>Ga0126336_10002179_pt1 | contig 11006 bp, 9 predicted proteins | sample SidCmetagenome_FD_92530 | JGI IMG/M metagenome (GOLD analysis project Ga0126336, IMG submission 92530) | Coral microbial communities from El Islote,Puerto Morelos, Mexico - Siderastrea C C metagenome | ecosystem: Host-associated > Invertebrates > Cnidaria > Coral | place: El Islote,Puerto...
TACTGCACGGCACGTGAAAAGCAGGCAGAGTTTTTGACAGGCACTTGTCACATCTAACGAACAATCATCAGCCATACTAACCAAATATCAGACGAACGAGTTCGTTTTCTTGAAATTGCACGGTAGTATATAGTCTTTCTTTGTTGTGTACAGATATGAGGATAACGGTTAAAATTTTGGCTATTTTACGGCTAACGATTAATTTCTTTCCGTTACGGTTAAGAGAAATGTTTAAAATTTTTTCCATTGTTTTAAAAAGTAATAAACGCATTTAAGCTCATTTAAGGGCATAGGACCATTCCGGGATGAAGAAAGAGTAATTTTTCATAAGAACTGTATAATTAATACCCATCAAGACACAGTAATACTTTCTAAATGACAAATCGTGGCTAGAATTTTTTTTTGCGGTAAACTTTTTTTTACGACGACCAGGGGTTTAATTTTTTAAATTTTTACTTCTAACAATTAAATTTTCGGCTGTTTTACGGCTAACGGTTAACCCCATTGAGACCCTTATATATAATGAAAGACCATGCTCAGCCGCCATTAAAGTGATGTATATATCAGCAGTTACAACTGGGACAAATTACTCTTGTCTGGTGTAAGCAAACGCAAGCGAAATTTAGACCAACACCTGTTTCTTATTGTCTTTCCCCTTCTTTTTCCTTGTCTTTTTTCGAAGTCCTTCATCACCTCAGTCGTTCCATCCTTCATCTCTAAGACCGGTAATTATAAGCACAGTTATAGTAAGCCGCTACTTTGAACAAAAGAACCTGAAATGTTGGTTAACAAATAATCCCAGATATACCTTAACTTCGTAAACTGAAAAACGAATTAAGTTCAAATCTATCAACTTTCTTAAGTGCTTTTATTGCAAGTGTGACTGAAATAACATTTATTATAGCTCAAGTGGCTAAGTGAGAATCGGTGCAATTGTTTGAGGAACTTTTCAAAGAATCTTGTATTTAAGCGACCATTTTCCTAGTCTAAAATTAGTCTTTCCGTTAGCTAGCACCCTCGGAACCTTAGGGCGAAGAAACGACCGACATTTCAGACACAATCTCTATCTTGAAGGCGGTTGGTTAAAATACTGAGAATAGTCGCATAGACAAGATTCAAACTAACCGCCTGGAAACGAACTAAGAACACTTACCATTTGTCAAGATTGGCCAGGCAATCTTATTGCCCTCCCCGATAACCTAGCTCAACTGGGAATGAAATTTTTGCTCTTTTTGTGTTCCACACTGCAGCGAGAGCCAGTTCGTCCAGAACCAGTTCTTTAAACTTATTCTTGCCATATACGAACTTACAAACTGACAAAACCTGGCAAATGGTAAGTGCTTTAGAACTAGTTTAATGAGACCCGTAGGTTGCCTTTAGGTAATCAATAACATTTGCAGCGTTTTATGACATTAACAGACTTAGGAGCACCATCAGCAACAAACAGAACTCTCGCCTTGAAGGAACTGGGACGGCAGTTTCCTCCAGTCTCCCCGCCTGGTAAAGACAGCATGCACACTTTGGGTGGCTGAGTAGAACCTGGGCGCCACAAAGGATTTTCCACCCTGCAAAGAACAGTTAGCGGAGGGTTAGAAATAATCGTGAGATTTCTTTAGATAAAAACAAAAAACCCCAAAGCACGGAAGAAGCTATTGTCATACACTTCTTTGAGACTCAGTTAAAAAGCAGTTATAATCATTGTTGGGAGTTGAAATTTCTCACCAGTGAAGACAGCGTCCTTTGTTTGTTTTGGAACATTCTCCAACACAGCGCCCGATATCGACAACCTGCGGAAACATAAGGAAAAGCTGTTAACATTCCCTAAGGCAAACGCTTCCATACTGCCGGAAGTAAATAAGTGTTTACTTCAATTTGCTTTGCTGCAAAACGCTTTATTAAGTAGGCTCCAAGTCCGGCTCCGAGTGTTCTTGCAACATATTCTAACCAGGAAGAAGAACGCTACTTTTTTTCAAGCATGCAATTAGGAACAAAACCAAAACCAGGGGTAAATTTAATAAAATAATAAAAAATTTACAAGTGCAATTTACAAGTATAGTTATTGTTTCAGAGGTTATACAACAGCTACACTTGTAAATTACACTTGACCCCAGGAATGGCTGGGTGTCCCCAGCTTGCTACCGATTACAGCTTTTGTACCCTTGGCAAGAGTTGCACGTTTATTCACGCTATGAATGGCTTACTTATGTTTCATGTTCTGATTAGTTCAAGATTTTCATGTGATAGACTTGATTGGCCGCTTGAACGAAGTTTTTGATTAGTTTTTTACAATTTTTTGACGGCTCCCGTTTCTACCTACCACTCAAATCTAGCAAACCACGAGAGGTACAGACGCAAACGCGAACGTGCAACTTGACAACTTTGCCTCCCAGCCTAGTACCCAGGCGACTTGGTGCGAAATGTCGTGACGTCACTGAAATTTTGCGCCAGGTCGTGTGAGCGAGAAGAGAACGCCTTGGTACTAGGCTGTTTGCCTGCCATAACTCTTTCATTTGAATTGGGCCAGTTGACTCGAAAGTTATGAAAAAGGTGCCAAAAAACACCAGTAAAGCCAAATGAAAACACACGCTGAGTTGATCTCACCTTTTCCAGAGTTTTATTGGTGTTTGTTTGTTTATCATATATGGTCGTAGTGAACACTTGACGAAAGGATGATAGATAACAGCTTCGCGTACAGCCACATTTTAAAACTTTTTTCACACAATGAGCTCCTATAAAAACGGACAGAAAATAAAAAAATGATGGATTAGATTATGGAGAAACTCAGATTTATTTGCTGACGCTTCTCTGCATCGAGACTGGGCCGAAAAGGGACGTGAAGAGTGAGAGATAGCAAAGGTTCAGGAGCGGTCACTACTGCTGACCAATACGTATATGCCGACGACTATATGGCATCCAGCCATGAAGTATATACCTCAGGAGCTGGTGTAGACTTTCTCAAAGTCCGCTTTGGTATATTCTTCTCTCGCGACTTCGTCGCTCTCGCTCACTTGCAGTCAACTTGTGGCAAGTCTAGGGCTGGTATAATTACACAGCCATGGAATAAACTTCGGCAACAGGCTATCATGTATTCGTTTCGTTTCATCGATAAGGTTCCTTTTTGTTAAGGCAATGTATAACCGAATATTTTGTAAACGGAAAGTTTGAGCAGACGAGCTTTATGTTAAGTTCTTTGGAAATGCGTTGTACTCTCACATTCCCTATCTGGGTTGCGCTCTTGGGCAAGACACTCTACTTTCTCAGTGACTTTTCAATTAACCCAGGTGTGTTTATAGTTTTGCGTCAAACAGAGGATATTGAATTGCTAGATATTTTTCGTAAAGCATTCGATCCAGCCGTAATGAAATTACAAGTCCCAAAGCGTGAATAACTAAAAGTGGCCAGACATTCTGCCATCATAATCACTTACCATTTGGACCTTTGATGTTAACAATTTTGGTGTCAAGGGCCTGACATATTTTCTTTCCTAGAGGAAGAAACACATTCCAACAGCTAGAAGTCAATATCGACTGTGAAATAACCATTGCCCCTCTGTGACCTAAAACCATAATCATCTTTATTTTTGTCAGCTGATTATCATCATGCATGACATTTTTGCATCCACTATTAAAATTTTATCAGGAGTCAACAGTTTGATTCTTAACTGCTAGCTGGAAGTTCTTTCAAACATGCATACCTGTTAAGGCATGCCTCTTTTATACCTTTATTGCACGAGCCAATACAACGGCCGACATCAACTGCTTTCTCGTATGTGGTTCCCCAGTGGAATACCCTGATATTGGTCTCCCTGCGGCAGGGGTGGAGAGGATCGAGACAGCGACAACCAAGAGCACTGGTGACCTCCCTGTGGCCGTCTAGGAAGACCATCTTCTCGACTGAACTACCATTGGCCACACACATCTGAGGGAATTTACAAGGCTGGGAGAATAAAAACATTTTAGCCAGGTCATCCTAAAGAAGCCGTGTTTATGTAATAGTTAGCAATCGTGAACACGTCGGACTTTTGATTGGAAGACGGCGTCGGAAGTTCAGGGGTTCTAGGCTTGGTCTCTGCATTGTACCAGGTTGTTTCCTTAGACAAGAAACTTAACTGCACATTGACTCTCCCTACCCAGGTATGTCAATGTGTGCCCGGGAACCTTTAGGCAAACGTAGTAACCCTGTGATAAAGCTGCAACCACCGGGGGGAGGGGGCAGTGATACTTCTTGTTCCTGGATGCTGCAGAAACAAAACGCCAACCGTGTGGCGGGCCACTTTTGGCTTAGAGTGATTTTCAATTGAGTGTCGTAAAACCAACACCATTTACAAAGTAATTACTGTTATCGATCACACCAGACGCAAACAATTAACATCACGAGCCAATCACAACTCGAACTACCAAATACATTGCAAGGCCCCCACTCTGCACGGAGATCCCGGGGGGGTGGGGGTACTCACTATGGTGGGATATACGGGGATGCTCCGCCCGGAAGGGGTGCCTCTAGGCATTAATAAACGTGATGAACTGTTATTTGTAACTGCATAGAGTAGTTTTTTTGGTTTATTTTCTATCATTTCTAGGCCACGCCATACCACGTCATATATGTAACTTTCCACTTATTGTTTTACTACATATATATTTCTGTAAATTCGTGATTTGCCTCATTAAAACCTGATGAAGACTGGTATTGGCCAGTTGAAATATTGTAACCTACGTCTTTTCACGTTGTTTGATCGGTCTCTGCAGTAGTCATTTTGACAATCACTTATAATAATAATAATAATAATAATAATAATAATAATAATAATAATAATAATAATAACAATAATAATAATAATAATAATAATAATAATAATAATAATACAATTCAATTATTTCAGTCGAATCCATGCTGTAAGACAGGACCGGAAGAAACAATTTTTTCACTAATGAACTACCTCATGCTTTTTTTGGGCTTTTTTTCTTTTCTTTCCTTATTGTTGTTTCACTTAGTAATCAATGTTTACCTCTCCGTGCTGTTCGGGATTTTTTGATGCCAGAACAGATGTAATACGGCATGTATTGATGTTTCTCTTAACAGTCTGCAAATCCAGCCCTGAAGAGAAAAATACAATAATCAGCGGTATATTTTTTCCATTTCTGCAATTGATTCAGAAATTAAAGCGAAAAATACATAGAAAGGCGGAAACATACAATCTATTGATATTTTGTTTCTTATACAAAGCGGAACTAAACAAGAAAACAATTTTCCGAACGTATAAGTCCATGTCGGAAGATTTCCAACATTGTTCTAAGGACAAGCGAACGAGTCCAACCATTTTCTGAAAATTTTCGTAGATTGCCGAAATGTAGGCGAAAATATCGGCAACGGAGACTTTTGAAAAAGCCGTCGTTAATGTGGATCGAAAACGGTGTCAGCGCTTTCAAAAGTCTCGGTTTCCTCTCGTTCTCCCTTGTCCACATACTGAGGCCCGATTACATGGCAATTTTTAGCTCTTGTCACCGGGCTAGGTGAAATTCTATTGCATTTACATGGCGCGCGTAATGCAAAGATGGCGCCTAAGATCAAGTTCTTGGAAATGGCCGCTTTGATTTTCTTTCAGTTAAACTTATTGTAACACTGCAGATATAACTGGGAAATAGTCAGTTTTTTAACTGTAAAGTTTCGTCTGGGATTGGAACTAGACCAGGCATCGGAATTTAAATTCGGATTTTGTCTCGATCCTTACCCCACAGAAACTTTTCTTTGATGATGATTTTTGCGTCTTGCTAATAATCTTGTCAGTCAAAATAATTTTTTAGTCCGGACTGAAATTTGATTGTGACAACCTGATCTTTTGCCCAGCCGTTTGGCCGGCCTAGACATTTTAGGCTGGTTAGCTCAAACAGGTCTGGTTTTTTGTCTTCCCACGCTGAAGCTTTCCTCGTAAAATTGCAAACTTCTTGTGACAAGGATTAAAAAGCGGGGTTGCAGTTTCAGCCTGCTTACCACGCTGAAATTCTCAGTGCAATGGGGGGCAATAATGCGTTTTTATCTCGCTCTACACTTTTGAAACAGTCTCACGGAAGAGTTCCATTTTAGTGAGCATTTTCCATCCTCTTAGTGTGAACGACAGGTGAAACGTATTCTTTTTCAAGCGAAAACGCGTTATTTAGGGCGAGTCCTGAAGGAGACCACGTTTCGCGATGGAAAAAGCGGCCCCTTCACATTCAACGTTATCAAAATACATCAGCCAAGATTCAAAATAAATATCCTTCATATAGGTACGGTAACGCGTTTAGTTTATTTCTCAGATGCGAACATACACAATTAGGGTGAAATGAAAAGCTCTTTGCAATTACCTTGTCCGTAACGTCGCTCCTCGCTCACCAATCCACAAATGCTTGTTGTTTCTTCGGGAAGAGAATCGCCATTGTTCAACTGACGGCTAATGCGATCTTTGACATACGATGTACAGAAAAAAAAACAGATAAAAGATAAAAAATAACCGCTTTTTGCAATTTTATGTTATTTTTAACAGTCTTGTTTCTGTGGACCAACATTTTGTTTCATTTGTCACTATTTATCTCTCACTCTTTTATTAGTGGTAAAATCGTAACTGAACATCCATGGGCGGTGACCGATATGCCGCTTTCGACATTCCGTATAAAAATGCCGTTCTTCAGTTTTGTGTACTCTGAGCTAACCACAAATGTTGCTGGCCTGAGAATGAATGTTTTCGCCGGGATTATGAAAACTAATCTAGTATTTTTAAAATTAAAACACAGAAAAAATAAGTGAACAAATTATAACATTCAAACCTTTTTCCAATGCGCTCTTCGCCATCGACACTCCTTCAGTTTGTCCGTTCCTGGCAAACTTTGCGACTAAACGTCCTTCGGTAAGGACAACTAGCATGAGAAAGATGAAAGACGAGATTATCTTCGTTGTATTATTCGTAAGTGTCATCATATCCCACGTCTGCAGTTACTTTGTGCTGTTTTCCAAACCAGTGCGTTTGAGCGGCGCGCCTTCAACAGTTTTACCGTATCGGCCTGCAACTTTGCTGAGTTCTCCTTTATCGATGGTCTCGGGACTTAATAACAACTCCTCATTAAAATACGAAAGGACAATCTGCCGGCGATAACTTATTGGATAACAGAGGTTGACGCTTTTGTACTCGTTAACAGCATTCTTCATAGAGTTGCACGTGTTCAAAATGCATACACTATGATAAATTACAGCATAAAAGTTTTTGTTCGTTTTATTTTGTAAATTGGCGAGTTTTGATGGTTGTTGCACCCAATTTTTGCGACTTCCAAAGACTGAATTTTTATTTCCTTTTGAATTTTGCTCCTCCGACCATGTCAACAACGTAAATGGTTTTACATTGTTTACTCAAGTGAATGTAAGTTGTGTTGAAGTTTTCTCATCGCTTCTAAAAGCCTGAAATGGTGGTTTCTATGAAGGAGTTAAAATTAAAATTTTTCGGAATTTATTTCTACGTCAGTCTATTGTTGTGGATCATAAAAATAAACAAATGAATAAATAAATAAATAAATAAATATACAAATAAAGAACCAAAAATACAAATTGTGCTATACCGTAGCATTTATCATTGTTGGGTGATCTTATACTTTAAGTTCCCCTTCTTTACATTGAGTTATATATTTTTATTTTTAGCTCTTTAGTGCCATTCATTTTCGGTACAACATGTGTCTTCATACATGATGTACCTACTTGTTCAGTAGCCAACGTGAACGCTGGACAAGTGCGTGATGTCTCGGGCGCAGAAGAATAATTGAAAGAAAAATGGCGTCCGTTGAGACTGCTTGGAAACTAGCAGTTTTTAACGTTTTTCTCATTCATCACGGTAGGTACTCAGTTAATGCTATTGATAACCAATTTATAGTTCTTCTGTGGACCCATTTTTGAGATAAGTGGAAATATCGTTAGGATTTATTATGAACTTCTTCTGAAATTCGTTGAGGACGCTGCGTTATTTGTTATACGGTTGGGAAGACAAAACTAACAATAACATGTCTCTAAATTTCAACTACGTACCGGTTCAGATCCCGGTAAAAATACGTAAATAAACTTGAAGATCAATTCGACGCTAGTTTTATTGATATAGGTGTATCTTGTGTTTTATTCTCACCTTTTATTTGTCATTAACAACGATGCTATTTTTACGTGAACAGCATCAACAACAACAAAATTATCGGTCATTACAAGCAATTTTGCCGAATTGGAATATTTATCGCCATTGTTGCTGAGGGATTCATGACCTAAATCAACCATGTCTTTTGTTGCGAGGGAAGGTTAACCAAATAAAATGTATGTGATAGCTAGCTATAGAATGAATAACAGGGCATTGGTACATACAAATGAAACCACATGTATTGCAATATTTATCGGTTAAAACATCTGCTGTGACGAGGAAAAGCCAAAGGTTTGAAAGTGCATTATTTTTGCATCTTAGGGCGCATTTTCACCTCAGGAAAATTGTATGCAGACCTGTAAATAAGCATTACAGATGTTAACCAAAACAAAATTTACCATAATTGCCACAGTTAAGCAATATTTTCTATGGTTTGGAAATTATTTAAAAAAATAGTACCTTTAGGACCTGATTTGTAACATGCCATCTACACCACAATTCAACAGAGTCAAGTGTGGTTTTCGTGGGACCTTATGTGCATTTTATCCTGCAAAATATCAGTTGTGGGCCAGAGAATCATTTTAATACCTGCATTTCTGATGACCTTCATAAATGGATCCAGACAGGTATATTTTGTACCCTACACTATGGATGCCTATGGACCCAGAACTAAAATAATGTTGGTCTGTATCCATGTAATAAAATCTTGGTATCTATTTTTTATGGGGAAAAACATATTGTCTTAATTGCTGCTTTTTTCTGAAAGAAGTGAGGATGTTGTAATGATAAAGTAGCATCTAATGCAAAGACAACAGGGTATAAATTAGGAACTTGAGGTATTGTTGTTGAAGACAAAGTCAACCAATAATAAGAAATTTAAAGTAACAAAAGTTCTTATTGTGTCCTTTAATAGGATTTGTCACTGGCTTATCATCACTGATAATAAACGCAACTTCTGTTGAAGTTGGCTACTTATGGGATAAACCGGGACTGGAAAATGTCCACTCTTCAGAGGTAGTCATGGATAAGCAGCACATCAGCAGCACTCTGCGCTTGATCTGTGGCATTTCTCCACCGCTACCTACTGACGAAGATCACTGGGATAGAAAAAATGAACTTGTCAAATGGTATAAGGTTGGCCCCAAGGGTGAGACAGTGAACAGGATGCGTTACTGGTCCAGTGATATGACAAAAACTGCTATTTCATTCCCAAATGTGACCCTAGATGTTCTTGGAACTTATGAATGTAGTTATGGCGATTTGTCAGCTTCCATTGATGTTTTAGGTAAGGAAATCAATCCTGATTAGTTTTAGTCTAGAGCAGTTTTCAGTAATTAAATACTTGCAGCACTGTCACATTTTGAGAACAGATAAGAAGTTATCGTTACTTTTGCTCCCAAGCTGACCCCGCGAGAGAAAATTGGATTTGAAGTTATCAATATTTCAATTAAAAAGACACTTCATGTCAGTTGAAAACAAAATGGCGCCCGTTTTTGGCATACTTTTACGAGATTTGAAATTAATTCTCTTGAGAATGCTTGAGAATTTCATCGCGGGGTCACTGGGGCAAGTGAACTAGAGTGAGATGTTTCAAATAGCATTTAAAATCTTACGGTGCTATGAGTAGTTTTTTGGTAAATATTTTTTGCACTTATTGCTCGAACGTTGAGCAGAATCCGTCTTAAGTGTTGTAAAGATAAAGCTGAAATTATTTCTCTGGCCTGAATCACAACAGACACAAATGGTACTTGAAACCGATTTTAATACTTTTAAATGACTGGAAAAGTGGTGTGTCAATTTGGTCTTAGAGGAATTAAATGTTTGGCAGTGTTTCCATTCTTTTTTTGTTTGTTTGTTTGTTTATTAGTTTCTTTTCCTTCACTGGCTTAATTATCAGCTTTTTCAGCTCCTTTACTTGTTTAAAAGTGTTCAAATAATGACCACTACGTGAGGGAATATGTCAAGGGAGTGATTTATAAATGTTTGAAATGTCTACAAGGTAGTTACCAGCATGTCGATCTCTATCTCTCAGTCGAGTGTCGTGCTTGAAGAAAAAGTCTCATGATTGTTATGGGCTTTGTTAACCATCACTGCATTGTAAAAATCTATGTTGCAAGTTTTGATGCATTCTCTCATGTTGCCAAGTCATTATAAATTAACTTGAACATTTTTTTGCATAACTTTTAACTTTTTTTAATATGTAAGCCATTGCTTTTTAGTCTATATTTAAACTGAGAAAGGCCCCATGTTTTTGGTCAAAACCTCTTTTCAAACGTTTTATAAGAATTTGTTTGTAAAGTTTTTATGGTCTGTGTCAAATACATTTTAACATTAAGGGTGCATAGGTCGGTAAATTATGATTGTCCAGGTGAGTGTTGCCTAAGAAGGACTGTTTGTGATGACATTGACTGACGTTTTGACAACCTGAGCAGAAGTCATCATCAGAGTCAAGTGAACTGTGAATCGTCATGGACGTTATATGTCTCTGGCCATTGTCCTGATTGGTTGAATCACTCCAATCACATTTTACCGTCTTCACAGCCAATAACAGCACAGCTTAATTGACAAATGACCAATAACATCACAAGATTGTTGACCAATCAGGACAACGGCCAGAGACTTAAAACATCCACTGACGATTCACAGTTCACTTGACTCTGATGATGACTTGAGTTCCCTTCAGTTTGTCAAAACACCAGTCAATGTCACCACAAACAGTCCTTGTCAGGACTTCACTCATCCACACGATCATACTTCACTGACCCATGATATGACTCCTGGGTTCAAACCATTTACAGCATTAAGCATACGTGTAAGATGCCCCTTCCTGCTGTTATTTCATTTAATATCATTTGCTGAATTCATA
>Ga0126336_10002180_pt1 | contig 11004 bp, 6 predicted proteins | sample SidCmetagenome_FD_92530 | JGI IMG/M metagenome (GOLD analysis project Ga0126336, IMG submission 92530) | Coral microbial communities from El Islote,Puerto Morelos, Mexico - Siderastrea C C metagenome | ecosystem: Host-associated > Invertebrates > Cnidaria > Coral | place: El Islote,Puerto...
CGTTTGATTTGAAGTAGTCCTTTTCTTGATTAAAAAACAGTGGAAGCGCACCTTAATAATTTTAAATTTTGTAAAATACTGACAGAGCAACCCTTTCTTCGAATAGTGGACTTCTTCCTCTATAAACTCGACCATTTAGAGATAGTTTTACCCCGCTTCAAGAGCCGGTGAAGCGCAAGCCATTGAGTGTTGATTTTTCTGTTGGTTCCTCTGCTTTATTGCTTTGCCGTGACTCGGCTTAGCAGCTTAGTTTGCTGAATTTTCAAGTTCATTCAAAATGATCCTGGAAATCCCCCAAAATATACGAGTTTGCGTTTTGGTTTGCTTTTATTAGTTTGCTTTTAGTTTACTGTCTTCTTAGTTTCACGTCAGTGCATTGCTCGCTTCTCTTGACAACACAGTTCGAGGTGGTCCACATAAGCTTAGAGAGATCCTGAAAAGTATCCCGGTTGTGGTATTTTATACATCGACGCCAGCAGTTGTTATTTGTTAGGTTTTTATTTAAACGGAACATTCCTTGTTGGACAATTCGTCCCTTAACAAAAAGAAAAAGAAAGAAACTTGGAACAAAAAATTGCAAAGGAAAATGAGGGAAATTCTTCTTTTCAGGTGTCTTTGGAAACTTTTTCTTACTCTTCATCTGTTCTCACGACGTTGTTGTCTTCATTTTTTAGTATTGTTTGCTTCTCTGTGTCGTTGTGCTTTGAACGGAGTCTTTGTTTTAACCTCCCTTACTAGTCGAGTGCATGGAACTTTGTAAGTTTCATTTTGTTGACTTGCCTTTGGTTCTTCAATTCTGCGAGGGTAACCTCAGTTACATCGACCTCGTCTTGTTCATCACAAGTGTATTCCTTGTTAATCAACACTCATCTTCAAGGGTCTTCCAGCTGCCAGTGATTCCGACGAAAAAATCGAAAAATGACTCTTCTTTGAATATAATTAGCTCGCTTTTGAATGTTTTAGATCCTCTCGGCGATATTCGTTATTTAGGCTGCTGTAGAAAATGTTAACATCAAAATTTTGCGTCTTATCAATTTATTTCCATGCATTCTGAAAAATTGACGACAACTTCATAAAAAGAATTCGCGTTTGTAAGCTAAAATTGGAACAAAATGCCAAAATTGTCATGAAGAACTAACTCCTCCAAATCGCGAGATTAAATCTTCTCGCAAATGTGCTTTATTGCTAAAGCCGGTTGCACACGAAGAAATGTTCCTAGTCAAGTCTTTTCACATGCCTATAGCAAGGATAATTTTCCTTGACAAATAATCTTTGAAAAATAATATTTGCTCGTTTAAAAGTTTTCCTTGGTGACTGCAAAATAGCCTTCCATTGACAGGTGTTCTTCCTCACTGAGACATATCAAGGAAAACTTCAGAAAGGCACTGTAGGGCAGGACTTTCTTCGCGAGTACTACTTTTTGCGAATTTCTTTTTCGCAAATCGCGAAAATGAGTCCCTGCGATTTAATTTTTTGTGTGTGAAAAACTTCTTACGCACAAATTTACTTCACTAGTGGTTTTCTGGTACCACTTTTCAATAAACAGCGCTATAGAATTTCACTTGTCTTTTCAGAAAAAAAATATTGGTCTAGTACCAAGTACATGTTGAAGGATTCGAGTAGCATCAAATTTACCGTCTCAGGTTAACAAGTTTCCGTTTCGAAAAGTTTTTAAAGTTTGTTTCCGTCTCGAAAGTGTTCAACGTTTTTAAAATTAGTGGCTCGGCTGACCAGGTCCAGCAAAATTTATTTTCTGCTAAAAACGTCAGTATTTGAAAATCGTCAAATAAATCGCAAAATAAACCCCTGCAAACAATCCATTCTATATATACGGTTGTCTATCTATTTCAGTGAGTAAAAAGTACAAGTAAAAGCGTCACATTCTGTAAAAAAAACTCTATTGCCTGGCAATTGAATTTCGCCTTTGTTTTCACGCGACAAATACAAAATATATCGCACTAATCGCAAGGAGAATTTTTTTGTATCCCCCCCCCCAAAAAAAACCCACCTCGTTAAAACCAATGCCTGTTTTGCACTACGTAGGCGAGGTTTCCAAGACAGTTTCTTGCGTTAGTTAACTACTGTTCACAAACGGTGACTGCAAACAGAAAACAACGATGCTACGTTATTTTATGAAAAACTTAAACTTCACATACCGCGATACTGTAGTGGTGGGAAAACTTGCTTGGGACGAGTTTATCGGAGTTGTTGTACTTGTCTGATGGGAGCAGTACGTTCACACAAAAATTTGCCGTTGAGGTCCGGAAATGCAGCCAGGTTGAAGGAAAAACACGGAGGGGTCTCCAAACAGGCAAACGCACAGAACGTGTTGTTATGCACAAGATCTCCTCCAATGCTTGTGATGTTCAAATATGAAAATTTATCTTCCTTGAAGTTGCCGTAAGAAGGCACGCCGTTTGCAGATCCTCGGTTGATTCCTTGCTTGGCTAAAGGCACAAATGTTGTTTTTAGCAAAATATTAATGTTATAAAAATCAATATGAGAAATGACCCTTCAGAAAACACTGTAAAATCTATCATTAATTGGGATAGCGTTTTCAACTCTGTAAAAGATACGCCAAAGAAACAAAGAAAGCATTTTACCTTTAGCTGCTTGGATATAAGTTGGATTGGACAAGGCAAATATCGCTAATGCGATAACGTAGGCTCTCAGAAGTACTGGGAAGCAATCCATCTTCTTCTACAGTTAAAACTGCAAAACTTTTCGGATTCAGTTTTCTTCAGTGCGTTCTTTGTTCGTTTGGCAGATGTTTAACCCGCTTTCAAGTGTGATAACCTAAAAAGCGTTTATTAGCTTTGCTGGTTTTACAATAGAATGTAATCCCATTGGCTGAGAAATTATAGAAAGATGCGTTTGAAATGACGTTTTTTTTTCTCAATTTTTGGCAATTTATGGCTTGACATTACAAATTAATATTCATGTTAGGTCTTAAAGATGTTTCCTGTTTCAAATACGTTATCTGAAACCTACGGCAGAGAAATACAGACCATATAACTCTGGAATCTCGTAAAGTCATGATTGAACGTTCTTCAACAATGCATGTTACTTTGAAAAGAGAGTTCACACTTCTCCTTATTTTAAAACAGAGAACTATGCTAATAAATTTAAAGCGGGTCTGACCTAAATGTGGCAAGTAGTGAAACCTCCGATTGTCACGTAATATGTCAAACTTTATAATACTATTTACAGGGCTAAAAAGTTCAAAGAAAAACCCGACGTTTTCGACCAATTAAGTCATCTTCAGAAAATATGACTTAATTAGTCGAAAACAAGTCGGGTTTTTCTTTTAAATTTTTAGCCTTTTTAATAGCATTTTAAATCTTAAGCGAATATTATGGATTTCAAATGTATCTCAAGCAAGATAAAAAACTTAAATACGATTCCTCCAAAAGAGGGAGAAAGATTTTATCATCCTTAAAACAACAGTTAGAAAAAGTTAACATGTTCTTATTAAAAATTAAAGTCCCAGCAAGGGAAGTTCAAAAACCAATCTATTACGTAAGCAGTTCAAACTAAGTACAAATTTATCTTGAAAAATAAGATGAGTTTTGAGACAGATGTCCTTTAATAGCAACTCGCTCAAGATTTCAAAACGATATTGCAAGCCCGTTTGTGCCTCAAAAGATTTCTTTTCGTAGGTCTTTATTTTTCAGCGAAAAGAAGACAAGAAAACTTCCACTTAAATTTATATATAAATATATCTCTGATAAATTTGTGGAGCGGTGCCACGGTGCTGTTTAAAGACTAGCTGCACGAGCGTCAATAATTAAAGAGGGAAATATAGAGATCGTGACAGGTTATAAACACATACTTAACACACCGTCGAAAGACTATTCCAAAAACGTTTATAATGCAAAAGCATCCTATCAAAAATGGTGTATTAGAAAAAAAACTCAAATGTTGAAAAGAAGAGTCCTTGAAAAAGAAGACAATAAAGAGAGGGTGCCCCTCCCCCACCCACTCACCCACCCTCCCCTGCTCGGGAGGAGTAGTTGTTGTGTACATATCGCGTGGTTTGAGCCACGTAGCCCTAAAAAGAAGGCTAAACTTGTGATTATAAAATGAAAAATGTGGTAATACACAGTTTGTGTAAGATCACAAAAGTGTCGTTCCCATTTTTCGTTAATAAAGTAAAATGAGAACAGGGTATAATTGGGACACAGTTCTGTTATTTTTGTGCAATTTTCGCTTTTAAAGAATTCGAAAACACGATAAATAGTTTATGTCAAAAGGGAAAACAGAAACAGCTCGAAACAAAATCTCGGTTGTCTGGCGAAGCTACCCTCCGGCGTCTTAAAATGAACTTAAAACTTAACATGGTCCCTTTCAATGCTAACAAAGGAAATTGCATATTAATTATTCATCTTCAGCCATTTGAGAATGTTTTAGTTGAGTTCTAATGTTTTTCCTTTCAAATATTGCAAAACGTATACTGGTGTTTAGGCATTTTTGTTATATATGAGATCCCAACAACAGCGATTTTTTAACAGCCAACGGATACACGCTTTCCTCTTTTTTATTTTCGTGATAAAGCAACAATGGTCTTTTTGTGGTCATTTACAACATAACAGACAAGGTGATTTGACGTCCGTTTTCAGTGGCGAATGTTGGTCAAAGTTATAATATTTGAATAACAGATAACTCAAAACAGAAATAAGTACCGCGGGGGTATGTGTAAACAATTGAGCCGCCTTCCACTCTATTATTTTAAATGAAAGACGGACAAATAAATGTCAGGCTGAAAAATAAACTAAAATTCAGTCTGTTAAAACTGTCAACGTCGTGGGCTGAAAACTTAAAAACTGAAAATACTTTTCCAAAGATTGGCGACGACAGAACAAAGAAAAAACACATTAGCAACTAAAAATGTAAGCCATTTGATATGCCAATAAGACAGCAAAGCTTGATAGGACTTCATTGCAATGCCAGAAAGACCGACTAAACAATAACGAAAAAAGAGAGGTTTTAATTTCAGACGCAAATAAATTTGGACAAATAAACTTTGCATGGACCAACGTAACAAAATAAAAGTACCGGACCCTGTATTAAAGGATCTAATGGGCAAAAAATAAAGAACCAAATACGATAAAAAAGCAATGCTGATTCAAAGGTAGGGAAACTATACATTTGAAATAACCAATATTTCAAGGCACGGCCTTTCTTCCTCAGGGTCTTACAAAGAATGACTGTAAGGGCAAACAGTTTCAATTTAAATTAAGGGATATACGATTTGTTACTAGAATAACATGATACAACAGCTTACATTGCGACGTTAAAAAACGTGAACACTCAAAAAAAAGGTTACGATTTGAAATTTGAAAAATAAGCATGATCCGGGATACTATAATAACATAAGCTTAAAGGGACACTGTCACCGATCTTTAGGATTACCATAAAAAGCGAAAAGAGATATTGCAATGAGACGAAAACCCAAAAATACTGGTTCAGTTTCGTTTAAAATTACTCTACCAGTTTTTTGAAAGTCTAATTAAGTGCGTTTGGCACTTAGGATGGAATTGGGTTGCAACTTGAAAACATTATAATTAGGCTAATGTTTTCAAGTTTAATTTCCCCTTTGTTTCCTCGAAAAATCGCTAGAAACTGACTATGGTTTGTTCTCCCTTTGGGAAAATCATTTGATTCCTTTCTGTTAATGCTCTAGGAGCATATCATGTGCGAGAAAAGGTATTTGAAAATTCCCGTGACAGAGCCCCCTTAAGTGACAGAGATTACGTACAGCGTTAAATTCTAAAAACGTTACAATTCAAAATTTGAAAGAGGAAAAATACAACAACAACAACAAACACGAAAAAAAACACAAAAAGACAGGGAGGATGAAACAATGGAAAGAGTGTCATGTTTCGTCTCTCCAATTTAAGCCTAGAGGTTCAAAGGTTTGACCTCTATCGATGTGGTTTCCCCCTCTGGCTTTTCGTACACTGTCACTGACGATTAGACTTCATGACTTCAAATGGAATAAGTTGCGGGTCATTAGCATTGTGATCTTGTGAAAGAAAATGTTCTGAGACTTCAGTAGGTTTAGAGCTATTAGTTTGTTTGTCAACAGGTCTACGATGCTCGTTGAAGCGGTCTTTAAGTCGTCAGTCGTGTTGTGAAGTGAAACTACTTTTTTTTTGGAGTTTCTTAATGCCGGACACACTTGAACGATTGCTGCTAAATCTGCATGTCTGCTTCACGTTGTAAATTTAGTAACCTTGACGGTGCTGATCGTGAAATCAATACAGGTGGTCACATTTGCAAACAACGTCAACAGGGATTAAGATTTTGAGACATCTTTTCTTCTTTAGCCAAAATAGCCAGACCACCACCAAGCATTACTTAGTCTAGTTCAGTAGCATCACGTAAACAAAACATTAGGTTTAGCTGTTATATTAAGGGCATTAAACTCTGTTAGTCACTTCTACTTCTTCCTTACATCTTGTCCTCAGTTGTGAAGCAAGGCTAGGGTTGTAGCTCAGACCTAAGTAAGGAACGTGGATGGACAAGGAATTCCTGCCGTCAACCACACCTTCTAAGGAACGTCTTTCAGGTCAACTTGGCTATAACCTAGCTTGAGTGCAAAACCTCTCGCATAGCTTATAATGAGGACAGCTGCTACAAAGATCAATAAACGAGTGATAATCCAGAGATTCCCAGTTAGCGCTCTATTACAGTCGTTTGGTTTCTCCTGTGTATTGTTTGTGGCGGCGATGGCATTGTACCACGTTAAAAAGAAAACCTGTGGTATATCAATGACGGCCCTTACAAGCGCTAGCTGGAGGTAGTTTGTGAACCGCTTGAATTAAACCTCTGAATTATCCTAGAGCCCTCATATTTTCAGTATTAAAAATGCCATGCATTTTATAAAACTGCGTTGCTTTTATCACCTCCTTCAGTTTACGTGAATATTTGTGGAAAGGTAATCCTTAACTAACGCGGTTGAAGTGTAAGCTTGTTTTCAGCGCTAAATATTTTGAAAGGGACTCCCACTTTCTTCTTTACTTTCAGCGCCGCTGATAACTACTGGCCAGATTTACACCAACTTCTTCAAGAGCCAAACAATGCCACTCCTTCTATTCGTATCAGGGCTCTCAACCTTACAGATTCTTACTTTGTTTCAAGACTGAATGAAATTTTCCTCTTAAGCTTTTTATCAATTAGACATCTAGCAACCTATGTGGCATTGTTAGGTGTTGAAAGATGGGATCCCTTTGAATGAGGAAAATACCAAAATATACGAAAGGAGGGCCACTCCTTCTATTCGCATCAGGGCTCTCACCTTACAGACTCTTACTTGGACCTCCACGTGATGTGCAGAATGTAGGTATGTGCAATGGTAAAATGAGGCATTGTCCTTGAATCTCCCAGTAGGAGCTGGTGCTCAAACCTAGTGCCATTTTGCATGAATTAATTGAGCTAGCTGAAATCTCGAAGATACTTGGACGCAGATTTAAAAGTTATGTGGACTGTTCTGTGGCAGGGTCTTTTCTGGGCCACGAGTTTGATTATTCTGCAGGAAGATGTTGCAGGATGGCAACCATTTGAATTTCGGAATTGAATTTGTGATCAAAGAGTTCTGGAAAGAAGGGGACTGTAACAGTAAAATAATACATTCCATATTACTTTACATAGAGCTGTTTTCAGTTGATTGTTGTGAAGCAATCACTGCAGCCAGTCAACTGATCATAGTCCAAGGTAAACATGTCCAAGGAATGGGCAACACGTGTAGTTTTGGACTTACCTCTAGGTAGCACAAACTTTTGTGTAATTCGTAGGAACTATCAAGTTTGTATAGAGATACAGAGAGTGAGGAGTGTTTCACTGTGTCTTTAAGAAGAAGAAGAAGAAGAAGAAGAAGAAGCAGAAGAAGAAGAAATCGTTTATTCATATAAAAACACATCGCAGTCTTTCGGCTGAATTACGTGTTCTATGTACAACACTATAATAATCTACATACAATAAAAAGTAGAATAAAAATATAATAATAACTCAAACGAAATATACGTTGCATTTAAAAAATAAAATAGAGTAAAACATATATTAAAAATTATTGCTATGGTTGACGATGAAACTATTCTTATAGCGGTCTGTTTTGCAGACATTAAAAAACTCTCCTTGATCTCAGCTGCCTATTATGAGTTGACTTTGGTGGCCAGCGTATGGTTTCCGTCATTTACAGTATTGCTAAGGGGGGACACCCTTAACTACAGATCTGGCATTGCTGCTAAGGGATTTTTGTGGATGCTATTTTGTCATACGCTGTTTTGTAGCATTTTGTGCCGCTAGATTGGTAAAGTGTATGAGGATTAACATCTGAATGTTACAAATCGCCATTGCATGTGCGCAGCTAGTGCCAGTCCTCGACCGCACATTTAAAAGAAAAATCCCTAAAACTCGGACTTTTATCCAGAATCTGAGTTAATTGAGCCTTCTTTATCTGACATAAGCAATTACTGTTATCACAAAGAATAGAAAAACTACAGCACATAACGTATAAATATATATACTTATGACGCCAATACCTCCAAAATAATGCAAACTTCAAGAAATCGATACGACACGTTTTCCATCTTGATGGATGTTAAATATTTGCACTGTTTTGAATAACCAAAACTCTCTTCCATTTGAGTCTTAGGCTTTTTTTCCTGTTCGGGTCACGTGACCTGCCAAATATGGTTGTGACTTGCAAATCTTGAACACCAGCTTTCCCATAGAACAAATGTGGCTTGGTGGAAGTTAGGGTTTCCAATATATGATGATTAGGAATTTCCCATAGCATACTGTAGAGGCCAAGTTGGTAATTATATTTCTCTTTGTAATATAAACTTTTGAGACATGAACCGTGCAGGTCATAACAATAAAAATGATAACGCTTGAGATGAAATGTCTTGATGATGGTATACACAATCTCACACATTGCTCAAAATCTTATTTCTCCTTGTAATATCAGTACACATTCAAATGAGAATAAAGGAAGTGAACACTAAAACATGATTTGCCTTGGTTTGTTTGGTCAGCTGGTGGCAGCCGGTGTGATTGTTATGGGTGAATGTGGCTCTACTTTTATATAAGGTTAAGCAGTCTACTGAAGGTGAAAAACACAACCATCCCCACTTCAGTGCCACTTCCTACATTCCTTTGCCATCTCTCCCCAGTTCACCATCTAACACACTGTCATCTCGTAAGAACGGTGCCTCCTAATACAGAAATATTTTTGCACGGGTTACGACTATGGGCGAAAAGTAGATCTTAACTAGGGTTAACAATGTTTCGCCTGGGATTTTTTTGAGATTCTGAGCCTGGGTGAGGGGTGCCCCCCCCCCCTCCCCGTACAGATCTCGGAAAGTGTTAACGCTCTTGTGATGAAACTTGGCACGTTTATAGCACGTCATTAGCTTAACAGATTGGGCTTATGACGTGTCAATTATGGCGTGTCGTGACGTCACAATGACGTCACAAACCAGACAGTTTAAAAAATTGGCCACCATTTGAATCCAGAGCCTGCAGTCATTCAACTGACAATGACGACATCGAAAAACATATGAATTTGTTCTAAGAAACACACTTAATCAAAACAAGCACACAAAAGTAAAGGATTCTCTTCTTCTTACAAACGGAGGGGGAAAAATGAAAAAAAGACTGAAAGACACAGAAAATGGTCATAATACACTTCTGAATAGACAGTTGCTATGGAAATTTTAATCATCATAGACACGTCATTGGTACAGGAAAATTTTCTATGACAAATTGTAGGAAAAGTCACGAGATTTGGTGATTATTCGTTTAACCGTTTAAAAGTTATAATTCGTTAAAGTCAGCGCGGGCACAACGTGCCCCCCCCCCCCTTAGTTTTCTGCGTTAACTAAGCAAACAAAATTCTAACAAGGCTTTAAAATATTGAACAATGTATGGCATTTTTTTCCAAATTTAAGCTTAAGTATCTCTGAAAATGGGTGGTTGCCCCCAGTTTTATGTTTGGGTTCCAACAGCCCTTGCTAAGATCTGCTTTTCCCGAATAGTCATAAACCGTCCAAAAGTCCTTTTGTATTAATTTCTCAGTCCATCCCTAGATGTGCAGAGCGTATGCGCAGTACCAAAAGGAGGCACCGTTGCATCCGCTGCGGCCCCCCCCCCCCCACGCAGATCTAGGGCAGAGGCAGTGAAGGAGGGGGGAGGAGGGGGATCCCCATTTTCAAAAGAAAATGAGGCATGCAGAGTCAAACTTTTTTTAATTCTCACACAATGTAACCCTCTCCCCTCCCTTCATTTTTTGAGGATGTAGATCCTCACTGATAGTAAAGCAGTGGACTCGCGACAAGGACAGTTTCAGGTTTTCCAAGACCAGTGGATGGGGGAGGGGGACTACTCCTCGCCTGTTTTCCAAAAAAAAAATTGGTGCAGGCAAAGCCGAACATTTTTAATGCGAACACAGTTTACTCTTCCCTCCCCTTATCTCTACGCCGGGCCACTCCTCATATGAAGGCTTAAGTCCCCCATTTAGTTAAAGCAAAATAATGGAGTTACAAATTAAATAAGCCGCCAGCGTCGCGTCCACCAAGGCCGCTGGGTAAAAATACATTAGACACATTTTCCAAGGTTAATCTCAATCTGCAGTAAAATATTAAATATTCGCAATTAGTATAATGTTAATGCTATATTCGTGTGCTGTTTGTTAAGTTTTAGCTCGTTTTTTTCCCTTAACTTTTTTGATCACCAAATCTCAAAATTATACTGAGACAATAATCCGCCTCAGGCTCAGTAAATATTATCGAGTAATCCCCGAGACGATTATTCGACAATATTTACTTCGCCCCCGGCGAATAATTGTTAAATATTAATTACAAGATAACTACTATGTAGTTTTTTAAATCCGGACGTGGGGGGGGGGGGGGGGGGGGGGGGTAGGGGAGGGTTTTTCACTTTCACAAGGGGGGAAATTTTTAAGACCCCAAAAAAATTACACTAGGAACAAAAAACCGAACC
>Ga0126336_10002181_pt1 | contig 11001 bp, 5 predicted proteins | sample SidCmetagenome_FD_92530 | JGI IMG/M metagenome (GOLD analysis project Ga0126336, IMG submission 92530) | Coral microbial communities from El Islote,Puerto Morelos, Mexico - Siderastrea C C metagenome | ecosystem: Host-associated > Invertebrates > Cnidaria > Coral | place: El Islote,Puerto...
CTTTGATCATATGTTGAAAAGGTGGTGTAGTATCAAGGAAATCGAAGTTTACCTTCTATGCGAAATTTTGACTTCAAAAGATACACTCCAAGGCCAAAAAAACTGTTGCGAGCCTCCTTAAGTACAATACTACACACATAGATTTATTGCAGCTCTAAATATTGACTTTTCAGTTATAAATAAATACATGTTAACCTATACCATAACCTATTCTCGAGTTTGGTCGAAACTCCGCCGGAGAGTCGCTAACTCGCCAAAATGGCCTGAAATCGGCCTGAGAAGCTGGCAAATGACAAATAATACAACAAGGCAACGGGGTTTGTCGACTTTATTGTCAAACAATAATAATTTTTACTGTTTAAAACAAATTCGTTGTCTTCCCGTACAAATCTTTCCAATTCAAACCGTTGTGACACAACATCACCCAAATTACGCCGATGTTCGTGGCCTTTGCCTCTTATCTTGAGCTTAGGCCGCCTGCGCTTCGACATGCTGTGTAGTGTGTAGTTTGTAACATAGACTGGGAGCAATGATATTCCCGTGGGAATGTCGTGATGATTTCAAGCGACCAGCTTAGAAGTGTTGAGGAGGACCGAAGGAACACGTTAAATGTTGTGGTCACTTCTGTAATGCGTGCGGAAGGTTTCTACGGATCAACTCTGTATCATCCAAGCCAGCAATCACAGAGGTCAGGTTTACTGGACCTTTAGCGGATACGTTTCCTGCATCATCTATTCCACTCTGTTGCCCAGAGACTGTTTGTGACACCTTGTCAACAACTCTTACAGGGGTTCTGCACACACTCTTACTGCCCCGACCCATCTCCTCCAAGCAGTTGCTGAGTGTTAGTTTGTAATGCTCCTCTGCTGCTTCTAGGTCTTAAACTTCACCTTTACATGATTCAGCAGCCTAGCTCGCACCCTTGTGTTTACAAAAGATCATTAAATAAAAAGTCAATAAAAATGAGATGTTACCAATATTGCCATTTGAAGTGACATTCTAAATTTTGTGTTGAAATTCATAGCTTTGAGCTGCTAGAAGCTTGAAAAATGCTTGATGGTGCACACTCAAATCATTTATATTTCTACAAGTTTTATGTGAGTGAAGGAGGAGGAAGTGTGGCCGAGTGGTTAATACACCGCACTTGAAATCTGGAGTTCCTGGGTTCAAGTCCTGCTCTGATTGCTAACTGGAATTGTTGCATGGCTAACTAGGGTTCAACTCCTCGGCCACACCGTCCTGTAAATAGCCAACTGGTCTGCCTCCTGCCAGTTGGGATTTTTAACTTTGTTATGTTCAGGTTGAAATATTTCTTCCTAAGGTTTAAAATGCTCTGCCCCACTAGCAACTCGCTATAATCACTTGCCGAGGGTAAATAAAGGACATTTATTATTAGAATTTTTTTCTACTACCATTATGCCTGGAATTGAATTTTTGGGCATGTACTCACTAGTAAGTATCACACTTGAGCAAGTGCTTGTTTGAATATGCCTTGCAGTATCTGCCCAGAAGTTATGGCTTGGACGAAATGCCGGCCACTGGGTAGTACTTGTGATGCCATACTTTGGATCCATTAAGGCCAATCCAACAAACTCCACTAAAGCCCTTTCCTCATCAAATGACCACTTGTGCAGTCGCACAGGTGATTTAACAGCTGACAGTGGTGACTTTTTAAGTCCAGAGCTGACGACCTAGGAAAAATAAAAAAAGAAACAAAGTGAAGACCATAAACTGCACTTAAAATAAATTAATTTATAGCAGTACTTGCACCTGACAGAAAATAACACAACAAAATAATCCAGGTAAAAAGAAAATGCAATCAATCCACAACAACAATTAACAAGCATAACTTAAGAAATTGTAAATTGTAACTTGGGCTACCATGGCCAAAAATGAACTTACATCAACTTATGCATATCACAAAAAATTGCAAAAAGACAAATAAATAAACTAGACGAAAACAAACACAACAGCATACAAAACCTTGAAGCTCGGACTACCATGAGACCGGATCGCTGGACTGAGCAAGCCACCAACTTGGCATGAAACGGTTACATTTTCTGGACTGAGTGAGCCACCAATTTCGCTTGAAACAGTTACATTTTCCGACGAAAAGTCCAGAGGTTTTCTGATTCTTCGTTTTCCATCTCGTGCCCGATTTTGCAAAATTAGGGTGGTTTTTCAGCTATCTTATCGCCGAAACGAAGTCAGTGACCCCCCATTTTTTTCACATTTCTGACACTAGTAACTCATTACTTCGCTACAGCAAAAGTTTCAAGAAAAACATGAATGTTAGAAGATTTTCGCCTGTACGTCCTTCGAAAATCAAAGGAGCAATTTGATCGGTCACTAAAGTTTTCCATAAACAGAGGTTATCCGTCGACAAGCCCAAAAGATCTCTGTGTTGGAGGCTAATCAGTCTTAGCCAGTTTAACTAAAGCCATCAATTGTTATAATTTTCTCTTTTCAAATTTAAGAACATACAGAAACTTTGCATGCAAATTCATGTAGTGCAGTCTTGAAAAGGAGGTGCGAACCAAATAAGTAAATCGTACTTGTAGTGTAACATAGCTACCTAAGTGACAATAAAATAACAGACTTGTATCTTCGTGACCTTTAAAGGTATCGACGTGCCTTAAAGCAGTAGGTTACCTCTCGTCATTTCTAAAAAAGCATTATCATCGTGTATTTGCTTAGACTTAAATTTATTAAACCAATTTCTGGAATTAAAAGTTATCAAACGCTGACTAAGTAGTAGAAAATATGTTGAAGAGAACTTCATGGGACCCAAGAACATATTAAGTCTTCAAAACTGAGATTCCTTGAAGGCAAAGCTTTTTCATATCTAAATTTATCCAATTTCCTTTCCAATCATCTCTGGTTATTCTCACATCGTATCCTTTAAGCTGCTGCTTAAGCGTGTTGTGTGAATTTTTTAAATACCATTTGCTGACACGTACACTAGACTTACCTCTTCAGCAATCAGTGATTCGATAACTCTGGAGTAAGTATCCAAATGATGTATTGTGCATGAGTTGTAGAACAGACGTATGGACAATTTCGAAACCAACATGCCATTTGGGGTGGATGCGATTCACATAGTAACGGGAGAGATAGAAAAATAATTTTACTTGGTGCAATGAAAACGACTGAAGGTGGGTAGACTGACAAAAAAAGGCCTACGACACTAGCTGTGATAAAAAAATTATTTTTCATGCCACCACACCATTTTTAGCGGATTTCGTGACAATTTTTACTGTAGTAATTCTTGGCTGGGGAACATTTAGCACTAAAGCGGGTTCAACCTTTCAATTTTACACGTGTGAAAATTCTAATGAGGAGTCTATTTTCCCTCTAGGCAATTCAATTGAAATATAATTTAAAGCAGACACCCTTAAAAAGCCGAAAAGTTGCTAACATCACCATGGAGACTTTCCTTTACGGTCAACTGGTTCCCTGACCGTGGCGTAAAAGTTCCAATTAATTCTGCTTTTTCTCGTTTCCGACAGTGAGAGGGCCTAAACAGCTAGCCAAAAAAAATCACAGCATATGAGCAGATGGCATAGTCAGATGGTTGGTGTGGCAAAATATTTATTAAACCTTTTAAAGCTGTACCTGCCTCTTGAATGTTTATTCCCTTTTCTCCACCGCTGTTAGGAAAAACTGAAGACAAAAACTCTCGTTGAGAGTTAAGATTGATTTCTTACTGAATAGCAGTCACCGCTTTTTAGAACTACAAATAATTTAATTCTTACCAAGATGTACTCGTGACCAAAGAAGGCATCCAAGAGGTTGAGTTAGTTTTCGTTTAATGCATTTTAATTTTTATGATCTAGTTCGGTTTTGCTTTCTTGGTTTTAAATGGAAAAGGAAAAAATCGGCAGCCGTCGCACAGCGTCCACACTGAAACAATCAACATGCCTTTTGGGGTGGATGCGGTTCACGCAGTAACGGGCGGGATGAAAAACTCATTTTACTTGGTGCAATGCAAACGAATGAAGGTGGGTAGACTGTCAAGAAAAACCTACGCCACTAGCTGTGACCAAAATTTTCCTTTTCATCCTATCACACCATTTTTAGCGGATTTCGTGATAAATGCTTACTCCAGTAATTCTTAGCTGGGGATGTGAGCACTAAAGCGGGAATAAAGCTTTAACTTTATACCTTGAAACAGTCATCCTTAAAAAGCCGATAGATGCTAACAGCATATGAAGACTTTTGTTTATAGTCAATTGGTTCCGTCACTGTAGGTTGAATGAAAGTGTCCTCTTGACATAGTTTCTATATGGAACCAAATACTGTTTACTCCATCAATCATCGAGTTCCATCTAAACCTCCTCATAAAGCTTAAAATGTAACTGATGTATCCCGGCTATTTATGTTATTTCATTATTCGTCTGGCGGTCAGCAGCTTAGTTTGTTAATACAAGCGTAGAAATGCAGCGTTTCAATAGCACTGCATTTCCTTAGACCTGCATGCGTAAACACATGTTCCAGGAAAAAGCTCTATCGAATTATGGTTTAAGTAGAATGATTGGTTATCTCCTTTTCTCTCTCTTTTTTTTTTCTACCAACAATCCACTGATTTTTGCCCTTTAGTGTCCCTAGATTTCTCCTCTCGTTTTGGCAGATTTCCTCCTGGTTAGACAAGGTTTCAAGTCGGTTTAATTTGCCTTATTTGCAGATTATTGAACCGTCTGTGATTAAAGTATATTAGGCTGTTATTTGCTGGGTTTTAGACTTTTAAGGTGTTGTTGTTGTTGTTGTTGTTTGATCCTTCTTCAACAACAACAACAAGCTTTATTACCAAATAGAAAAAGGAAAAAAAGTTAAACTTTACAATAGAAAAATAAAGTAGACGAATGAAAGAAAAAGGGATGTTTTCCAATATTTCCCTCTTTTATTCTTTAAACAGACATAAAATACAATGCTTCGCACTTATGTCGTTAACTCCCTTAATTAACAGTTATGAAAGAAATATGCATTGCTCATGTTTCGTATGTTATATATCTAGTTCCCCTAAACGTTCTTAGCCTTTGACTAATGATGCTTATTACATGAATCAGGTTTCTTTTGTTGATGTTCTAAGCGTCATCCTGTATGATGGAGACCTTGATGAACCTGATTCCAACTCTCTCTGCTTTGCCCTCTTTGTAGACTTCCAGGGTGAGTCCCTTGCTGAGCACCAGTCGGTTTTTGTAGCCAGCGGTCCTCACGAAGCCTCCGTCATGAGCAATGTAGTACGAGCCCCAGCGTTCATCCAACTTGAGAGTGAAGACATACTGACCGGGGTAGAAAGAGTCGCTTGGTTTTGGGGTGAATGGGTTGTACTGAATGGAGGATAAAGTTGTGCCAGACATCCCTCCAGATCCAAAGCAGGGGCAGCGTCTCCATAATTATTCTTGTCACCGGTAGAAAACCCGATAAACTTGGAGCCGTCTGATAAGCCATATGCGATGTCGCTGTCAGTTATGTTGCCAATGCTGACATCATTAGCAAGTGTGATCTCAACAGTCAGCGGAGCGGCAACTTTCAGGAAGCCAGCGGGAATCATGGGAACTTTGAGAAGAGCGGCATTTTCTACTGCGCCTGCGTTGAATGTTAGTTGTTGAGCGGTTGACGCACGAGAACTGTCGATGTATGACGCATGCGCTTCCAGCCAAGTAGGAGTCATGGTCTGATGGTAAGTCACTTTTCCCTGTAAAATGGCAAAAAAAATCTCAGTAACAAATCATATGTAACGTAAAGTGTTAGACCATGCAATCACTTCTTTGCGCTTCGTTTCATCTGTTTAATATTGGACTTGTCCCGATCTTTTGCTCTCTTTTGTTCCACTTATTTCAAACGAATACAAGTTATTTCCTTTTGGATTACTTTTAAAATGGTAAGGACGACACGTGACTCACCTGTGCTGTACACGATGACTGCAGACAATAGGAATGGACGACCTGACACCAAGAAGAGGAAGGGACAAATAGCGAAATAACATCATAAACATTTTTTTTCTCTGAAAGGCAATTCGAGACAATGGCTTCCGTTTGAAAAAGTAGTAGTTCGCCAACATCATGCTTTATAGATTTATGAGAAATCTCGATAATTGCATTACAAAAAGCAGAGGCAAACTAGGGAAAAGTTTCTTCGGGAACTTAAAAACATGGAAAACTCTGTGCAAAGCAAAAGAACTTGACTTACAGGGCAGAAAAACGCAGCCACAACCAGGAATACCAATCCTGTGACCGAAAACGGGACAAAGAACTTCGACTACATGGTTTCTTCGGTGTTTTGGAAACCACACGAACTATGCTCTGCAGGTGAAGCGTCAAACACCAAACTGGCGAAAAGCGATGAATGAAAGACCTAGATGCGTGTACCTTACTTAAGTATAACACTACATACTTGCATAAATTAATTGCAGCTCTCAAGATGGGCTTTTCAGAAATCCAAAAAAAGAAGCAGAACTCCAGGGTATTGTACTAAATGAACGTACCGAAATTTTCAGATGGGACTGTCTGAAACGCCTATCTATGATGAAAAGGTAGCATATTTTTTGCATCAAGAGGCTTCTTTTAACCGGATAAAATTAAGTGACCATGTATGAAAAAAGTACGTTTAGCCAGGCCATCGTTTGTAGCTTTAAAGTTAGTTTGAAACTTGCCCTGACTGTGATAGTTCAATTTTTGAACTTTTCATCACACAAAAGAACAGCTTGGCTATATTGTACAACTTTCAGAGACGGGGCGAGATGTGCACAGTTTCATGCACTTTTTTTTGGCGTTTCATCAAGTTATCACTACATTTCCTGAGGCCTGCAAAAATACATGTTCCGGTAGACAGCTCTATTGAATTAGGTCGGTTTTCTACCTCTGTTTTATTTTATGCCCTCTAGTGTCCCTAGATTTCGTAGCTGGTTTCCACAGGGTTAGATCGGGTTTCAAATCGGGTTTGCTTCGTTTGCAATCATGCATTGAATCGTCTTTGTTTAAAATTAGGTCGAGGTCAAACGTCCAACTTAATGCAAATTAGCAAAAAACAACAAGTATCTTTTGCTTATTTGCATTAGGTTGGGCACATGTAAAGTTCGACGTTTGACCTAGGCCTAAGCATCCTGATAATAGACTGTTCTTGAACTCTTTTCCAAAATAAGTAGAGTGAAGTCACGAAAAAGGCAAACTTATTCAGTCTGCTTTAATTAGTTTTACGGGTTTTTTTTCGTAACTTAAAAGGGGCCTTAAAGGTCCTTTGTTTTTCTCAGTGTGAGACTTTCAAGGTTCATTTTCTTTGGAAATTACTTCTTTCGATCCCTTTTCACAAGGAAGGAAATAAAGGGAAATACAATAACTAGAATGAAAGAGAAAATGTATATTTTTGCGATGTTTCCCTCTTTTATTCTCTAATTAAACAGACATAACATACAATGCTTTGTAGTTCCGCCTTTAACCAGCATGTTAACTCCCTTATTTTACCAATTGTGACAGAGCAATTCTCTGCTCAATGACAGCGAGTTTTTTGGCTGCCAATGGATCCCCTTAAAGTTCTTCACTAGACTAATAATGCTGATCACATGAATTAAATGAAGCGGCCTTTTTTTGTCGTCGCTTCAAGCGTCACTGATCCTGAAAGATGGTGACCTCGATGAACCTGATTCCAACCCTCTCTTCTTTGTGATCCTTATAAACTTCAAGAGTGAGTCCTTTGCTGAGCATCAGTCGGTTATTGTAGCCAGCGGTCTTCACGAAGCCTCCGTCATGCGCAGTGTAGCAAGAGCCCCAGCGCTGATCCAACTTGAGGGTGGAAACAAACTGAGCAGGGTAGAAGGAGTCTCTGGGTTTTGGGGTGTTTGAGTTGTATCGTCTGGAGGATAGCGTTGCGCCAGAAATCCCTTCAATTCCGTAGCAGGGAGCGCTGGTACCATAATTCCACCTATCAGGAGTTTCAAACCCGACAAATCTGGTACCGTCTGACACACCATATCTGATGTAGCTGTCAGCTGTGCTTCCAATGCCGACGTCAGCTGCAACTGTGATTTGAACAGTCAGCGGAGTGGAAACTCTCAGAACGCTACCAGGAATCACGGGAACTTTGAGAAGAGCGCCATTATCTAATGCGCCTGCCCTGAATGTCAGTTGGTAGGTGGTTGCTGTGTGACAACTGTCGATGTATGATGAATGCTTTTTCAGCCAAATAGGAGTCATGGTCTGATGGTAAATCACCCTACCCTGCATAATTAATAAAAAAGAAAGCTCAACAGCAAAACTGAAAACTAGCATAGTTACACCAATCATTGCCTTACGCCTTAGTTTGTTTTGTCGGTTTGCGCTTTTTGTCTGTCGGAAATAGTTTTTTCCTAGATCCTCAGTTTATACGGCTCCTCACTTGTGGAACTCGTTAGCTATATTTCAAGGGACAACTAAAGAGTTTTCCCTCATACATGTCTCATAGTTTTAGAATAGATTCACCATTTTTTCAGTAACCATTTTGCATGAGTAGTTTCTTCCATAAATATTGTGCACCGAACAAAAATTAGCGATAATAAGTAAAGTATAAATTGACAAAGATATGCAAAATAACTTATTTTAACTACTGCAAAACCAGAAACAGTAAAACTAATAAAACTAATAAAATTAATTTACTTTATAGACCCCCCTGCAGTTAAAGAAATAGATTTGCGCACATCGGTAAGTCGGACTGTTTGCTGAATTTTGGTTTTCGTTCCTTAATAAAAAAGCATTTCGAGAGATCAAACACTCAAGGCTACTCTAAGCACTTCCTTAAGAGATCTTATAACTTCTTTCATTGCTGTCTGGTTCCTTTCCGTGTTGCTCTCGTAAATAATTGTGTCTCTTTATGACACGCTGGTGTTAAGTGTCGGGAGTAGCCGACATAGTCTGTATTGCACAGATCACACCAATAGTGGTAAACAATGCCTCGCCAATTTACAATGGGAGGCTTCTCTTCCCGTACCTTGGTTTCATTTTGGATCTTGTGGCTTGTTTTAACGGGGTGGATCTAAATTCCCATCTTTATGTCTATCTTGCGGCGCAGTTCAACAAGTTGTCTTTGCACTACTTTTGCAGGTGTTTAATTTTGATCCTTGGAACGCAACGAATCGAACTGACGAGGTTAAGTCCCCGAATGATTCTTCCGGGTAATGGAGTCGCCAAAAAGTTTCCTTGAGGCGCTCTCATCATGTTCCAGATGGAAAAGCTGCCAAGTTGAAAGCTCAAACCTAGGTGCATAGATAAAAGTACTCGTTTTAACAGCGACCATTTACTTATAATTTTCTCAGTAAAAAATACAATTTAGACGAATGACTCTGAATTTGAATACATGGCGATTCAGTTTTTGCCGATGTGTCTGTAAATCAATGCATTTTGTCGACGATTTCAAGTCTAACTTAGTAAAAATTCGTTGTAGCATTCTTAGAATAACTAAAAGTTGTTAAAAAAAAGGTTTTTTCAAAAAGATAAATCCCAATTTCTTTGATTTGTTTACTGTGACTCAAATAGTGTATTTGAAAATGGTGAATATTCAATATTTTCGTGGCTCCAGATCAGACACGGTTTCACAGAGAATTCTGCTACATAACAGTTGCTGTACTTTGCTCGGATTAGTTACATTGTATGGTCATGATAGGAGGTTCTGTTACGTTAAGTTGCCTTTTCGCTTTGACCATCTAAAAGGTATTATGTTATGTTCACCGATTTAGGGATTAAACTTGCAAATTTGTTCCTAGAATCAACAGAGCTACACCATGCGCAACCTTATTAGTAGACAGGTATTCAAAATAGAGTTCTCAACACACTAAGACATTTTGTTTTACATCTGTACCAAAAAACCTCGACCATGATAGCTAATTCGGCACTTAAATGAAACATTTTCCTCATTTCAGATATTAAGGACCTGTTTTTATTGTAAATATATGCTTTTAGCAAATCTTTGAAATACCGAAATGGTGTGCTTCACCGAGCATGTGATTATTTGACTCGTGGATTAAATTGTCTGAAGTTTAAAGTCCGCGTGAGCGTATTCGTAATTTAAAGAAAAAAAATACCTTTATAATAATTTAAAGTTTATAAATATAAATATTCTATAGCAGTCTAGAATTGCTTACTTTTCAAATAAGGCTGTCAAAAATTTCCGATAAATGATTTATCTACTTAGGGAGAAACAAAACGACTGTAAGCTTTCAAGGCCATTCATCTATTCATCCTCAAATTCAATCAAAAACTCTTTTATCTGTATTGTCAGGTTGTACTGACTGTGCCCAGGTTTTTATTTTTTTCAGAAATCTAGGGTTGTTACACAAATATTAAATTAATTTGATATCGCAATATCGCCGGTATAGCTAATGACAAACACCATGCTTATACGTAAGTTGTATTTTCCCAATTTTAAGTTTGACTGAGTAGTGCAGCGAAGAGGAATTTATGGCGCCGCTCGAATACTGGCGGATAGTTGCTAAGCATACTTTTCTAATGATTTCTGTCACAACGCTGAGACTGGTTTTAGTGAAAAAGACGATTCCATCTAGCCAGAACCAAAGCAGCTTGATTAAGTAAGATTCGGTAAGTTAGTATGGCCCAAAAGAGTTCCAGTTTGCAAACTGTTCCAGGCCTAAACAAAACGTCTAAGTTCCACATCAATTTTATTTGCTTTAGAACCGTGCTGTGTAGTTTTCGATGTTGAAGTAGCGCGTGTACCAGAGATGTTTGGACCCGAGAAAATGCAACTAGAAGGTGTAAAAATCGAGTAAAGGTAACTTACAGGACAAAGAAACCCTCTCAGAGTTAGGAACACTATTACAGCACTAACGCGAGAATAGAAAGTTGGCTCCATAATTCCTTCAACGTCTTGAAAACCAAACTATTCAGACTTCAGCTAGTGAGGTAGAATCAAACAACAAACGGATGCAATGATGACTCATCCCGCTTTATTTATTGAAATATCCGACAAGAAAATTTTTCTCGCAACGAGAATCAGATTGTTTATCTTTTCGAACCA
>Ga0126336_10002182_pt1 | contig 10994 bp, 12 predicted proteins | sample SidCmetagenome_FD_92530 | JGI IMG/M metagenome (GOLD analysis project Ga0126336, IMG submission 92530) | Coral microbial communities from El Islote,Puerto Morelos, Mexico - Siderastrea C C metagenome | ecosystem: Host-associated > Invertebrates > Cnidaria > Coral | place: El Islote,Puerto...
ACGTAAACAATCATTTCAACCGTGTCTGATACGGTGATATAGGCTCAACTCACTCAGTTCAGTGTTTTATACCATTCAAGAAATAGAAACAGAAAGTCCAAAAGCTAGAATTACGGCAAACAGTGCAAACTCTACCTTGACAGGCAAGACAAAACAAGACTTACATTACAAGTTCATTAGAACCACGTGCAGGAGGTCACGGCCGATTGTCTGATGGTCTCGTGGATGAACTCGCATCTTTGCATCTTTACCAGTTTAATTTCCCAGCAAAACTGGAATACTCAAAGAAATAGCAAAGAAATATATTTTAATAGTGCATAAAATGGCACCCCTGTAACTCCTATAGAGAGCATATTGCCCTTTGTTATTGAGGTGCACACCATTCTTACACAGTACTGGAATGTTTGGCTTATGAAGCCCCTTGTGGCGTCTCCAGAACAACGCTGAGTTACTGGTTAAGAAGGGCCACATGATCATTATAAAAGAGGGTGTTTCCTGGACAAACGGCACGGGTAATGGTGTCACATACCACCATAAATTTCACGTTAAAGTGAGCATGTAAGTGCTGCACAAGGGTCTCTATCTTAGAGCCCAGAATCTCGGGTTTGACTTCCCTAGGGCATAGGTCATTGGAATCTACTTCTAATATCACTATGTCAGGTTTTAAGCACCCAACTTCATGAAGATCGAAAACATTTATTTTGTCCACTGTGTGACCCCGAACTCCAAACCCCGGGAGAGAAATGCTTCAAAATGACGGACAAGGGAGTGGCCCAGGATAAGAACTTTAGGTTTAGGCATCATAACTGATATAAAAATAAGAAAGATATACTCAGCTCTGATTCAGCAAAGAGAGAAGATTTATTAAACTTTAGGAACAGGTGTGTCGAATGCCAAAGTTGTTGAAGTTGAACTCGCAAAGTGTTAGGTCTGGAGACAGAGGATGAACATGAGGAACCCGCCACGTCTTGTAGCTCTAAATGAAAATGAGGCTATGTATTTTTCTGTCCAAACTCATGACTATTGCCCAATAAACTTTCTATTGTTATTTGAATCACCGGATAGCGATGCTTGCATCTCTCAGACTTCTCTGATGTTTCGTATGCTTAGCTGACCCTTGCACTTGAATGCAACCAGAGATGCTGAACACACCCGAGGAGCAGTTGTCGAGGTTGGCAATCTTTGTGACTCAAAGGTCAGCTGGTGGGCAGTACTTAAACTGCATTGTGTGTGGAGGGACGTCTTCCATGCCTGCTCCATCATTCACGAAGACTGTTCCAGATGCAGAAACCTGGAGATTGCTGAGCTTTATCGGTCGCTCGGTAGTGAGATTGGGCAGAAACAACTGCCTCTTTCCCCTTCGTCTTTTTGTTGCAGCACTCATGGTTTTGACAGAACCTTCTAAATCTGCAGGTCTACATCAAAGTACGAGTTTGCACTCCTCTGCCTCTGTTGGACAGGAGAAACTCTGCACATAGCAAGTAAATGCTGTTGATAAAACAAAGTGAAAACCATTATTTATGAAGGAAAACCATCAACTGACAGAGTGGGAGGACCTCCAATGTGGAATGGGGACAGGTGACATATTCAGGCAACTTAGTGCACTGAATGAAAAATCAAAGGCTCCCTTTAAGCCAACTTATTAATTCAAATCGTTCTTTATTTGGAGGCAAATAAGCACTGCATATTTTGCTTTATTCAAAGTTTTGGTAGAAATATCAATATATTTAATTCAATTGTACTGAACACCATTATCTGCTAAATCACAGACGTTCACAGACTGGTGGGCCATGTGAATGTGGTTCTCACATTCACAAGTTAAAAAATAACTTTGACCACGGCTGAGAGCATTTTATGCTTAGTTGTCTTTGCCGATGATCTTAGGGTTGAAGGAGAAGAAGGCGTTCCAAATTTTACCCTCTTTGGAGGAGTGTGGCAGTTTGACATCTATGAAAGGAAAACAATGAATCATTTGTCACATATTTCTGTTTGATTTTGTTCTAATAAGGTAGCTTGGGCCAATTTACTTACTCTGTTTTCATTAGTATTCTGTCCTTAAGTCTCTCAAATGTCATGGGTTCAATTACAAGGTTTGAGAGGTACGTGCTCTGGTCAATGCCACATACATGTAGCATGTTCAGCTCTGACAAGAAAAAAATTGAGCACAGTCAGTGATTTATTACTTTACATGTCCTCTCACAATCTTTCATTTTCCTTTTGTAATCTATACTGTTTGGAAATCCAAGACTGCAAAACACTAGTCTTACTTTGTGTCATTTACTTTTGATCAGTAATGGCACTGACGAGGTTTCTTGCCATCGTTCTTTCTACGACCAATTGTCCATCCATGTCTGTATCTGTATGTATTTATAAGAAAAGGTACCGAATGGGTAGTTTGAATTTACAATATTTCACATCCATAATCATAGCTTTAACTGCAATAAATTTTTTTTAGCTAAAATTACAAAATTATAGATTTAACACAATCCTGTTGTAATATGTTGTTAAGATAACTTGGATTATGCCCCCTTTTTGTGAATAGTTTATAACTAACCTGAGGATTGATGTTAAAAAATATGGATTATTTTGTACGAATACTTCAAATTAGTAATTGCTAAAGTTGCAGATTGATGTTATTGATTTGCTCGTAGCTATAACTTGCCCAATAAAAGTAGGTTTTCTGGTTGTGGTAGGACACAAAAAAATTATTCTTTCCTTGTAGCTGTCCCCACTGTATATGTCCAGAACTGAAATGCAGATAAACCATATTATTTAAACTAACTGACTGGCTTATGAGTCATTAAAATTGTGTACACTTATCAATTAATAGCTATAAATAGACTGCAGGTAATGGTTTATTTCTCGTTGGTTATGTGTATGGAGGTCTATTAAGCCATTTCTGTATTATGCAGGGTCAGTGTAGGTTTAATTAATTGCCTGGGTGGGAGTGTAACAAAAAAATGTCACATCACGTTCACTGTAACAAATCAGTTTTAGCAGTCATGTGAAGAATATGAATGTGTGGTGGGTTACAACTTTCTTTTACCTTTGTGGCCTTCGCAGGAGGATATCTCTGCCGTCCAAAAGTACCAGAAATCCTTGTAGGTCATTTGGTTAACCCTGTGTAGCACCCTTCAATTTGATGACAGAGAGGTATGAGTAACATTACTGTATACCATTTCTAATAAGTAAAGCTGACTTTTTTAGGTAAGGTTGACTTTTGTGCATCACAATACATTGTGAACGTAGTGCTGGGTGCATTACATAGTGGTTCATGTTTCATAGTAACAGCTATATTTCCTGTTTCATCATTTGTAGATGTTAAGTAGTTAGGCTGAATACCTCAATATATCTTTCCTTTTTTAGTGGTTTGTGGTCGTTCTTTCTTAAAGTAGAACCGACCACAATGCCTCTTCCGCTCTCACAAGCCTGCCAGCATAACTGAGAGAAGAAAAGAGGTGCAGTTGAATTGTGAGTAGTAGTGATATTGTATATTGTACCAGTGTTCCATAGAAAAAAAAAAGAACTTACAAGACCATTATCTTGCTAGCTATTTTATTTTTAAAACTATTATTTTGTCCATGGCTACATTCACAAAGAACGTCCTTTTAGCAACTGCTTTGTTATTTTTCCATCATCTCACAATCAATGCAAGACTTCAAAAAAGAATATATGTTTATCCCACACAGTCCATCTACAGCAGGTATAATCTGCTTTTATTTTAAGACTGACATTACCTCTTCAAGAGCATGACTCAAAAGTGGCGGCACTGAAATGTTTGGCTCAGTGCAAGCATCTTGCAGAAGTTGCAAGCATGTTGCCACCTCATCTGATCTTGAGATTTCATTGATTCCTACAGATAAGGTTCACATTATAGGCTATTCACCCCAACAGACATTAAATTATATTATCAATCTCTGACCACCAGGAAAAGATACATGCATTTGGTTGAGTCAAGTGACAGACCGCCACATTATTCGTTTTGCTCATTTTGCTGCTGCTGAATTGCAGATGAGCGAGGGTAAAACAGATCGAAGCCTGCGTTGTCTGCTCATCAAGAGCATTTGTAGTCTTTTGAGGCGACGACAATGCGCTTTCACAATTGCTTTTTGAAACAGGAAAAAGGCCAAAAGGGCAAGAATGATTTTGATTTCTACAGCCATCGTGGAGGTAAGATAGCTGAGCAGAAAAAACTAAGATAAAAGACCTGTCCGTCAAGCCTAGACATACATAGTGTGTACCGTGACCAAAATATCTCAAGGCGTGGTCCTGTGGTGACAGCTTTGATATGGCCCATAATGAAATATTTGCTTAACTCAGTAGCTTGCTCAATCGCGATTTCAAGAAGCCGTTTGTCGAAGCGTGATTAACAGGCCTTAATCATGATTAGCTCTCTAGTGCGACCACAGCCAATGTTCAAGACAAGTGACTTTGGCACAGGTTTCATTATTCATAAAAGAAGTGATAAGGCATTAGTGTTCCTTCATGCTGGTTAGCTCAGTAGCAAGTAAACATACCTCCCAAGCCATAAGCTGATAGGTCCTGAGAACCAGTCCCTGCTGTTAAGAGAAATATTTTTCGTTAAAATGACTTGTCAGTTTGAATTTGTGTTCTCTTTTGGTGTTTAACAAAAGCCATTTGTGGGTTTCTAATTACTTGATGGTCATCAAAATTTTCACATGCTGTACAATCTCTCATGGTCATGACCTGCATCTAGGGATCGAGTATAACCAGCTTGCTTATGATAAGTTTTCAAAGTTTGTTGTAAGCTATTATTTGGACAATACATGTAAATGATTCCTATGAAACATGTATAATGTTCTGTCATGGCCTGACAGCATACTTACCCCTGATTCCTTCACCGTGAAGTGGTGTGCCATGGAAACCTACAAAAGAAAAATTATTATAGAACTGAATTTTAAACTTGCTTAGGACAAATTTCTAAACTATCTGCAAAGTAACATTTGCAAGTTAAGAAGTGTAATAATTAGTGAGGGCAAAATGTAATATGTATTACCATCATTTTTTATTTATCACTCACAAATGTTTACCTGTTGAATATGCCACTGGTTTTTGTGTCCTGGTGGTCATCGATGTCCTTGCTGGTCTTACAGTTCTTGCTGGTATTTAGAAATTTAGTCAGCTAAAGAAATACGCCATGTGGTCTCACATTAATAACAGGTAAAGTGAAGGCGATTCCATAAAAAAAAGAAGGCTGGTGTAGCCGCTAAATTACTCAGCGTGCACTACAAATTTTATTTTCAAACAAAGATCACGATAAGATATGTGTACAATAAGATGCTGTTCGGGAGAAATGAACAAACGTCCCGACCCAGCATAACAGTGACAGTTCTAGAAGAAAAAACAAGAAGAAGAATGGGTACGAATGAATTACAAATGACAGACCAACACGAACTAACCTTATCGGTGATACTCCAAGAAGACAGAAAACACAACGACGTGACGTGAACAGGAAAGAACAAGATACGCTAACGACACAATGAAATCTAAAACAACGCTTACATGTCCAACAGAATACTAATGAGAAAACACAAGGGAATGCAAAAACAAAGAAAATTTAAATTCGAATAGCGCAGTAACATGCTGGCCCGAAAGGCGCACACCGAAAACTAAGCCTTTCCAAAAAAACATATATTAAGTCACTTAAAGCTAATGTCTAAAGTCACTTAAAGCACTTTAAGTACTGTTCACTTAAAGCACTGGCCAAAGTCACTTAAAGCAAATTTAAGTGTTCTAAGCAAAGTTTTACTGAGCGGACACTCGAACCGTGAGCGGCAATAGTAATTTTTTACTTTTTTTGCTTTTTTTGTTACATTTTTTTCGATTTTTTTTTTCAGAAGTGGTTTGACAGTTTTTCCCTATTCCTAACAATGGCCGGGAGCTCCTGCAATGGCAGAATAAAGAAGAATGATAAGTTACGATATTTGCCGGTGAAAATTTTCTCATTGAATAAAAGGGAAACGGATCGCGAGTACTAAAGTAACGCAACTTGTTATTTCGGCGTAATATCGACGTGCAATTACAAGTTTCAAAACTTGAACATCTGGGAACACGACATCAAAGCAGTTGTATAGTAAAATACATAACATTCAGAAAGTCAATAAGAGTCAGACCGATTATACGGCCAAACGCTGTCAAAACTAAAACTGGGTGCAAGTTACTGCAAACCCGTTGGTGTCTCCGCTACAGTTCTCGTGCTTAGGTAGGGATGAACATTTCCTCGCTTATATTCCTCAATTATGTTCGGCAATCTCCAGTCGTCAGCCTGATCTACGGGAGCTTTATTTTGCAATGCTCTCTGTAATGCCATTAGATCTCTATCTAACGCACCACGATCTACGTACTTAGCTGGGTTTTGACATTTCAGTCGCGGCCTCATGATGGCAAAGAAGCTCGATTTCGCGTGCTGGCATGCGGCTTGAAATACATCATTGTCGTTTTTGGCTTTTCCGTACTTTTGCGCAAGTTTCTTTAGGTCACACTGTAAGGATCGGATATCATTTAGAAGCTCAGGGTGCTTGTCTTTCAACCTGCACAAACACATCACAACACGGATTGTTTTTGCACTTTGCTTTGTTGTGCCCTGATTTGTGGCATATGCCACACACTTTCCCGTGTCGCTCGTGACCGTCAGGGAATTCTTCCAATGCTTTTCGTTTCTTCTGTAGTTCTTCAGCACTTTCCACCTGCACGGCAAGTATTTGGAGATTTTCTGAATGTTCGAGCGCTTTTCGGTCGAGGGGACCGTGTGATTCCGACTGGCGACTAACAGATGACAAAGCTTTGTTTATCCAACTGCCATATTCACATGTGCTCGACTCAGGTGTTTGTTCGGTGAAACTGTCGTACACGTTCCTGTCCAAATGCTGGCTCATGCTTAATCGTCTAGGTTCAAGGCCTGGCGACCGGTGTACCGTACCTGTTCTTATTTTCTCGAGTTCGGCTTCCAACAGGTCTCTCAGCTAACATCAACTTGTCTGGCGAGGGAAAGAAGGAATCGAGGTCCTCGGATTTCACATATGAAAGCGACCTTCTGGACCTAAATCCTCTACTTTCAAACTGCGCCAACAAACGTTCAAGTCTTAGGCCTGGAGAGAAAGACTTTAACCAGTTGTAAACCTCTGAATGATCCAGCGCGGATCCCTCCATCTCAACACTCAGCAGGCAAATTTTTTCCCACCCTCAGAGCCACAGCTGTTTTCGAAACATAAGCCTTTTGTAGTTTCTTTTTCTGACCATCGGTCAGCGCTATTTTATATGGATGATAAGTTGTAGCCATCTTGCGTATATGTTAATTGAGATTTTTTTTTTCTAGACGGTGACAAGTTCATTCCCAATTTTCTTTAGCACAAATTCTTCCTCATTGAAAACCACGGCAAAGATTGTGTAATCTTGAGCGTTAGCGGCTTCATTTAGTCTGTAATGGAATTCAAGCTTTTTCGGGTTGCCTGTCACACTTTCTTTGGTGTTTTGTAGATCAAAGTAGATAATTGGGTATAACTCCTGGAAGTTGGCGGGCTGCAGCTGAACGCTGGTGTTGTAGTCGTTCTTTCTGTATCTGAAATTGATTAAATCATTTAAAATTCTTATTTTAAAGTCATGGTCGTAATCATGCTCAGGGTAAAAGCTTGTGCCGTACTGAAGGCGACAAGTGGGTAATCTTGTGGAGTTATCACTGTCGATATTAAATGTGTCAAAGATGTAAGGGTTTTGCGTATAAGAATTTTGTTTCCGAGTTTGTTGAAGGAATACGAAGACATGGTTCGGGTTTTTTACCCCAGGTGTAATCAACCACGTACCATTTGCATCCCTTCAGGACCTGCTGAGATGCAAAACTTCTTTCAGGTATTTCCATTGGGTTGGTTGCAAGAATTTTCATTGACCAGGGTTTGTCCTTGGCCAGTAAACTGTAATTGTGGCACCCACAACTCCAATGTACGGACGACAATCTTCGAGCTGTTCCATCGTTTTGGAAAATCATTTCGCTTTTTCAGCGACTGGTTTTGCAGCTTTTTCGGCGGCTGTCTTCACCACATTCTTTGCAGTGCCTTTGAATGCTTTGCCGATAGCCATAGCCCAACCCCTTGTGTTTATATCGATATCTTTTCGTCAAAAAATATTGTCCACTCACTAGGGTGATTCATGGTGTATATCTTAAAGACAATAAAAAATCCTTACTCTTTTACAATCATTATGCTGTCTATCCCATTGTGATCCAGGGGGTTGTCTCTTCAGTCCGTCACCCAAATCCTTATTGAATTAATCTTACTTTTGTTCACAGGATGCCACTCAAGCCGATACGGTTCTTTTTGAAACGGATAACTGACCTGAAGCTCTGTTGTTGAAAAACTGTATAAGACATCGCTTGGAACATCGTTTGCTCGCCGGCTGATCAGATCGCAGTGGAGAAACACCCAATCAATGCTTCTTGTGATATTTGGGACCGTTGCTCCGACAAAATTCTTTTCTCCCATCAAAATCTTTTTTTCATAACCAAGCAATTCTGCGAACTTGTCTTCAGAAAGGTCAAGCTCATAATTTTCATGCATCAGAAAGACAAACCAGAAAATTGTCATATCAAAATACAGAGTGAAAATGAACTTACTATCTTTGTCTTCCGGGTCCACTTTACCGGTTTGGGTCTGAAGAAAACTGTTGATGCCAGAGTAATCATACATTCTGTTCAGAAAAATCAAGGTCTGCCACTCTTCAGTTTTCTTTCTCCGAATTTTGTTGTTACCAAAAGAGGCATCGATGTTGTACCATGAGTAGCTCATTGTGATAAGTTCGTTAGCCCGGCTTTATAGTTTCCTGAACCCAAGTGGATCGGAGGTTGAAAGTTTATTGTGAAATTGTGAAACCTGGCGCCCCCCGGTTCTTTGCTGTTTTGCGAGGCTCGAGACAAGCAGAAGATCAAACGACATTATGGGCCTATATAATCACGAACAATTTTTTTCTTTTGCTTTTTGTCGATTGCGCCCGAGTCCAACTAGTGAATCAAGCAGAGAAAATACCTGATTTTTTAGTTTTATTGAGCTGTTTCCAGCATTGATCGATCCTAAGCTCACATAAAGTTAGTTGATCAATTTTTCAGCAGTAGCAAAGCCACTTCCTTCGGTTTCCCAATCTTGTTCAGAGAAGTCCTCTTCATCGTCTGAAGGCCCAACAACAGGTCTTCGGCTCATGACAGCTTTTTCCAGGGAGGTTGGAGGAGATTCTTTACTTTTGCGTGGCGGTGTAGACTTTAGGCTCTGCTACCCCTGCTGCAGCTGTTTCGGTAGAGGTTGGGTTGCCCTTCTTTTTTCATAGATCCCATCTCTTTTTTTTGAGTTCCGCAATGGTTTTGCCTTTCAAACCTAATTTCGATTCTCCTACTGTGTAGTTTTCTTCATGACCTTTTATGGTAATGATCTGATTGATCGTTTGCAACAAGATTGATTCATGGGGATATTCCAGCTCAACCGGTCCGGCATCCCCCACTCTTTTTGTTTGTATGTTTCTTTGAATGGCGGGGGCGGTTGTGGAAAATCGTAATCGTCATCTTGGTATGGTGGTGTTGGTGTTGGTGATGGTGGTGGTTGTTGGTTCTGGTGATGGTGCTGGTGTTGGTGCATCCAGTCTGAATTCATCACCAAATGGGTTGGCTATGTCAAATTCGTCCATTGCATAACCAGGACTTCCCTCCACCTCTTGCGCAGTGGTGCTGCTTTTTTCAAGCCCTTTTGTAATAGGTTTAAAAAGCTCCTCTCCTGAAAGCTGACCAAACTCTTTGCTTATTTTGTTCATTCTAACTTTTTGGTGAATGTCTTGTGTTTGTTGATCGATGGCCGACTTTTCCTCAGCCAACTGATTCCACTTTTGTACTGACATATTTCCAGCGTGATTATATAGAAACAAAAACAATGAAGATACTGAATTACAACCCAGCTTTTTCCGAGAGTAAGTACAAACAAGGTGACCCTTGCATGGCCACCGATGTTTTCCGGATGCTGATTTGTGGACCCAGTAATTCTGGCAAAACAAACACATTACTGCATATGCGTTTTGAGTTGTTAGAGTATGAAAAAATTTTCCTTTTTTCAAAGAACCTGCATCAGAACAAATACCAGTCTCTTTTGCAGTACTTCGCTGAAAAAATGTTATGAAAAACTCTATCATTGCTATCGTAGGAAAAACTTTATTTGCAATCTTTCTGCTGGTAAATTAATTATCAGCGCCGCAGTGGCGGGGGGGGGGGACTAACGCTGAACCCCGTCATTATTGCAACTTTAACTGGAGTGGGTCTTATTTGTAATGGAGTCGCAAGTTTCAAGAAATATGACAAAAAAGCTGAACAGGCTAATTTTGCTTGGATCGAGTACAAAAAAGTGCTTGATGAGATCAGGTTCTACCTCAGAGGTGAACCTTTGAGAAATTGTCTTGACATACTGCAATCTTTTTTCTGTCCACCATTTTATGTCTGATCTAGCTAGTTTTGAAAACCTCCATTTGAGCTTCAAAAGATCCTCGTTGTGTTTTAAGAGTATCAATCTTTTCAATTTCCAGCTGCTTGTAGAACAGTGGTCCATATTCTACAGCTGGGGAACAAGAAACTGAAGTGCCAATAAATTGGGCAGCTTCTCTGATTGAACAAGACTGCCTTTTCAAAATGTCTTGTCCCAACTGAATAATTGTTTCAATTTTGTACTTAGTGAGACTCACTGTCATATCAATCGAGTTCAATACAAACCCTAGCTGTTCTATGACTTGGGTTGGTTGGGTGATTGATTTTTCTTTTGAAACATTAAAACCTAGGTCCCCAAATAAGCATAAGTATTGTTTACATTTGACTGACATTGAACATACATATCACCAAGCAAAAACTATCATCCAGATAGCCACTAGAAATATGGCCTGTGGTTCGTAGTGTGGAGTACACTGGTTTCATGAGTTTGGTAAAAATTCGAGGTGCAGAACTCAAACCATTTGGCAAT
>Ga0126336_10002183_pt1 | contig 10989 bp, 6 predicted proteins | sample SidCmetagenome_FD_92530 | JGI IMG/M metagenome (GOLD analysis project Ga0126336, IMG submission 92530) | Coral microbial communities from El Islote,Puerto Morelos, Mexico - Siderastrea C C metagenome | ecosystem: Host-associated > Invertebrates > Cnidaria > Coral | place: El Islote,Puerto...
ATAAAGTGTGTTTTCTTAATATTTAGGGAAAGCTTATTTGCAGAAAGCCAGGATGCAATTTTTCTTAGCTCATGGTTCATGGTTTTTTCTAGGGTTTCAATTTTCCTTGCGAGTACTGACTGAAGGAGTGAGGGAGTCGTGAAAAAAAAAGTAAATTTCTTTTTCTAAACCAATAAATTATACTTTCCTAGCTTACCGGTTTTCCTCGACGCTTCGATCCATGATGGCCAAAGAGAGAGCTTGGGACGAGCGTGATAGGACCAACAGGGGCATGGGGAGGGGCGAGGCTTGTCTCGTTGGATTTTAAAAACACGAAGAACCCTGGGAGCAAACGTCGTGCACGTCAGAAGCCCGACCTCAAGGAGCCAGAGAGTGTAAGTACCACTGGCTGCGTAGGTTTGACTCTCCACTCTTCCTCAACACTCAAAAGAATAATTTGCACAGGGTCACGCAACGAGAGTAAGCAAAATACTTCACTAAAACTCCAGTTTTTCGTTACAATTTTTCCAATTCAAACTCTGAGGCGGTTGATGCCATTCAAACAGATATTCCACCGAACAGATCAACTGGATGCCTCTGCCTAGAAAATTGAGAAAACTGGAGAATTAAGAAAAATGTACAATGCTTGACGACATCGCCCAACCTCGTACCCAGGGCTGTTTTTTAAATTTGAAGAAAAAACGGAAAAGCCCTGGGAACAAGGTTGGACATCCCCGTGTTGCTGTGGTGACATGGGTCTTTTTCTGAAAGTTTGTTCAATGCGTAGAAAACGTGTGAAGTCGTTAGTCCTACCGACCTCTGACAGTGAAGAAATCAGCCTTTCAAATGTTGGGCGGTGTGGTCTTACAGTATCCAGGCGAGCCACCTTTCGTACTAAAACACTGAAATGTTCCAGATCATTATATTTCGAGACGTTTTTTTTTTCACACAATATTATTGATCCCGTTCTTCCGGTAAAGCCGACTACAGGAAATTAATTTTCATTAAAAACAGTAAGAGTAGCAAGATGCACTTTTTAAAGATACAAGTCTCTTAATTTGTGCGATTCACAAAACCGAAGATAGATATTTTGCTATGCTTTTTTCACATGACGTTATTAATTTCATGGTAAACTGGGTCAAACAATAGTATGACCGCCATTTTAATGAAATGAGGTCTAAGACCTTATCTCATTCTCATAAGGAAGTTCGATTGAGACCCTTTTACGTATACAAACTTTCATTTTATTTCACTGCACCTAAGAATGTATACATGGTGGCTATTGCATTTATTAACTTTTACTTGTTGTCCGTTTTACATTTAGTTTCCATGTGCTGATCAGCTAAAAATTACATGCTCTTACACGTTCGTATCACCTACTTCAGCTGTGACTACTTTTTCTACTGAGCAGAAAATAAATATTATTCATGATTTTAAGGCTTAAATTCTGTTACAACGCGACACACTAATATGCGACCACTTTTTATAATTCCCATACTTTAAACAAACTTTAAGGAAACGTTCCAGAAACTGAACCCAACTGGAAGTCACCCACCCACGCATGTGAATTTGTTAGTCACATCTTATTACGTCGTGCTGTAAAGCTGTCCAAAGTAACGAAAACGAATGAACCTTGCTAACGAGTAAACTGGTTGCACTGTAAACGCTCCACTGGTGCAAAAATATATTATGTCAAATGGTAACGAAAATAAAGAACAATCAAAATCTGGAGTAGTAAAAAAGTACGAAAAAGATATATAGATATATATTTGGTAATATTGTGATTCTTGCTACTTTCGTAACGCTAAAATGTACTTTTTCTTTGGGTCAAAGATAATTTAACAAATCTAAAAAAAAACTGAAATTTGCTCGTGTGTATTGGGCTTCAAGAAAAAGCGCGCGAGAAAACGAATCAAACCAATAACAACGTTCAAAACTGCGCCAAAACTTAAGGGATCAATAGGAAACAACTTCTCATCACAGATGACAACCACGCAGTCTTATATAAGCAAAACTGAATTAAATACAAGGAATGTACATGGAACGTTACTCGCTATGTAGCAGAACCACAACCTAACTCCACCATTTAATTTAATGAGCCTTACTAATACATTTTACTTTGTAAACTTAACAAGTTTAGCTAACAAAACGTTAACATGTCTACATCTGCAGTTAAGATTATTTTACTATAAATAAATTTGATATTATTTGAGTGTTGACGGTTGATTTTGTGCAATAATAGATTACTTTTAAATGGCGAGGCTGTAAATGTAATTTAGTTAATAATTTACGCTACAGTGATGTCACACAAGGTACCCTATGTTGCAACTTGCCGAAGAGTGTCCAATTCTTGTTATCCAATGACAGAAAGTATGAGTACGTCGAAACTTGCAACGAGACACCAACAAGGCGCCATCGGGAAAACGTCATGTTACTTAACAAAGTTTTTGCCAAAACTACGAGCTCATGCAATTTCGATAAAGTGACAGGATAATTTTGCAGCCCCTCTAAAATATACAACACGAGACATCACAACGCGTTTCAAGCGATAAATCCTGGTAACTAATCCTTTTTAACAGTAGTTCCCAGTGTTCTCTCGGTCGTCGCGTGCTTCATCTAGATACTAATAGCATTGGGGACCTCTTTCGGGTCTAGGTAAGGATAAGGGAATGGGCGACTCTTGTTCCTCTCGGCGATTATGTCACTCACTTCCAGCAGACGTTTCTTTAACCTACAATCAAAACAAATCAATCCGTCATTCAATCAATACGTCAGTCAGTCAGTCAGTCAGTCAGTCAGTCAGTCAGTCAGTCAGTCAGTCAAAAGTTCATTGAAGTATTTAGCACTGCTCTCTCAACTGCCCATCTGTAAAAAGCTGGAAAAAATTTCACGAACTGAACGCGAAGAAGGTAAAAACCTCAACTGGTTTCCATTCAAGTGAAAGCTGTAGAACACTACTGTCATGTAATACTGTTCATTATGCTGAACAAGGTGGCTCTGGATAGACGAAGTCTTAAAGTGCAATCCGATTCCAGGTAAGGCGAGCCAGGAAGATCCACACACGCCATGACCGCAGAAGAAAGAAATAGTTCCTCGTGCCATATCCGTTCGTTTCCCAACCAAGTGTTAAGAGGAAGCCCAGAATCTCAACAGCCTTATGGTTTCTATACCGGCTTCCTCACCACTATATACAAACTACGGATTTATCAAGTGCGAAATAAAGTTGTCTTACTTTTCAACAGGCTTGGTTCCTCTTGGATCATACATGTACTGTACTTCAAAGTCTCCAAGTGCGTTCGTGCCGCGATCGCTGAGGATTTTTGTCACAATGATGATGTCTAGTGTCATATCTTTCACTGGAAGGGTATTTATGATATCCTGCTCTGTTAGCGGCTCCTACAACCACAAAAACACGAGAGTCAAGGTGATACCATCTTACCGATTTCACGTCTTCCACTATCCTTTAAGAACAAGAAAAGCCCTAGGGGCATTAGACCCGGCCGTCAACCCCCACCGTCCCCCATCCCCAGAGTGAAAAAAATTTAACTCAAGAACCGAGCCGACGTGAGGAACTCAGCTTAGTTGCGCATGCGTCTTACGTAAGACAGGTACGGCTGCCACAAAGTTAAGGACGAATAAATATGTTGTGATGAGAAGACTGTGGTAACGCGGTTAGTGAAAAACGTCACGACTTTATTTTGGCACCTTACTTAACACTGAATTCCTGACGTCACAACTACATGACGTCATGACCGGAATCGGAAGTTTGCAAGAAGAAGAAAAAGAAGAAGAAAGAAAGAAAAAATGGGCATTACTAGACAGTTCGTCGCATTATTGGCGACGGCCAGCTAAAAATAACGACTGCTCGAAGTTAAGCCTTACTTTGGAAGTCGGAGGCTTGCCCCGCAGAAAAGCAGGGTAGTTCGGTGGAAAGGCATACTCATCATACTGAGCAAAGTTAGCAGCAGAATGACCCACACTGCTGATGAAGATAATGGACGTCACTGCTTTGATCAAATCCTCCAAATCGGTGAATTTTCCATCTCCGAATACTCCCTAGATAAGCACATAATTTGATGTATTAAACACGAAGAAATACGAATTTAAAAACACTTAATCTCTTACGTTTAGATCTCAACTAATGGTTGTGATTCTAGCCTGCAACAATTTCAGTTAGACTAATAATTGCAGACTTCATTTACCTTAAAACTTGATCATTCCATCATTTGAGTCTGTGGATAAAATCTCTGTGCATTTCTATTCAAATGAAAGCTAAAGGGCAGTACTTTCCAGTGGTGATGAAAATGTTTCCGCAAAAGATAGTTCTAACTTTAAGTCTGCGGGATAAAATCCTTAAGTGTGACTGTTCAAATGAAAGCTATTGAGCAGTACTTTTCAGTGGTACTGTTTAGTATGCTGTACAAGGTGGTTCTAACTTTTGAGTCTACAGACAAAACCATAAAGAGCTCCTCAACAGTTGTTTCCTGTGTTGTTGTTGTTGTTTGTTTTACAATGTTTCTCGAATGGAAGTTATTTGAAAATGTGTTTAATGTTGTACTTTTGAGCTCTAAGGCAGCAAAGGTTCATGTACCTTGATTCCCAAACCATCTTCAGGGTCTGCCAACATGTGCCCCCAATTCTGGATTTCCCAATCATCCGTCAGTTTCTCCGGGGCATCTGAAATTAAGCGGCAATGAACCTAAATTTTTATGAAATAGGATGTAGGAATAAAGAGGAATAAATTGTTTGTATACACCACCAGACAGTCCACCCCCAAGCAAGAGCAATTCGGGTTGGCAGTGGACTGTTTTGGTATCCATCTTTTAATTATTAGCTTTAAGTCCTAATATAAAATCACCTTAATCTCAATTTTCTTTAAAATTCATCAACCTCACTACCCTTTTCCTCTTATTAATAAAAAAATCTGAAATATTTACGGCGCCTTCCACTACAAAACTATCGCATAGCTTTCAGGTGAAACTTAGCTTAAGAGAAGACATGAAACTTAATAACCCTAGCTATACGTCAAAGATTTTTTTATTCAATGATTGTAGGGTGAAACTGTGAGACAACTGTTAACTATTGAAGCTGTCGAGTAGTACTTTCCTGTGATGCTATTGACTACGCTGTAATTCTGCTTTTTGAGTCTGCTGATAAAATTCTATTTGATAACCATTCAAGTGAAAGCTACTGAGCATCCTTTCCTGTGGTACATTTTATTGTGTTGTACAACATTGTTCTAACTTTTGAGTTTGTACATCAAGTCCTTAAGTGTGACCATTCAAATGAAAGCTATTGAGTAGTACTTTCCTGTGGTGATGTTTTATGCTGTACAAGGTCAGCTGCAAGGTGGTTCTAGCTTTTAAGTCTGTGGATGGCATCCTAAAGTGGCCATTCAAACAAATGCTTACCATAAAATGCTTCCAGTACTTCACGTACATAGTCATAAATGGCTTCAAAAATCAGCAGCGCATCATCTCTGTAGGGGTAGTTTGGAAATGCCTCGGTGTCATCAACCTTCAAAATAACAAATTCATGCATAAGCCTCAAAGCTTGAAATTCGCACAAATAAAAGAATTTTTCAATTGAGTGTTTTTTAAAAATATATATACATGTAACTTTATTTTAAAACAAGAACAGTTCATTACAGTTACAAACAGAAAAGAAGAAGAAGAAGGAAAAAAAGACAAATTAGTATTAAGCCATAATTAGACAAATATTTTTGCTAAGGTTACAGTACACTCGAGACGCTTTACATTACAGTACATGCAGAAGCCTGCAGATAAACGTGCTTAAGTTTCACTAACTTTATACGACATTGAAAGCGAAGAAGAGAAGTTCAAAGACGATGTATATATAATGCGTTTTTGCGAGTGTGTGTGTGTGTGGACGAAACAAGCTTAGAAATAAGTCAGTTTCTTAGAAATAAGTCGGGCCAATCACAACAGACACAAGCAATGAAATGATCAAAACAGAACGTGAAGTAATTAAATGTACCTGGTGACAACTTCAAGTGTGGGAAAACGTGTGCAAGCAAACAACAATGAGTTTTAGCTTTACTTCTTATTAGTTGAGAAAGTGGCGCAAGCGCTTTTTCACCAATTATAGAGTGCAATGAGGCAAACCAAAACAAACACAATTTACTTTTAACACTCAATTAAAAACCACTCTAATGCATCAGCATAGGTGTTGTCATTTTACCCCTCTAGCAGCTATATCAGCAGGCAGCCATCCATCTGTGTCCATTCGCCAGTTCTGCCAACTAAAAATGCAGGTTAAACAAGTTTCACTAAGTAAGCCAAAAAACAAAGTGATATTATGTCGTTAAATGGTGGTCATTGTTCATCGTGGTAAATACAATAATACAGTGTAATAGTGTATTTATAGCCGTTTGTCTCACGATGTGGTCACTTGAGTTGTAGATCGTGATGTTTCGACTATTTACTACTTGTCTTCATCAGGAGGTGAGGTGACACGTAAGCAGTCAACCTCATCGCCTGATGAAGACTAGCAGTAAGCAGTCAAAACATCGCAATCTAACAACTCAAGTGACCATATCGTGAGACAAACGACTATACACTTTATTATTAAAGTGGTATTAGTAAATAAACTTGTACAGGCTGCTGGTATATCACGGTATATCAGGAGACAATGCCCGAGGCTGAAAGTTTATCTAAAACATAAACAGTTGGCCAAGAAGGTAAGCTTGATATACGCCGTCTATTCTGTTGTTCTACTGTCAAGTCTGATTGTCAAGTCTATAATTGCGATGTTGTACTATAACAAGTCTAAATTGTTGTCATTCTATTGTGTTCTTTGTGATGTAACTCAAGACTTGGTGTATAATGTACAACCCAATTTATTGGGCACAGTCTTTTGGCGGAAGACATTTCCTCACATGTACCAAAAAGCCAGAAAGGTTTTTTTTTTAATTTTATTTAAGCAATAGAAAACGTTTTCCGTGTTTGCATAGCCTGATTTAAACATGAGGGGGGTTGGGAGAATTCGAGACAGTTATGCAAACCCAAGACGAAGTCGAGGGTTTGCACAACTTTCGAGAATTCTCTTCTTCTACTTGCTTTGTTGTGGAACATTGTGATCATAGGCGACATGCACAGATGCAAGTTGACTGGTTTACTTAACTTTATTAAAACTGTGATTTGATTAAAAAGTTAGACTTGAAAATGTGACATCATTTTGATCTCATGGACAAAATGATTCGAAATGTACGAGGTATACTGTCTGAAACCTGCTGATTCTGTACTATGTGATGTGTTTGACCAAAGAGAGCACGCTGAAATAAATCACTGAGTTATTACGTATTTTACCCACACTACATATATGTGGAAATTTTTAATTTGCTGGTATGCTATCCTACAAGGATAGAGCAGGTTTCAGTGGAGTGTTGAAAGTAATTTGCATTTGCTTTGGTTTTCTTTACTTTGCTCTGCGATTGCTCTAAAAAACTCCTTGCCTCTTTCTCAAGCAATCAGCAGACATAAAAGCAAAATCAATTGCGTCTTTGTCAGATGCATTTTCCTCCACTTGGTGCCATTTACATGTACATTTGCTTCCACTTATTATTATTCTTAACTATTACTATTAATTAACTATTATAATTAATCATCATAAATTTATATTAATTAATACTAATAATTATTAATATTAGGTATTTTTGTTAACTTCTGATTGATTCCTTGTGTTGTTTGCATCTGATGTGATTGGTCAGAGTAATAACTTTCGTATTGGTTTTACAATGCAGTCAGCTGAAAACTGCTCTTACATGTTGATAGCATTTCAAATGACACACTTATCAGGGCTGGATCGAAAACCATGCTACATGAAAATTTGCCTCAAAAATAAGTTGCTCCTGTCCAAATTAGCTCCTTTTTGCACACACGCTAATTTTTTGTGTTTAACATGGACCTACTCTTATCTTTTCATTAAAAGGCTTCTTTTCCAAGATATCGGACCTAAAAGTTGGCTAAATTAAACAAAAGAACATAATAGAAGTGGTCTTTGTGTATTAGACTACATAAGACAAAGGACATTAATGCAGTACTGGTGTAAAATTAGGTTGGGTTAATTAGGTTAAGATACGCTGTAGTCTTCCTATTCCTTTTTAATTTAGCGTTGTTTACAGCATTTGCCAATGCTAATTATGAAAGCTTACATATGTATGAGAAGTGTGGTCTATTTACCTCTGACTAACAAGCTCCATAAGTCCTCCAGCCCCTGTTGTCATGGTGTTGTCAATCCAGCCATTTGGCGCAACCAGCTTTGCCAGGGCAAGACTAAAACAAATGCAGTAGTAATGACAAAATTCTGAATCAGTGATTTATTATAGTGGAGAACCATACTCATAAATTGGGTAAATCCATGCCAGGCACTTTGAATGTTCATGCCATGTACCCAGCGTACATGTATGTACACACCACCCTGGTCAATTTAGCCACACATTAAGAAACTTGCTGTTGTGGCCAATTGATTTGATTAATGCCCACTGATGCAAAGATTTGTGATAATTGGGAAGGCTTGGGGTACGTCTCCCATTATTGACAATTTTTCATTTTTTCCCTTCTTGTTCCATATTTGTGTGGGGCATCTTTATTACCTATCCAAGTCACTTTGAACTGGTTATGGTTTACTCCAGGTTTATTTGTTTATTTATTTATTTATTTATTTATTTACTTACTCGATTCAATTACACAGATGATCTAAAATCTGAAGGCTAAGAGTAGAAAAAAAATGAATAGGGACAACTGCATAACGAATGACGATATCTGCGTTTACAGCAGGAGATCAACTGTTTGGGTTTTTTATTTATTATGGTCACCAACATGGTTTTTCCAGAAAACGCTTCATTTAAAGATTTTACATGACTGAGAACTTACGAGTTAATAGCCAGAAGGTACAGGAAGTGTGGAGCCAGCAGCCTGAACACAGGATGAGAAGGTGATAACTGACGATGAGTTCCCACACAGATTGTTTCAGCTACCAAATGAGTGAAGCCTGCCAAAATAAAAAAAAGTGCACATGAAAACTGTCAAGTGTGATTGTCAGGTTGCAAAATAATCTATCCCCATACCTTCCAAAAAGAAGTTCCTGGATGGCAATGCAGACAATAGTTACAATTCAAACAAACGTTATATTGAGCCATTAGTGCTTTCTCTTGTAGCCTGAGAAAACAGATGCTGGTGCTCATCACCACCACTGCTCCCTTAAGTCAAGAGTGCGTAATGACATCTATTTTCTAATGTAAGGCTATTCCTTTTGCTGCAGTTCAGCTTTTTAAATTTTTTACAAAGAGAAAATCTAACAAACAAATTGTTTGTTAAATGCCTATTATAACACTCCAAGAAGGAAATGAAATCATCATCATCATCATTACTACTACCATCAACCTTGAAAATTGTCATGGTAACCACCACCACCACCACCACCACCATTACAACCACCATTTAAACCTCCACATCGTCAGCATCATCATCCTCATTATCAGCACTATTGACCTCAATGTCACCATCACTGTTGTCAGCATCAGCAGCCACTTCAGCACTTACGTGCACTTACCAAGATGAGTACATGACTGATGGAACGCAGCATCAGCATTGTTGTAATACATCTTTGCCAACATCCACGTGTACTTGGGATCACTTGGTACAAACACCTACAATCAACAGCAAAATAATGTTACATTGAGGAGCTCAAAAACCTAATTTTCCTGACTCATAGCCATAGTACAATTACATTTTTTGAAGGTATCAGGTAGTATGGCGATTAACATGTAAAAGACTTGTTGTCTGGAGGTCTGGGTGGTCCAAGATTTGATTCCTGCCATCATGTTGTTGCCTTAGGCCATAGCCAAAGGCATCCAACATTACGGAGCTTAAGCAAACACAACAACAATGGCAAACTAGAACGTCACAAAACAAAAGCTTTAATCAACAAAACAAGGATTATGCAAGTACATTATACATGTTGGTACATTTCTTTGTTGTTCTGTATACAAATAAAATGTGAAATGACCAAATTCAAAGTTTTGTGTAGAACGTAAATGCAGGATGGTGAATTTTCGTTTTTCTCCCTGAACTGTAATGCCGTCCTTACAAATTCAGCTCCTGGATAATTCAGCTACATTAGATAGATTAAACAAGTCAGAATCATTGCGAGAAGTTTAAAAGATTGTGAAGTCATTTTAAAGTGATGTTGTCCTTCGTGTTGCCATCATTTTTGCTTCAGCTCCCTACTTTCATTCAACACTGTTCCACAACATTGAACTGAACATGTTAAATGCCAAATGGCCACCACGTTGAAAGCTAACGTTGAATGAAATTTGATTGACATCAAACATTTAATCCAATATCAATCAATATTTTTTGTTTTGTTTTCAAGTGTGAAACCCAATTTGTTGAATTAGTTTGGCTGGCACATGCAACAACGTTTAAATTTATCCATGCAAGTGCACGAAACTTTAATTTACATGATTCAATGAGATTAATTCAACATCAATCAGCAGGATGACCAAATTTAACGAGATTCACCGCATAAATATCAAGACGTAAACTCTGTTTGGCCAACTCATTTGTCACCATACAATAAAGTTGAAGACAATGTTGAAGTTATTTTTCAACAATGTTGGATGGTGTTGAATTTATTTGACTGAGGACTTAAAGAAAAAATGCTCACTCCCTTCATCCATAATAGTGGAAACAAAGCAGCGTATTGGTTGAATCAAGTTGGTCTTTTGATCTGACTTTTAACTTCTGCAGAATTACTTTTACTGAGTATGAACTCAGACAAGCAAAAAGTCAACTCTTTGTAAAAAGTCAACTATTTGTAAAAGACAAGGGATAGAATTACAGTTGAGCCAGGTCAAGCGTACCCCCATAGAATGAAAATTTGAACCGTTTACAGGGTTCAAATTATAATCAGAGCTATGAGCCTGAATTTGACGGCTTTTTTCTCAAGGCTGATTTTTAGCCGGTGTCCTAGTGGATTTGGACCCCC
>Ga0126336_10002184_pt1 | contig 10989 bp, 10 predicted proteins | sample SidCmetagenome_FD_92530 | JGI IMG/M metagenome (GOLD analysis project Ga0126336, IMG submission 92530) | Coral microbial communities from El Islote,Puerto Morelos, Mexico - Siderastrea C C metagenome | ecosystem: Host-associated > Invertebrates > Cnidaria > Coral | place: El Islote,Puerto...
AATGAATGAATGAATGAATGAATGAATGAATGAATGAATGAATGAATTATGCAAAACAAAATTTCGAAAACAGTTGACGATAGCTCACTGTGTTCACAATTCCTTCCGACAAACCCAGCTTGACATCTGCAGACAGGGCCACTGTCTGTTTTTTCACAAACACCTCCTTTTTGACATGACAACTGGTTTTCGGTGCAAAAAATATCTGCAGAAATTAGAAGGAATAAGAAAGGGGGAAATTAAAGCGATTTGCTTGAAGGAAATTGAAGATTTTTATACTGTGTGTAGTGGTCATTGTGTTGGACTTTTGTTTGGAAGATTGACGGTCAGTGAATCGAGGGTCTCTGTATTGAAGTAGTGTTTTCTTTCCGCAAAAAAGTGATGGGTGTAACGTTGTGATGGAACATAATCCCGTCCAGGGGGAGAAGTAATTCTCTCAGTTACTACATGTTGGATTGACCACTATCCGATCCAGTGGGAGTAGTAATTTTCCTAATTACTTCACGTTTGATACCTTGTGATGGACAAGCATTTAATCCAGTGGGGGAGTAGCAATACTCATAGATACTTCATGTTTGTGTTTCCTGTGATGGACTAGTATCCCATTCAGGGGTGGGGGGGGAGTGCTAATACTCCTTGTTTACCTCATGTTGGGTGTGCTGTAATCTGACTAGTAAGCCATCCGGGGTGGGAGTAGTCATACTCCTAGTTAATTAGTGTTTGGGTATACGGTGATGAAGTAGCATCTCATCAAAGTAGGAAGGGAAGAGGAGTGGTAATACTTCTAGTTGCTTCATATTTGGGTGTCCTGTGACGGACTAACATACCACCCAGAAGGGGAAGTAGAACCATGGGAACCTGGCCATTCTTTATTTGCATCCAATGACAGTTAAAAAAGTACGTTTGGTTCTTAGAGCAAAGAATTTCATTCCAAGGTACTTGCTTAGTCATTTTCAGGAAATAAGAGGATGGTTCCATTCTCACCTGTACCTTGAATTCTTTGTATTGTCTGTATTTGACCTTGGCTCAGAGCTTCGTTGTACAGCTGCATCTGCGCGATCCTACCTTTGAAGCCTAAGTACCATTGATTGTATCCAAAGAATCCCATTCTGACGCTACCCTGTGTGGCTAATTGGAGACCTTCTCCAATGTTCAGTTTCTTCACCACAACCCCATTGACCCACAGCTTGGCATCGCCAGAAACGCTGTCATAGGATGCTCCAACAAACTTCCAGCCCCCTGCTAGAGTCGTGTGTCTCAAGGCGGTTGTTTCTGAGTAATCTCGTTTCTTGAAATTTGCATAAAGATTCCCTTTGTATACCCCCCAAATCACTCCCCACTTTTCGCTGCCTGTGTAGCCGAAGATAAGTCCGTCTTTATCATAGTGCAACCAGCATAACATCGTCATTGAGTAAAGCACGTCTAAAGCTTCCCCTTCGTTGTTGGGAAATCTGATGTAGCTATTGGAGGAACCTTCAAATTTATAAGAGCCGTCTGCTTTACCATCAGGACCAGGAGCAAAACTGACCCCTACTGGGTTCCCTGGGGATGCTCGGCCGTTGATTTCCGTAGCACCATACGTGACATTGAGAGGAAACAAGGCCACAGGTTCTGGAACCGCTTTATGAGGGAGAGATTTACCAGTTACCAAACAAATTTTTTTTCTTGCGTTACTAAACATTACGAAAGCAGAATGAAAACATGCTAAAATAGCAACTTTAATTGACATCACATAGTTTACACATCAGGACCTTTGGATTTGCCACGCGATATTTGTTTTTGTTCTTATCCTTTTCTTCTAGATTTACAGTGTTCGCTTCTCTGAGCATGCTTTTACGCGAAGGATGACGTTGTTCTATTTGCATGTTCAGTTGTACAATCATGCATTTGGCATTACCGCATGCGCACAAACTCTTGGAACCTCACCATAACGTCTATGGGCTAAAACACAGACGACGACTAACATCTACAAAACGTGATTATATATACGCCGATTTAACCTCTGGCATGTTAAGGAATTGAAGTTAAACCGAACGAACACTGGCGCCCATTGCAAGAATTTTAAGTTATACGGATGCCAAGGTATTATCCCTTGAACTTTTTTCCTGCATATCATACTCGAGATTAACTGATAATTAACTGATAATTTCAGTAAAGGTGACTAAATTCCTAGGTTCCTCAGCAAGCCGAGTATTTCATAAACAAAAAATTGTGATTCCTAGCTAAAAAGTAAACGTCGTACATATATTCTAACCTGGAATTTGAGTCATTTTCTGGATTGTCTGTATTTGTTCCCGGGTTAAAGCCAGGTTGTATACGCGCATCTGGGCAATCTTGCTCTCTAAGCTCTCTCCCATTATGACATTGCCTTGCGTGGCTAGTTTATGACCAGCTCCTATGTTTGTTGTCTCAACCTCGTCTCCATCAACCCACAGCTTTGTTTCACCGGAACTACGGTCATAAGATGCGCCGACAAACTTCCATCCCATGCCTACAAGCTCTATGGAGTGTGCTAAGGTGTGTGTACTCGAGTAATCTTCATTTGTGAAGAAGACACAGATTTTCGTTTCGTTTATCCCTAACGTCACTCCTTGGTTTGCATTGACGCTGCTTGCACCGCCCCTATAGCCAAAGATAGGGCCTTGTCCACTATCGTAGAACAACCAGCACAGCATTGTTATTGAGTGCTGCACGTCCAAAGCTTCTCCGGCACTGTTGGTAAACTCAATGTAGCTATTTGAGGCTCCGAAAAATTTATAAGAGCCGCTAGATTTTCCGTCAGGACCTGGAGCCAGACTGACCGCACTGGGGACCCCTGGGGCAGTTCGATTGTTGATTTCCTTGGCAGCATACGTGCCATTGAGAGGGAAGAAGGCAACAAGTTCTGGAACTTGATAAGAAAGAAATTTGCAGATTAACAGCTTTGCAAGTAAAATGGTTTTTAAAATTACCATAAACGCTCTATTAAGGCCTCGGGGGTCTTAAATATTTTCACGCCGTCTAGTGGGGCTTACTAGAGACGTGGGCCAGCTTGAAAAAGGAGCGTTATGGTAAGTCAAGAACCATTATTGATATATGAAAACAGAAATTGATAAGAAAGATCAAGAATATAATGCGATTCTAACCTGTTCTGTGGTCTTATCAGGGGAACGGAAGTGGGGTTTTTTTTGGGGGGGAGGGGGCTTAATAGAGAGCGGTCGTTATTAGACAGCTTCACGGTATTAAAATTTCTTTCTTTACTTGTTACTTTAATAAGTAGACTAACTCTTTACTTTTGTGACGTTCGGTCCTGAAAACTATGTTAAGTCATGCCTACTATCTCTTATCCCAACCAAGTCTCTTTGCTGAGTTACCTTAAAGTAGACAAAAAAGAGAAACAGAGTCTCGATATCATGTCAGGAATAAATGTGCTGCCTCGCATCTTTGGCTTGGCATCAGGAGGCGATAACTCAAAACATCTGAAGCAAAATTCTATAGGCTATTGATTAAATGGCTCTTTTGGATGGAAGGCCTATTCTTTGGGACTGAAAAAGATGTTCCTTGCATATTAGAAGCTCATTAAAGCTTGGTTTAGAGAGATGGTAACATACGTAAACTGCTAACTAAAGGACAAATTTATACTTTGTATACAAAAAGCTAAGAATCCACAACAATGGACGGAAACGAACGTCATAGGACAGACTCTTCTTGTTTTTCTTCTAATTTCTTTCTCTACGGCTAACAGACTAACTGTGTCTTTCCCCCCTTCCCCCTTTCAATGTTGAATTCGTGTATCCAGAATACTTCTCACAAGTACAGATTGTTTTGGGGGCCGGGGATGGAACGGGAAACTCTTGGGAAAGCCCGTGAATTTCTGAATTCATTTGAGCAAAAGTAGAAAGATGTGTCCCAAGGATGTCTGTCCGGCATTGCAATCGTGGGCAATAGTCTCGGACAGATTCTTCATTTTTCTATTTTTTTCCCAGCTGTGAAGAGCTAACCGGTCTTAACCCCTCCTTCTGCCCTTACAATGTTGAGCCTTTTGTGTACAGAGTTTTTCTCAAATGTACAATGTCCAATGTTTTGGGAGTAGTGATGCCAAACTCGTTGGAAAGAACATAAAGACGATTTCGTTCGGGCAAAAGTATCATTTCATTCTTGGTGTCTTAAAAACTTATACTGTGCCTCAACGACTTCTGTCGAGCATTGTATGTACTTTTTGTGCGGAATAAGACAACACAGCTTTATACATGCACGATTAACCTTCCCAACTATCTCCCTTCTTTCACTTTTAGTTCGAAATGACCACCGGTAGAATAGAAACAAATATTGTGATTTTACTGAAGACTTCTTCCCTGGGTTTTGTCTTGGCCTCTGTAACGTGTAATAAAAAAAAATTACAGTACAGTACAGTACTTATTTAAAAACATTTAATATTTCCTTCTGTATGACGACTTCAGTGCTATACCCTTCTCTGTGGACATAGGAAGACTTCCAGGCCGAATTTTAAAAAAAATGTTACCGGTATTATGTGGACAAGGCGAGCATCACTTAACTTGAAGCGCTTAACTGTGCATTACTTTCTAAGCGATTTGTTTCTCTGATCAATATAATTGTGAAAGTTACAACTCGGCAGTGGTAGATAATGTTGAAACTTTGTTCCGTTACTGAAAGGGAAAGTCTCAAGTTGTCGGATACTGAATAGAGGACCCTGGGAACGGGGTCGGAATTCACCTTCTTTAGAGCCTTTTGAATAGTCTCTTTATGTATGCCGTCTTTGGTGTTTATATTAGCTAACCCATTTTTTTCTCGCTCGATATTATTGCTATAATTCTTGTAACCGCTTCTTTCCATAAACATGATAGGATCTGTAGATTTCTTATGCCGTGTTCAGGTGTTATTGGCTGCGGTTACTAGCATAACGTTTTCTTTAACACAGATATGTGAAGGTTTAGGATGCAGGTCACTCAGTATGGGTTCTTTCCTCTGTTTTTAGTTCGGTTTTTGTGGTGGAATCAAGCGTTCTCCAAGCCAAACATTTCTTCATTCACTGTTTATAGCTTTACTGGCATGCAACAGATATTTGGATTTGTAGCAGTTTAACTACTGTGTCATATTTAAGTCTCGAGAATTCTGCAATGATTTCTTATGGCAAACGAATCATGCTCTCTCTCAATCAAGACATCTAGCTTAGTCCTTCCAAAAGCGCTAACATCCTTTCGATCCACGTGAAGTGAGGGGTGACAGGTCTGCATTAAAACTCCCCCGCGCATGCTTTAGCCTTCCTTCAGAGTTTTGCTCTTACTGCCTTTACTGATAATAAACCAATAACGACAGCTTGTGTTTTGTTATTTTTCCTTCCCTAACGATTCTCTGAGAAAAATAACTCTACAACCATGTGTATCATAAGTAAGACGTATTCGAGATTACCTTCACAGTTGAAGGATCCATTGGTGTTGGTACATTCAGCATTGATAGTGCAGTTATGTGTTCCTTTTTCACACTCGTTAATATCTGAAAAACATAAACGGAGACTACATTGGGAAATTTATTTATAAAAGCTTTCATTTCGCAAGAATGAGAACAGGGCTATAGAAAATTATTAGACTAGACACAGGGTGTTAGCCCAAGCAAGAAAAACGACTTTCTTTTCACAAAAGGGGAAAAGAACGAAACAAAAATTTCACTTGTGCAATTGTAATCATTTGCGCTGACTAACCGCTGACCTACAGGCCGTCCGACCGATCGACCAACCGACCAACCGACTAACGGACCAAAAACCAACCACTTTATTACCGACCAACCGACTGTCTGACTAACCGTCCAGCCAAACAAGCGACCAACTTATCAACCAGCGGTTTCGAGCATAATACCATGGGTGACAAATTACTCCTTACAGTGGGGAAACTCAAACCATCGACACTAGACTTTTTCCCCCGCTTTTTTAGCATCATCCAATCACGAAGTCACTTCATAACGAGGCTCGCACATTTATATCTGTTGAGTCATATTGAGAGTACATGTGAAACATGGCGATCATGGCTGACAAGAGTGGCTCAAATCATTATCTCCGGGAATGAAATTGGAAAGACTTTCGCTCCAGTTCGAAAGCAGGGGGGTTCCGCTCGCGAAGATCACTGGTTACTTGAAATCAAAGGATTTGAACTCGTTCTTCCCGTCTCCTGATAAGCTGTTACTGGCGGAAAGACGCGTATTAGTGGCCGAGCTCAACAACATCAAAACAGAAACTGGTCAGCCCAACCACCTTGAGCCAAGACCGCTGAATATGACACCAAGTCTAAGCTGTGTTGAAAAATCTGTGAATAAAACGTCCCAGCAACAGTCATCTGAGGCCGCCATCAACTTTGGTTTTGAAAAGAGCCCCGGAGCGAGCGCAAACACTTCGAACAAAAGCACCCAAGCGATTCAAAGTCCTTTGAACCGAAGGGCTACAGATCTGTCAGAAAATCTTAAGCTTTTAGAAGTGCAAGTTAAAAGTGCCAAAAGTCATCTACAAGGGAAGCAAAAAGCCCTGGAAGACTTACCAAATGTTTATGAGAGGCGAGGAAAAGTGTGTGCTGTTCGTCATACGTCAGGCCACAACCGAACAAATTGTAAGAAAAGCCCTTGTAACGATGTAAACTCTTGTAAGCTAAACGACAAACACCCAGAATTGTTGGCCGATATTCGCACCTTACAGCGTGAACTGAAAGAACTTGAACAAAAGTATGCGAAAGCTAAGAGTGACCACGACGTATTTAGCGCTTCCCGCCGACGAGCTAAATCAAGTTTCTTTGCCATCATGCGACCACGTCTAAGAAAACAGGACCCAGCCAAATATTTAGATCGTTCTGCCTTGGATAGAGACTTAATGATTCTCCAGCGAGCACTGCGAAATAAAGTTCCATTAGAGGAAACTTACGACTGGAGATTGCCGAGTGTTATCGAAGAGTATAAACGTGAAATTGTTGACCCTCTCCGAGTACACTAAATGGATTGCATGCAAATGGTGTAATTATACTTTACTCATGTTATGCTGCAGTAAGCTGCGTTTGATATGTTAGGTTGCGTTTTTATTTCTGTGTGTTTTATTTCATTCCGGCTTCAAATTCCCTTATTACAAAGTGCCAGCTCTGTTAATTAAGGGGGGGGGGCGCACCACTAGAGCTTTTTCTTTTTTTTTGGTCTGTCCGATTTTGACCCAAAAAATTGGCACTCAGACCACTTTTTTTTGGTTTGTGTTCCGGTCGCACATGAACCTACATGGCAAGGCTAAAGACTTGTGTAAACATTGATAAAACGCCTATGTAAGCCATGATAGCTGTGTAGCTGTGCATCAATTTCCTTGAATAAACACGCAGTTGACATGTTTTAAGGGATTTTTGTTTTCTTTGAGCGATTTTGGAAAAAATCTGTTTGCCCCACCCATACACTTCGGCAGCTTTGAACCTTTTGGTCCTCTGGCAAATTTTTCCAAAATTTGCTCGAAGGGGTCGCATTAGGAAAAACTCCAATGTTGACCCAATTTTGGGTAAAACAAACAGAATTTGCTCTATTGCAACCCCCCCCCCCTCTAATTCATGCCTTTTGTTGTGATTGTTTCTGTTTTAAAAAAATAAAGTTTCACTCTTAGACTATTATAACGTGACAATTTGAATCAGAACAGTTTCTATTTCATACAGTTTTCAACATACATTCTGTGTCTTATTGCACTTGAAGAGACTTTACATTGTGTAGCAGCAATAGCGAGTCTATTTTGTTCTCACGGATAAGATAAAAATAGACATATTCCCTTTTTCTGAAGTATGCAACTTGCTGAACTTATGTTGAATCAGAACAGTTTCTATTCAATAAAGTATTGTTTTTAATATACATTGTGTCTAATTGCGCCTACATTTGAAGAAAATTTAATATATTGTTTAGCAGCGAGAGCGAGTTTATTTGTTTTCATGTGTAAGATAAAAATAGCAGCAGAATAACAAAGTTGTCAATGAAACGTAGCCGCATTTTCTGAAGTATGCGATTGAATTTGCTGGACTTATTTTTGACACAACTTCGCTAATCGCTATTTCAGTTTCATTTGCAGTCAAAGATGAGTTTTGTTTGAGGTAGCACTTTATTTGGTGAAAAAACAACTCGCAAGTGTTTAGGTGGGGCGAGTAAACGGGCTGGAAAAGGAGGTCAACGCCGTGTTCTTGTAGAATATCTCGTAATACGGCCTCTGCAAAATGTCCGTGGTGGAATCTGCAGTCGTCCATAATAACGACGTCGCCATTCTCAAGAATTGTTGAACCATCTACTCTATTTACTGAAAAAGCTTCATTAAAGAAATTCAACTGGTTCATACCATTAGAAGGGCCTCTCAAAACATCACAGTAATCCACTCCGTTTACGGAATGAAGTAAGTTGAGCGTGTAATTTGCGTTTGAGGCGTAACGTTGAATTTCAATCGCAGGTTCTCCAATATAGAAATTTCCATACATGCGATTTCCTGACGTTACAATAACACCGCATTCGTCAAAAAATGAAGTTTTGTATAGACATGTCGTTCAATTTGATCAAGAAAATAATCAGTGTAGTCCGCATTTGCTTGTGACAATGATTCTTGTAGTACTTGGGAAACCTTTTTCTTTGTCATTTTGCAGTCTTCCGGAATGGACTTTTTTCTTGCAGACTGTGATGGTAAATTACCAGGGGGAGAAATTCCATCTGACAACAAACGCTGTTGAATCTCACTCGTATACATACTAGGTTTACATAATTTCTCGGACTCCACGTATTCAACAACATCTACTGACATCTTATTTCGAACCGGTGTTTTTCGCGGCCCAGTCAGAGACGAGTTACTATCTTCGTAGAATTGGACAACTTTATTTACAAATCCGACGCTAACCCGCATATTTTGTGAAATTTCTCTTTGCGAAAACTTTTGATGATGTAGATCAAGCACTCTTTCCCGATAAACTTGAGGCAGAGCTTTACCATTGTCGTATATTCCTTGCTGTCGATTGAGACCGACTTTGCATTCACCTTTGCCGAACAGGAATGAAAAAGACTCAGTGGCAATAATACTTGAAAGATAACTTGATTCTAGCGAAAAATATTGTACTTACCAGCATAGTTAGCAGGAGCGCAGGCCATTTCACGTTCGAAAATATTGCCGATACGCCGACAAATAAAACTCACATTATATTTTCCCGCCACCGCTCTGATTGGACAGCGCCTAAAAATGCTAATCCTTCTGTTTATACGAAGAGCTCTCATTGGTTAACCATCAAGAAAATGCACAAAAAAAATGTCGTGTTCATGGTTCGAGTGTCCTCATTGTAATTTTGGCGCGAAATTTCAGCGTTAAATTAATATAACACATGTGAAATTACAAAATTGCTCAGTGCCAAGACGGCGTCAAGGTTTACGATGAGGATGTTTTGTGCAGAACTACAGCAAATCTGAAAATTTTCAATGACGACACAATCGATAACCTGTAAATTTTAACATTTAATTGACTGAACTTCTCAGAAACCAACTGCAAGGCAGTTGCTGATCGAATGATTAACCGCGAGCTCAGAGAAGTAATTCAGTGGGCTTGGGCACTTCTTCGAACAGAATAAAGGTCAGTTTTTAATTAAAAATTTCCTTCCGAAGTCTACTTGCGTTAAAACAATTTTGTTGTGCGTGTTTTTAATGCATCTGTGAAACCTTGCTCGATGGAGCAAGATGATGCTCGATTCAATGAATTTGCCGGATGAAACGCGGGAAGCCTAATTGCCGAGAGATTTGTTTTGGTCAGTTGAAGTAAAAATTCAGAGTCTGGCGTATTTTGCTGTCGGTTACAAAAACACGAAAACATCAAAGCGTGGTAAAACTTCCCACAAGATTTTTTCATTATTTCACTCAGAAAATTGTAAACTTAAGCGAAACCGTAAGCTTTAAACTTTTCAATGCTACTTTCAATATGATAAACAAGTCAAACCGCCACGATTGTAAGCGTAATTTGTCAGCCATGATATTAATAGGTAATCAAATGGGATACTCGTGAAATTACCAAATAATGTCACTTGCGTTTTGTCAAAATTCAAATAATTTCCCTGGCCTAAAGGCTCGGTAAATTGTAAGAATTTTGACAAGACGCACGTGAAATTATTTCCTAATCGCACTCGTCACCATTTGATTACACATACTTTCAAGGGCAAAAGCAAAAGTGTTACCTGTGCAATTTACTCCATTCCCCATAAAGCCTTTCTTGCAGGTACAATTGTGTCCTCCCTTGGTATTGTTACACACGGCATGATCACTGCAATTATGTGTTCCTGTTGCACATTCGTCGATATCTGATAAACAGTTTAAAGGTAATAAAGCTTAAGACGACTTGTAAGTTTGAATTTAGTTGAAAATTCACGAGGCATGTGTCCTTATAAGGCAAAATTTTACCTGTACAGTTTTTTCCATCACCAATAAGGCCTTTCTCGCAGGTACAATTATGTCCTCCCTTGGTGTTATTACACACGGCGTGATCACTGCAATTATGTGTTCCTGCTGCACATTCGTCGATATCTGAAAAACAGTGGAAAAGTAATAAGGCTTCAGAGACGGCTTGTAACTTTGAAAGCTAGTTAAAAAAGCACGAGGCATATGTGCTTATGACCCAAAGATCAACAATGAAACAGCTCTTAATGGGCAACAATCAAACTCTTATAGAAACAAAAACACGTCGTTTTTTAGCATTACAAGGGCAAAAGCAAAAGTGTTACCTGTACAGTTTACTCCATCCCCAATGAAACCTTTCTTGCATGTACAAATGTATCCTCCCTTGGTGTTGTTACACACGGCATCATAACTGCAATTATGTGTTTCCGCTCCACATTTGTCGATATCTGGAAAACAATTAAAAAGCAAAGCTGACGACTTGTAAGTTTAAAGCCAGCTGAAAAATCATGAGGCATATGGGCTTAGAACCCTAAGATCAACAATAAAACAACTCTTTATTGTCAATCAATCAATCAATCAATC
>Ga0126336_10002185_pt1 | contig 10986 bp, 4 predicted proteins | sample SidCmetagenome_FD_92530 | JGI IMG/M metagenome (GOLD analysis project Ga0126336, IMG submission 92530) | Coral microbial communities from El Islote,Puerto Morelos, Mexico - Siderastrea C C metagenome | ecosystem: Host-associated > Invertebrates > Cnidaria > Coral | place: El Islote,Puerto...
CATAGTTTTTTATACATCGTGTATTAAATAACTGATACAACATATTATATGATTTTTATTTATTTTGGGCATGCAGCTCTACAATTTGTTCAGGGTGCTTGTGTATAACTCTATGAAAGGGACCAGACGAATGTAGCCTCATAGCAAGGGTCTGAAAATTATATGGCGTGATGTGCACAAGCCATGGGTGCACCTAGTCTGTAGAACATCACACCATATTATTTACAAAAGCCCACTATTAACAATTCTTTGGTGTACCTCAACATTGCACCCTACCGTGCATGCTACATGTATGACTTGTGAAACGTACATATTTTGTTAAGTCAATCTTCTTTTGTTCTCATGCAGGGGCCTTCATTCCTGGGTGTCCTGTGCAACCAGTATGCCTGCGCTTTCCAGACCAACCAGTAAGTGCCTTTTAACAGTCATACTGTAGTACTGGCCTTAGCTTATAACATGAAAAGAGCTTTATCCAGTAAATAATGAACGTTTTATCCCAGTTGAGAACTAGCTTATAACACTCATTCCATAGGTTAACTTTATGGAGGTCCTCAGTCTCAATAAAGTACATGGATGCTTCATTTTTTTATGAATGTATTTGTATGAGTCTTAGCTGAGTGATTTGGTAACTTTTCTTACAAAAGTTTCTTGTTTCCTAGGATATATATTCTTGGACATGGGATGGCCCAGGAGGGTAAGTAACACTGTTAATAACTGCTAAGTGTATTTGGGAAAATCATACCAACCAGTTGCATAATAATGGAATTTTCAATTTTTGATTGATTGATGGTTTTATTATTTTGCTTTGTCAGGCTGGTATTGACATTATTACTACTATGCCAGCTGAATAATGTAGCTGAAATAGAGGTGAGCATTAATAACACTGAAATTTGGGTTGCCTCTCAGAATTTACGTTAACTAAACCCAGGGGCATAGACAGGTTTCTCATTGAAAGCCTATCATTTTGCAAAGCACTCAATCACTGAACTTACAAATTCAAAAAGTGTGACTGGTTTTCCATGGGATGGCCGGTTTGCTTTAAATAAATATTATCTATTTTCTCCTTTCATAGTAGGGTCACCACACCCTAGGATCCCTGGCTATGACCCTGTAAACCTAATAAATAGGTAAAACCGGTTTTACAGTCAAATAGAATGATGTTACCTAAACAGACTGAATGTTACATGTGAGTTTGTTAGTAGTGCTTTTAAGTTAACGTAGCTAATACGAATGTAATGTAGCTAATATGAAATAATGTACTTCTTATTACTGTAACAACAATTTAAAATTAACTGTCTTGCTTGCTGCTGAACACCAAAAAATAGACCCAGGTGTTTCCCTAGAAATAAGAATCCCCCTTTCATAGGATAAGTATGCATGTCTTATTATACAGTCTCAATTTCAAACATTGTTTTGTTTTGGTTTTGGCAGTTACTGTAGCATAACCCGGTAAAAAAACTACTTAGTGATCTTACTTACAATAGTCGTCACAATGTCATGGATGCAATCTTGTAGTTCGCCCTCATTTCATTAATTACTAATCCTTCCACTGTTTCAATGCCATGTCATTTGTTTGGAACTTACCCTATCAAGGCCTATAAAAAAAGTTACAAAGAAAACCAATGTTATTTTACAGCTGTTTTTCCTTCTGATTTACTAATTACAGTTTTTGCCTGTGTGGAATCCTACTGAAGAGGTAATAATTAAATAGTTGCCACTTTCTCAATGAATAATTGGTAAAAACAAAACCAATTGTGAGTTGATTGAACTCATACGTTTTCCTATATACTTGATGCTAGTTGCATCTGCACATGTTTATTTAAAGTTCTTATTATTTCACTTTGTACAGATCAGTAATTACTTAACGTTCTTGGTTCTATGACACTCGATTGAACTCACGCAGCATGGCCGGCTCACAAACAATTTCCAAATTATTCTAATTATCTCAAGAAAGAGCAGTTTTCATTTGGTATTGATTCTTGACAGTAATTTGCATCTTTTTTGGTTTTGCATTCTAATACAGTACTACACAATGTGATTGGTTAAAAAAATGTCCCTCTGTCTCAAGGAAATATAAGTTAAACCAAAGCAGTCGTGACTTGATCGCTGTGTTTTTCTGCACCAGGTGCCATGTACTTGTATTTGCTTCAAATTCTGATTGGTTCATTTTGTTGTTTGTGTTGGTTGTCTTTGGTCAGGGGGACTTAAGTTTTAGTTTTGTTTTTACAACATTCAATTTCAAACTGCTCAAAATAACACTCTGAAGTATCTCATTTGTTTCTGCAGGAAAAGGAGAATCCTAAACTCTATGCTGAGCATGTTCAACATTATATGTCAAGGTTGGTCGATGAGAGTTTTTTTTGCAGCCCTCTGAATGTGAACTTATGATTTTTCTGCCTGCAGTCGATAATTTGTTGCTTTCACACTGGACTTAACTTTGTACCTGTCATGGTAGGAAAGCATGCCTTGCTCTTGCTGCTTCTACAAACCATTTAGAAAGGACTGTTTTAATTTTTCATCTCAATGCAACTTTGTTTCGTTGTTTTCAAGGAAAAGCTCACACACGTAGTCAAATGTGGTTAAAAGGACAGTTAAGATGTCAAAGCTTTTTCGGTAACCACGACCTTTGCTGGAAAAAAAATTCGAGATTTAAGTCACGATTAGCGTCTCTACAGTACCTGCAAGTTCACTTATTTTGTTTTGCGCCTTCTTTTTACTTGCTTACTTAGTGAATGAGTAAATGATATTGCATACTTACAATTAAATCATATGCGGCCTTTCTTTTGTGGACTGAGGAATGGTGGTAGATTAGGGGAAAAACCATCAGAACAAGGCAAATGCCAACAAGAAAGTTGATCATGCACGGACATTACGCATGGGTGATTGCCCATACATGGCGTTTAGACTACAAAAGAGATCCCACAAATGAAGAAGCATGACTTTTAAAACATACATCAATATGGCTACCTGAACAACAAAGGGAAAACCAAACGTTTAGAGAGTACTATAATCAGATGTCCAGCAAAAACCGGTACTACGGACAGTATCAAAGTTAAATCAGATATCATCTTGAGTCCAGAATTGGAACCTGCAATGAGCGTCAAAAGTGTTGCGACACTCCTATATTTTTGCCCCCCTCCCCTCCCCCAAACAATGTCGAAGTTGCTAGGAGGGAGCCAGCGTTTGTTGTACGGGCACAACATTGGATTAGGGGGGAGGTGGTTGTGTTAGGAAATCTTTTCCGACCAGGCAAAAGTGAAACAGAGTAAACTGTCAGTCCTTGTAGAAAATGGCTCAAGTACTTTTGTCGCTCATTGTGGCCTACATTGGTGGGAAGCTGAGGACTGCTCTAGCCAGGCACTGCACCACTCAAGCTGTAACTTCCCGATAAGTTGAAGACGCGTTCGAAAACAGTGTTCATTTTTCAGGTGTTTAAACATCCCTGTCACTGGTCACTCATTTGAGGACACTCTTCTGATGGCCACAGCTACTAAGCACGGACTACCACCTGAAGCAGGAGTTATTGAGTTTAATAACACTGCGGGAAGACTAGGGTACGGAATTGAGAGACTGTTTTATTTGTGTATAACATAGTGTGATAAGTTAATATTTCCATGAAGGTGTACCTGCTTTTTGCAGAAGGGGGAGTTGGTCCAAGGGGCAAGATTTGGAAACCCCAATTGAGTACTCTAAGTGGCGTTGTGAGACAATGTATTTTTATTGTGACAAAATTAAAGTTGTCCAAACAATTGCCCAGCGAGACACACCCTGCTCTGCTTTTCTGGGAAGCAATTGCTGTTCATTGTAAGAACTATTCTAAGCGTTGCCTTTTAAAATTACGCGTAACTTCAACGTCGTTCCCAGGACTTTTTCCCTTTTTAAATTTAAAAAAGGGAAAACGTCCTGGGAACGAGGTTGGCGTAACTTCATTTTCTGCAACTTGTTTAACAAAGATTTGTGCCATGAACACATTCAAGTACTCCTTCACCAACAAGAACAAGACAAGTTGCCTAGTCTCACACTCCTCAGAAACCTGTCCTGGCTTAACAGTGTTGTAAGTCATCACAAATGCCAGCGTACGTGCATAAATAGACGCGTTGCCTGGCTAAACGGCCTTGCAAGTAGATGCATGTTAGGTGCAAATTGCATCTAACACCGATTTTTTAAATGTATGTTTGATATCTTCCAGAATAAACTTAGATACTGCAAAGGAGCATCTTGAGAGATTTGCGCTTCTGGATTCAGATAAAGACGGGAAGATTTCTTTGCAGGATTTTGCACTACATTACAAGTTACCCAACGCAACACCTGTAAAGGAGATCTTTTCAATTTTTGACAGGGTGAGGTTTTTAATGCTTTGTCGTTGTTGCCATATGACTAAACTGTAGTATGTGGTCCGAAGATCATTACTCTTTTGGGGATGGATTCACGAAACCCTCCCTGTGTTCTTATTAATTTAGAAACAGCTGTCTCCTGAAATGTGTCTGTAGGTCCTGACTGTGTGTGTGTTTCATGTACATGTATTTTGTAGGAAGCAACTGGCGCTATTGACTTCCGGCAGTACTTGGTAGGGTCAGCATGTTTGGCCAGAGTAGCAGCTAAGAAAGAAGTGGTTGAAAGCGCATTGAAGGTACAGAGACGTTATTAAAGGCACCCAGCGGATCGTTCTGGCGGATTATCCGTTCGGAAGGTCCTAACCACCTCAGAAATTGGGATTTAATTGAGATGAAAACTATAGTATTCTTTGACAGGGGAGCAAACTTGTCGTTTTGAACGCGGAAAATGCAGCTAGCATTGTCAAAAAGCTAACAGCAGCTCGGAAATTAGGGAATTAAGATTCTTTTCCCAAAATTTCATCCACTTAAATTTTCAGTTAAAGAATCTGATCAACCTGTGATAGCTTGCACAAATACCCTTTAAACGGCCTGAAATAATTTGGGAAAACAGAAAACGGCATTCTAAGTACTTTACTTAAATTTCGTCGTTATGTCCCCCTGACGTTGTGGGTGGATGTACAGCTTTGCTTGCTTGCACTGAACTCCTACCTTTCAGCCCTTTAAGCCTTAACACCTCCTCAGAGAGCCAGAGGCAGATAGTGGGGCGAGAGAAAGTGGGAACGGGCAAAAAAAAAAAAAAGTGGGTGAAGAAAAGTCGTTTTGCCCTTGACTTTTCTTAGCCCACTGTTTTTTTCGCCCGTTCCGACTTTCCCTTGCCCCACTATCTGCCCCTGGGTCACCAAGGATGGCCCTAACAGTGATGAAAAAGAACTTTTTCTTTACATCATCGCTACTTGTTCAAACATTCAAGTGATTAGAATAAAGGAAATGGTCATCAAGGATAAGCTACCTAGCCTGCGCGCAGACGACTGCTATTTCTTTGCTTCAAGCTATAAGCTGCCTTGTTATTTAGACAAATTCTCCTTACCTAGCCTGCGCGCAGACGACTGCTATTTCTTTGCTTCAAGCTATAAGCTGCCTTGTTATTTAGACAAATTCTCCTTACTAGTTCCATGAGAAATGTATGGAGAACGGTTAGGAGAATAATGCATTTTCATATCAGGGCTTTAAGCCAAAAGGGTTAATGTTCCTAAACCCGTATTTCCATGCCACTAACCTTTAAAATCACGAAATGCTTATGTCCCAGTTTGGTGGTTATGGATTGCATCGAAACCTTCTTTTGGGTATAAAAAAATATGCGATATTCTGGAAAATTCGAACCTGGGTTGAACGCATAATTTCGAACTGGGCGTGCGTTTCAAAACTTTTCGGTTGATTTTGGGCACGATAATGCACCCTGTATCATGTAAATAAGGAAGTTTCTAAGCATCAAACTTTCCTATAAGTTATATATTTCTTACCTTGAAGACGTGTCAAAATAACAGCATTGTAGAATGAGTGGATCATATTTTTATAAATAGATTTTCAGGAGCAAAATGTTTTTGTGGCTTTCGAGAAATGCGCCCTTGGGTCCTGTTATAAATGTAACATTAGGCTAAGGGTATTTAATGAGTTTTATGTCTCTGACTCTAAACGAAGTCCTCACAATTTATTGTTCTAGAGTGTCCCTATCCATGTAGGCACATATCATTTTAGCTTATGGTGCATAATCATTGAAAATGCGTGTCAGGTTTTGCAGGAATACAGCAAGCCAAATCAAAACTTTGTTCCTGACGGCAAAGTAAAAGACATTGTGGGGAGCATTTTACAGACCATTGATGACAGAAACTATGACAACCATAACGTGAGAAGTAGAAATGGTAGGATAGCAATAAAATTACTCCTTCAATTGTAGAGTTTATTAATCTTTGAGTCACGAGAGGCATTTCCAACTTTTAAAACTGTCGATAATAAAATCTTCAAGTGTGACCATGCAATTGAAAGCTATTGAGGAGTACTTTCATATTTGGAGCAGAGAGGCAATAGTGATGATGATGATGATGATGATTCTGATTCTGATGATGATGATGATGATGATGATGATGATGATGATGTTGATGATGATGATGTTGATGATGATGGTGGCGGTGGTGTTGGTGGTGGTGGTGGTGGTGATAATGATGATGATGGTGGTGTTGGTGGTGGTGGTGGTGGTGGTGGTGAGGATGATGATGATGATGATGATGATGATGATGATGATGATGATGATGATGATGATGATGATGATGATGATGATGATGATGGCGATGATAGTTTAAAACCTCAAGTGTTTGAGAGATTAAAAGACTGCTCAAATTAATAAAAAGAAATCTATTATTCATCTAACTAAAGAAAGCACGCTTATTAACCCTTTAAACCCCAACATCATTATAAAAATTCTCCTTACTAGTCTCCATAGGTTTCATTGATTAATAGTTGAGAGAACATTTTCACAACATCAAGACAATTTTTCTTTGGGGATCATTTGCTAAATTCTCATGACCTGCATGTGTTATAATACACGGATATGATGAGGAGACATTTGATGCTAAACACTCTTAGGGATTAAAGGGTCAAAAAGCACCTGATGGCAACGCATTCCAGTGTCGCGGAGGAGAAGCTTGAAAGCCAGAAACTAATACAACAGTGAATGTAGAAGTTATTTGTGGAGCTTGTGTCGGGAATGCAGTACAATTCAATTCATCAGGGAAGACATCCAAAGAATGCTTGTTTGTCTGCCAATTTCCCTGCACTAGTTGCCTTCCTTAGCAGGGGTTCTTTAGCTGGGAACGTTATACCAGGCTTCCATGCCAGTGTCAAGAGGCAATCAGTGGTTCATTTTGTTCTATGTAATTTGAACTTACGAGGTGCTACCACACAATCTTACACCATGTTTGATGTTCTATTGCAGAAGAGTTTCAAGAATTCCTTTCCTGTCATCATGAATTGACTACTTTACTTTCAAGTCTGTTTCCTCGTGAGGTTCCTGTGGAAAATCATGTGAGAGAGTCGAGACTCATCTGATAAAAACTGCTAGTAGTGGGATTATTGTTATTGTGCAAGTAATTTTGATCGCCATTTTTTACCAAGCATTCTGTTGAATTGTGTCTTTGAAAATGTTAAAAAGGAGAATATGGTGACAAGAAAAATGGAACTGAATTCTTCGATTGCCAAAAAGGGAATGAATTTTGTTTATAAAAATTGTAGTATAATAATGTTTCAGTACATTAAGAGGTATAGCCTTCTTCGCAACCATATTTTGGTTTGTCGCGTAACGCGGTAGAGAGACACGTCGCGTGACAACCCAAATAGGAACCTTAAGCTACCACGAGACGATGGCAACAAAAGCGTAGCTAAACAAATCGTTTAATCAACAAAACATTAGCTTTACGCGTGAGTTAAATATATATATATATATATATATATATATGTACTTTTTTTTTCTTTTCTGTCCTGCAAGACAAAAATGGTGGTAGTTGGTTAAGGTTTCCAATAGGGTTGTGAAGACGACTTCTTTTAAATGTGACAACTTCATTGAATTTTCACTGAAGTTAACGATTAGCTGGACCAAAAACGTAGGGCTGTTTATTTAAACGAGATCTAAGTTAGATCTAATTTAAGGGCATTTGAAGTAGGTATTAAACACTGAACTCATACGAAGGTCAGTCCAGGTTGCTAGTTGGCTTTTGAGGCTGGTAAATGACGCTAACACATTCGGGTTGACCAGTTGTATTTCGAGTTAAAGCACGATTTCGGTAAACCCTGTCTAAACTTCGTTGAAATAATCTGCCCATAAATTTAGTAATTATTTATTAAGTTAAACAGTTGAATACATCATACGGAAACTCCCAATCTAAATGTTATTGCGAATTATTTATAATTTATTATTTAATATAGCGTTGTAAGATTGATATTAAGTGAATGGGTAGCCATTACTTGGTCGAAAACAGAAATACTGAATACCGAATTAAGATAAATTGCAATTGAGCATCAGAAATATTTAATAGTTATATTCACTAAGAATATAAGTTAATTAGAGAATTTGTTACAGGTCAATTAGTAGTATAGAATAATTGCATATGTATGCAGAATTATTTCAAATTATGTACAGTATTTAAATTCAGTTTTTGTTGATGTAAATGGACACCTGTATATTGGTAAAGATTTTATATTTGAGAAACGTTTTCTGAGAGGATATTTGTTCTTTACAAAAACAATTTAAGAATTTTGGCATTGAGTTTGTGCGCAAGCAGCTAGATTGTGCGTATGCAAATTGTTGTGATGGAAAGTGTAACGTTGGCTGGACGTGGAATTAAAGATTGGTTTTGGTTGACACGAGAATGATTACTTACCTTAAAATAAAAAAAAAGGATATTAACATGAGCGTAGTTTTTTTTTTGCGTCTGCGAATATTGCATTTTGTTTGAAAGGAGTGGTAGCACGTGAGCTCGCAAAACGCTGCAAATCGCTAAAATTCGCGGGTTTGAGCCACAAGGATGACAGAACACGACGACCGAAGAAAGATTACGTTTACTTTATATTCCTCGCTATAATTCACCTTCATACGAACTTTTCGGTATTCACCATACCGTATGTCGAAAATACAAACCGCCACTCTGTGGGAGCCTCGGAAAACAGGTGGGCCTGCCATTGTGGCGTGGACTGTGGCTGCAACCACTTTAGGCACAACGTTAACCACTGCACCTGCATCGCTGCAACAGACGTGGCTATCCTGTCACTGTAGATAATACTTGAGTTGTCCCTAAACCACCAGTCCTGTTGTTACATCAGCGAGAACATCGATCGCCACGTCACGCTGTTGTCACAAGATCGCTACGCCTATTAGTTGTGCAAAAAGGAGATAAACCTACCGTTTTAAACCTTTCACCCACAGAGTCAGTTACGGAAACATTAAGGATGGTTCTGTCTTTTGATTCTATGGCGGAAATCCTATGGTGTGAGCATTCATATGAAACCTCTTCAGCAGCACTTTCACATGGTACTATTTATAGGCAAGCGTTTTACAAAATGAAACTTAGGATTTGTCTTGAATTTTGATACATATACAGACACCCACTTGACCGCGGTGCAGCGTATTGAATAGGTAAGAGCTGATTGGGCGCTACGGCATGTAGAAGTGTGCCGTGACCGCGGACTGAAGTTACGCGTCCTGGTTCATCGAAAGTTTTATTGTAGAGGAAGACAAGGCTTCTCGCTAAGCCCGCCAAGCGGATTGTGAAGGCTTCTCTCGTTGATGATATGAAGTCGTTTCTATGGCCATAGAGATTGTTAACGAGACTTGGTTAGCGCAAGGGCACGCCCAATTGTACCTTGACGTCATGCAATTTCCCATGATGCCGTTTCCACATTTATAAACTTTGCTCGCAGTCTAGTTAATCCGAAATAGTGTATGAATTATCATATTGTTGTTTCAAACAGGATTAGGCCGGTTTCGAGATTCACTTGTTACAAGTACCTAGGAACGTGAGAATGCCCTCACTATCCTGGGGTAACAAAGAAGTAATAGAGTTACCTATAACAACCTGACTTAACCCCTGAAAACCAAAAGACTCCAAAACAAAGACAATAAATGAATTTGCCTGCTACTTTAGGTTCGAAACACGTAGGGTAATGTTCAGTTGTCTTCGAAAGACAGGATCTTGTAAGGAATCTTTAGAAGCTTTTAGGTGATCTTAAAATTCTTCGAAGACTTAGGATCACCTAAAAACAAAACCGTTTCACAGATGAAAATTTCTCAATGATCATCAATCAATTCTAATTTTCTCAGTCCAAGATCATCATCAACCAAAAGAGTTCCGTGCTTCTTTAAGGCCCCACAGGTTGAAAGTTTTCAACTTCTTACGTTTACGTAAGCCGTTCATACATCGTCTCTAATTTTATTTACGCACGTAAAGCCAGTTAAATTCACGCCCGTACGCACGTAAAATTTACGTAACAGTGGAAATCAACCTTAAGGCACGACTTGGTTTCAGACGCGAATTTAATTACCGATAGCTCTGGCTTCAAAAAAAAAAGACTCTCTAGGGTTTACCTAAAATCAAGCCTTTTGATGTAATGATAATCTATGAGTTAAGTTTGGTACGACAATAGCATGACGGTTGAAGCTAACTCGGGCGACTGCCGTGTAAAACAACAGAGCTCAGTCGCCGTGCTTCACGACAGTAGTTTGAAACGTCGGAACGACGGTAGCACAATGTCTCGGAAAAGGGATTAATAAAACTGACTTTCTTCATCTGACAAATAATGTCTGCTCTTATGTTGTTTTCTTTTTACCAGCTTTATTTCACAGGGATCTATTTCATTACTACAATCTACGCGAGGCTGAACACATGTTTCGTGCCTCTCCATTACCAAAAATTTCTAATGCCCTGTTTTCTGAGTTCACCAGGAGGATCCTTCAATGCTTACAGGTGGCTCAGGGAGATCCGTTTCCTGTTTTCCCAGTTGAACGGGCGGATCCATGAAATCTTCAATCATTAGTGACTCAGGGAGATCAGGCGGACCCATGAAAGCTTCATCGCTTACAGGTGGCTCAGGGAGATCTGTTTCC
>Ga0126336_10002186_pt1 | contig 10985 bp, 9 predicted proteins | sample SidCmetagenome_FD_92530 | JGI IMG/M metagenome (GOLD analysis project Ga0126336, IMG submission 92530) | Coral microbial communities from El Islote,Puerto Morelos, Mexico - Siderastrea C C metagenome | ecosystem: Host-associated > Invertebrates > Cnidaria > Coral | place: El Islote,Puerto...
AGAATGGTTATAGTGAATAAAGATCTGATTGGAAATGTGACATGAAAGGAGTACTTCTCTGTGTCAGTAATTGATGACTACACAACACACTGGCGACGAGGAAGAAGAAATCCAACGTGCAGAAAGCACACAAGAAACAGGTCAGAATACCAAACAGTCAGCTGACGACCAACATTCAGAAGAATTAGAACCAGACGAGCCAGAACCGGCTAAGATACACGAAGCAGAAATGGAGCGTTCTTTGCCAGCACCCACACCGTTTAGCGTGGATGTTTAAGACCTTTACAGTGAGTGGAAGCATTGGGCCAGTGTTCGAAATCTACTCCATCGCGTTAGGTCTCTTCACGAAAGCGGACGAGGTCCAGAGAGCTACACTGCTGCATTGCCTTAGCCCGGCGGTACAGCGCATTTTCAACACGCAGGCGAACACAAGTCCTCCGAGGAAGTGAAAACCGCCCTTGACGGCTACTTCGCGCCAAAGCGAAACTTTGTAGCAGAACGCTACAAATTCCGGTCTCGAGGGCAGAGGGCAGACGAGCCCATTGATACATACCTGACGAGCCTCAGAGAACTTGCGAAATCCTGCGACTTTGGGACATTGGAGGAGGAGATGATCCGTGACCAAATTGTCGAAAAGTGCGCCTCCAAGACCCTGCGACAAATGTTGCTGCAACAGGAGACTCTCGACCTGGCCAGAACGGTCAAGTTTGCAAGAAGTGAGGAGAATGCGACTCAAGACTCGCTCCTGATATCAAGCGGAACAAAGGAAAACCCTGTCCAAATTGACCGCGTTCACGACAAGCAGAAAGAACCAGCAAAAACTGCGTACGTCTACTACAGGTGCGGCGGGAAAGATGGTCACAGCGGGAACGAATGTGGAGCAATTAATTCCAGATGCAACGGCTGCAAGAAAATAGGACATCTGCAGAAAGTTTGTCGTTCCACCGGTTCCAAACCGAAAGGAGCAGATTCCAATTCCAACCAAAACCGGCAAAGACCGAGGCCTCCAAAGAAGCGCCCTAACAAGGTTCGCGGAAGAACTTGGGTTGACGAAAGCTCTGGTGATGATGAGAACTAGCCAGTACTGCCATTCAACAAAGCCGACAGCTCAATTACAGTCAAACTAAATGGCCAAAGGACCAAAATGAACGTGGACACAGGCTGTAAGTACAATATAATATCTTCAACATTGTACCCAACTCACCTTTAGAACTTTGAATTGTATCCAACAGAAAAACGCTTTCCAGCGTATGGGCAACAAGAACCATTGCAATGTAAAGGATATTTTAATGCTAGTATTAGAACGAATAACAATGCTATGTTTTACCAAAAGTTGACGATACATTACAGGCTTTGCGCGGCTCTAAGTATTTTGCGAAGATCGACGCAAAGAGTGATTTTTTCAGCTCCCGTTAGCTGAGGAGTCGAGGTATATTACTACGTCCATCACGCCTCGAGGTTGTTACCGTTTCAAGTGCACTCCCTTCGGACTAAGTGATGCGAGCGAAGCCTTTCAAAAAATGATGGAAAAGATTTTGTTTGGCGTCGAAGGTGTGCGAATTTCGATTGACGACGTAGTTATTCACGCTCCGACCATGGAAGAACTTGCGAAACGCCTCCAGCAAGTTTTTGGGCGATGTCGGCAATTCAACGTCAAACTCAACAAAGGTAAGTGTGAGTTCGGCGTTCGACAAATTTCGATTTTAGGCCACGTGGTGTCCCCAAATGGAATCGAGCCCGACCCGACGAAAACGGAAGCCATCAAAGCAACGCCTCCGCCGGAAAACGTGTCCGGCCTTCGATCTTTTCTCGGGACGTGTGGTTACGTTGTGAAGTTTATTCCAAATTATGCTAATATTGTTGAGCCTCTCAGAAAGCTTATGCGAAAGGAACAGAAATGGTTCTGGGGAGAGGAGCAGACTAAGACATTCGAAGCCTTAAAGGAATCACTGTCGCGCGAACCAGTCTTGGCGTGCTTCCATTTAGATGCTCCTACGCTTGTGGTCACTGATGCCAGTCCTGTTGGCTTAGGTGCCAAGGCAAGGCACTGGTCAGCGCAAGACCAAGGCCAAGGCAGACAGGCCAAGGGCAAGGCAGTCAGACCAAGGCACTGGTCAGCGCAAACCTATAGCATATATAAGTCGATCGCTTTCGCCAACAGAACGGTGGTACTCTCAAATTGAGCGCGAAGCGCTAGGTTGCGTTTGGGCTGTGGAACGCTTGCACAATTATTTGTTTGGTGTAAAGTTCACTTTATTGACCGATAACAAGCCGCTCTCAAGCATGTTCGATCCGCATTCGAGTAAGGTTTTACCGCCGAGGATTCAACGCTTGGCATGGAGATGAGCAAGGATGCCACGCTGAGCAAATTATTAGCTGAAATTCAAAGCGGAAAATGGTCGAGCGACCAGTCTCTCAAAGTGTACAGTGGAATTAAAGAAGAGTTGTCCGTTTTCGAAGGAGTGATTCTCCGAGTGAATCGCATTGTCGTTCTTCAGTCGTTGCGAAAGCAAATTCTAAAATTAGCGCATGAGACGCATCAGGGCATTGTAAAAACAAAACAGTTCTTTCTAGCGCGTTTCTTTTGGTCCGGCATGGATCAAGCTGTTGAAGCTACGATTAAGGGTTGCAGTGCTTGTGTTTTGAGCCAGCCGCTGAATAAGTACACACCATTTCAACCGACACCTTTACCTCGTGGTCCATGGGTCAAAGGAGCAGTGGATCTCGTTGGACCTATTGATGGTAAGTACATCCTGACGTACATGGACTACTATTCTTCGTACCCGGAAGCATGCGTCCTCAAAGAAATAACTTCTGGCGAGGTCATCAAAGCACTAACAGATATTTTCTCCAGATTTGGATATCCGGAAGAAATCGTTTCTGACAACGGCAAACAGTTCACGAGCGCAGAATTCGAAGTGTTTCTAAAATCGTGTGGAATCAAGCATATTCGCGTGTCACCATACTATGCACGTAGCAACGGAAAGCTGGAAAGATTCCACCGTTATCTCAAGAAGAATTTCCGAGCAGCAATTGCAGAAGGTAAGTTCTGGCAAGAAGAATTGCCTAAAATTCGTATGCTCTATCGAGCAAGTCCGCATCCGGTGAGTGGAAAATCGCCCGCCATGCTGTTGTTCAACCGCGAACTTCGCATGAAAGGGCCTCACATTGAATCACATGCGAACACAGCACTCGATCGGGAACATCGAGCAAAATGCGACTCATATCAAACTCCTTTGAAGGATTATCACGACGCTAAGCAGCACGCAGCTCCGCATGATTTCAACACCGGTGACATTGTGTACTGTGCGAACATGAAACCCAACAAATTGGACTCGCAATTTTCTCCAGCTAAGCACGTTATCATTAAGTCACAAGGGAGAGAAACGTTTAGCGTCGTCAACGTTACTACCGGTGCCACTCTAGTTCGCAACGCAAAATACTTAAAGCGTGCGCCTACTTGCGAAAGTGTAACTGACAGTAACGACCTAGAAGAGAACGTGGGGATAGAAAATCCTGAAGCTGGTGCAAATAGTGAACCTTCGGTTCATGTTGAGGAGCAAGCCACTCAGGATGGTCAAAATGAAGGGACCGTTGCTACTAGGTCAGGACGTGTAGTTAAGTCCACCAAGGACGATAACTTTGTTTATTACTGAGCTTATTTGATTGCAGCTATGATTTGACTTAGTGTTTCAATACTGAGTATTTGATTATTGTTTTTGAACGTTCCTGGGGAAGGATGTAGTGTATTGATTACCTTAGCAACATCGTTATGTTCACTTGTTACTCTACTGATATTGTGAAACATTGTGAAACTACTGCATGATGCAAAATACTAGTCCTGTGTGAAAGTAGAATTGTGCTAGGTATATAGAATGGTTATAATGAATAAAGATCAGATTGGAAATGTGACATGAAAGGAGACTTCTCTGTCTCAGTCTCAGTAATTAACGACTACACAACAATATCTTCCTCATGGCGTTCTAGGAGCATTTTGCGTGTGAGCGCAAGGTACTTAACCATAACTTTAGGACGGCCTTGACAAAACGCCAGGAAAAGCTCCGCCATATAGTCCCTTTAAATGATTTGGTTTATTAATAACAACACATTAAATAAATTATAACATTACAAAATATGAACATTTATTTCAAAAAGATACGATCTATCATGGGGAGGGGGGTGAGAATTGGGGGTGGGGATGAAGTTGAATAGTCACGGACTGCATGTTTAATGGTGCGCGCGTATAGATAATAGAGCAGGATAGAATAGAATAGAGTAGGATAGAATAGAATGGAAAGGAACGGAGTGGAATGGAATAGAATATGATAGAATGGAATAGAACAGAATAAAGTTCATCTGTTCATCTGGCAAAGTATTCGACTTAAGATTAAGCATATCTAAAAATTCTAAATATATATCAAATTTGTAAACTAGGGTAACGTATGTTTGACATGAATACTGTGTCTAGCTGCACTTATTTATTATAGCCCTGGCCGAAGAGCAATAGTTGTACTCATTGAACTATAAGCCGATTAAATTCGTGCCCTTTTTGCTGTAGTGCTAGCCTTTCAAGTTTTTTCAATCATTTAAGGTAATTTTATAGGATCTGAGGTGAGAACAAGCTGTTTTATAACAAAGCATCCCTTTTGCGGAGACTCTTTACGTTTTGCCCTGCCACTTCTACATACCACATGCACAAGAAATCTGGCATTTATCCGCCACATTTACCTGCGACCCGCGGCATTTATCCGCGATCCACGACATTTATCTGTGTCGCGTGACATTTTGATGTGAAAATCTAAACGGCGCGGGTCGCGGGTAAACTGTCGCGGGTCCAGGAAAATACTGGGTCTCCTACACAGCTGTTTTTAGTCTCGTCACGCAGCGCTTCTCCCCCTTGTACAAATACATTTATTCACAAGCACTATCCCAAATAATTTTCTGAAAGTCAAGTCAGACAGCAGCAAATTTTTTCGCTCTTAGAAGTTCCCTGGCTCTCAAAATCCTCGTTTGTTTTAAAAAATCCTTTTTGTTAAGCGGGCTGTCAGCGGGCTTCTGAAAATAAACAGATCGCTGTTCTTTTATACCCCGCTTTTATTTTTGTTGATGTTCACGTTTAGCTGGCATAAAATAACATTGGCACAATTTTTTCCAAAAAATAATTGTACCTTTTTATATTGCAGAAAGAGACAAAGACATCGAGAACTTACCAATTTCTTTCCAATATAATCAAGCTACGTATAGGGAAATGTGAACGGAAGCCACAACAGCAACTTGTGACCGCATTCACTGGAACCCCGGCGATTTTTGCGCGAACACTTACGTCATTACCTGATTGGTAGGCATACGGTTGGGATCAAAGCAGCCGTTTGTGGGGAGGAGACTAAACACAGCTGCTAAATGTTGCGGGTCCAGAAAAAAACGGCGTTTAGAAAAACGAGTTATTCCAAATAACACGTATAGATGAGAACGCATTAGTTTTATCCTGCTAAGGTTTAATGTACCAATCTTTTATCCAGTCCTTTAAATATATTAAACTATTTTCCATGCGCCCCTTTCTTCCTACCCCTCCTAAGGCACTTTTGCTACACACGCTACATGTGAAGAGTAGCTTGATTGCACAAACGTCAATCTTAGTCAGGTACACAGGAGTCCAAAATGTGATACCCACGGGCATTTTTGTCTGATTTTTGGCTACATAGCTATTTTTACTAACTCGAGTACACTGATTTCGAAAATCATTGTTGCCAAGATCAATTCCTGTGTTAAGATGGTGTTTGGGGGCATTTAATTATGACGTCATTGACCAACTAAGGAGTTTTTTTTGCCTTTTAAGTTTAATGGATCCAGAGATTCTTTCAAAGCGTTATTAGTGCACTGTAAAGATGATTCTAAGAATTTCTGACCGTTTATACTCTGTTTCTATGAATATCGAGCCGTCACGTGACAATTGACCACGCCCTCTTATATAAAATTCACCTTATCACGGGTATAGTTTGACGTTTTGTTGAAAAGCGAATGTGATTCTTGTATTAATAAAATGTTTTAACGGAAAACATGCAACCCTTTCGGTATCGTCAATAGCACGAGTTCTTGGCAAATGCAAAACTTTCCTGTGCCTGCCCTAATCAAGGTAAGGTAAAAAATTTACGCCTAATTCGAAGGTGAAAACTAGTGAAAAGGCAAAGAGTGGACTTATTTGAAGCGTAGGCGTATTGCTGTCGCATTTGCCCGTCGGAATGTTTTATTGTTTTGGGGATTTAAAACAATAAAAAAAATGCTGTAGTGATTCCACATATCCATGAACGTCGTTAAGGTATTCGGCCAACACATCAAAGACTCGGGGGTTTGTGAGGCATGGGTCGAGGCAGGTATTCTCGGAGCTGGCACCGCTGAACACGTCATGACAGGGAAGGCGTACAACAAAGGCATGCGCAGTCACAAGTTAATGTCCCAAGCCCTCTGGAGGCTTCTACTGCCTTTCCCGACTGACCATGTTGAGATCAAAGACCCAAGTCTCATGGAGAAAATCACCGCGCTGTTGGCAGACGAACACACAGACAAACGTACGGAGCTATTGAAGAGCTCATAGTAAGTATTACTTTCACCTAAGGAGTGCAGGTGTAAATAATCTCAGCATATCTCTTTTCCTTGTACATGGAGATTCAAGGATGTGATGCAGGACTCTGTGGCTCAGCAGTCTGCAGCAGACGACAACTTTGCTTTCTGGTCGCAATATCTGGATATAGTTTCCATCTTACTGATGCTTACGACAACGCAACGGGAAGGCCTTTGGGACTTATATCTCTACTCATTCAGGTAGGGTGGACTGATTACCTTCTAAACATATATTTTTTATTTGCTGCAGGTGCATGTTACCTTACTTCATGAGGTATGTCCTCAGCAAATACGCCAAATGGGGTGCCATATACTTAGCGGAGATGCACCAGCTTCCTACACAGGTGTTAGAAGAACTTCAGAGAGGCAATTTCGTAGTCAAGCGCTCCAGCGCCAAATTCAATTAAGTACGTCCAGATCAGGCCCAGGAATGGTTTAATGCGACTGAAAAGAAGGGTGGCGGCATCGTTGGTATCACAAAGACACCCTGAGCGCTTAGCAGATGGGCTCTATCTTACAACGTGCTTTCCCACGTTGCTGAGCAAACATCACCGATGTTTGACATACACCACTACGACCGCTTGACCCACAAAGAGAGTACCAAGGAGAGACAGAAGCAAGATAATGAAGCTGAGAATGCTGTACATTCTACACTACAAAAATTTGGGGTGTTTTCGTCACAGACAATTGCGACTCCAGAAATTGAACAGTCTCTCGTTCAAGCTCGTTCCTTGGGACAGACCCAGCTTGAAAGATTTGTGGAACGGACGCTACTATCTTCAGACAGAGAAGAAGAACAGGAATGGGAAGAAGGGGCGGATGAAAACTTCTGTGACCCTATTCGTAAGAATAATCCACCTACATTTGCCATCCTTTATGAAGTGAAAAGTGCTGCAACTAGCTCCGAGAAGAGAAAGATTCTGCATGCGGACCGGAGTATCTTATGTCGTCTAGTGACAGCGTATGAAGCCAGGCGCGAGGTAAACATGCAAACCACATTGCAACCTGAGCTAATACCGGTGCCACTGTCTCCTAGAAATGAACCCCACCATGCGAACGTGAAACAAGTCTATTTTAGCAGACGTTATGACAGAAAAGGTCAAGTGCCTGGAGTCAGTTACACTTCAAGGAAATGCTGCCTTGTTCATCGATGGTTTTACTCTGGTGGCAGCTATTGGAAAGCCAGAAAAAGCAAAGACTTTCGGTGGCTTTGCGGACTGCTTCGTGGACACTGTGTTACAGAAAGGTTCTGGATACCAGAGGATCGATGTGTTATTCGATCGTTATCGGAAGCACTCCATCGAAGCAACGACAAGACGTCGACGCTCCAAGAACACGGCGCGGCCTGCGCGCAGAGTTATTGAAGGAAGAGAGGTTCCGTTGCCGATGAGGTGGCCAGCATTTCTGGCACTAGGAGACAACAAAGCGGACTTAGCACCGTTTCTCTCAGACGAACCTATCGCACAAGCACCTGCTGACACTACAATCGTACTATCTGGCGGTTGTTTAAACGAAGAGGATGTTCTCTGCTCGGATCTTAGTCTTGATATAGCCTTTTGAGATCCAGCCACGAAGAAGCCGATACGAGGTTTGTTCTTGATGCAGTCAGACTTAATGGGCACGTCGACGACGAAGTAGTTTCCGCTCGAGACACAGACGTGCTGTTACTTCTCATGGCGCATCGCGCTAAGCTCTCATTAAAGGTGTGGATATGGACAGGAACTACAAAGAAGAAAAAGTACATACCTGTGGAGGAGGTCTCAGCAAATCTTCCCCGTAACTCGTCAAGTGCATTGTTACCATTTCACGCCATCACCGGCTGTGACCGCCATCACCTCGTTCATTTGTGGACATTCTAAGAAGACTGCGTGGAAGGTTTTCACAGAGCACGTTCTCGATGCTGACACCATCGCATCCGCAGAGATGTTTGTTTGTCTAATGTATAAGACATCGGAGGACTCATTGGACTGAGCTCGTGTTATGCCTTTTGGCAAAGTCAGTATCCCAGTAAAGCTACCAGCGACTAGCGACGCGTTCAAGTAACACTTGAAGAGATGCCACTACCAAACCGTGGTGTGGCGCCAGGCACACATTCAGAAACCGGGGCTTCTAAACCCAGAGGAGACAGGCTGGACACTAGCAGAAGATCTACTGGTCCCTGTTTTTATGACACTAGATCCAATCCCGAAGGCTTGTCTGGAGATGGTTTCATGCCGATACACCACTGGCTGCGCGACTCTTCATTGTAAATGCAGAAAGTCGCATGTCGTGTGCACTGGGCTGTGTGGATGCACCAAGACCGACGCTAATTGCTGCATCAATCTCCGCAGAAGGGCTTTTAAGACGCTTGTATAAAAAAATATTAGTGCGGTGTTTTTGAAAGAGTTTAGAATTAACAATATTATGGACAGATTCAAACCCGAGAGTAAGGAGCAACGTCCTGTAATTTTGAATTCGTTAATTTTACATGGACATCGTCATGACGTCGTTCTTGATTCTCGCTAGCTCGTAGCTTTAGCGTGGCCTGACGACAACATTTTTCTTTCTTATTTCAATTGCAACGTTTTATCAACAACAAGAATCACATTCGCTTTTCAACAAAATGTCAAAACTATACCAGTGATAAGGTGAATTCAAGAGGGCGTGGTCAGTTGTCACGTGACGGCTCGATATTCATAGAACCAGCCTAAATACGGTCAGAAATTCTTAGAATCATCTTTACAGTACACTAATAACGCTTTGAAATAATTTCTGGATCTATTAAACTTAAAATTGCTTATGGAAAGAAAACTCCTTATTTGGACAATGACGTCATAATAAAATGCCTCAAAACATCATCTTAACACAAGAATTGAGCTTGGTAACAATGATTTTCGAAATCAGCGTACTCGAGTTAGTAAAAAAGGCTATGTTGCCAAAAATCAGGCAAAAATGCCCGTGGGTATCACATTTTGGGCTCCTGTGTACCTGACTATCTGTGCCAGATTTCATTGATACGTGTCAGTGTCGAAATCGGGTTGTTTAAAAGTTCTGAAGCTTTAGAATTTTCCCCCTTGCGTCTTGGTATCGTTCAGGCTTATTCTACATTGATCACCCGAGTCAAGCATCTCTCGTTCGGATGAAGGAAACGAAAAAGCCGGACGTAATCTTCCCACGTGGGTTGGCACTGTCTGGAAATAGCTATTTTTCGACTTTTTCCAGAATCTTGCTGCATACTTTACGGTCTACTGATACCTACAGGTGATAGCTCTGACAGGTAAGCGGTCTTCCTTTATTTCTTTTCTTCTTCGTGGCAAAGAACGCGATAAAAAATTGAGAGTGCATTACCAGACTGATTGCACAATTCAGCCTAAACCAAACATAACCGACCCCCAGCAATGAGCATGACTGGCGTGACTCCGTGGCTATTCGCAGCACAAATATTCCACTTCTTCCCTCAAATTTTCCTTTCAAAAGTAATCCAGCTTCATTTGCCCTCAAGATGCACCCGAATACATTTTGAGTTACCCTAGAAACGCGCTTATAAGTTTCTGGGCTTGTTAAATTTTGTAAGGGAATTTTGGTGGGCTAATAAACAGCGGGGGCTGATAAGCCGTCTAAAAGACATTATAGATTTCTCCAGCTCTTATATCATATCTAGCAAAAATACATGTAGTTGGGTAACTGAGATATCAGAAATATAATGGACAAATAAAAATTAAACCAACAAACAGCATTATTTTAGATACGTTTTTACTAATTTTTACTAATTTTTACAAAGGAATAGCCCCCCCCCCCCCTGGGGTGGACTCCATTATGAAAGGGGTGAGCATGCTAGTCGGAAAATTTAATTTAATTCCCTAAGAGGTACCAATGTGTGCGTGACTCAAGCTGGTAGAGCTGGTTTTTGCAAAAATAGTTTGAAAGATTTCATGAATAGTCGTTCTAGACCACCAAAGGAGTACAATGACATGTTTTATATCAGTGTGCAACCCTGAAAGATATCCGAAATTTAACCCTAAGAGATACAACGAGAATCACTGCCCCTTTCGCATACGAGTTTCCGCCCCCTTCCCTCGCCCCCCGGGGGGGATAGCCTGTAGTTTGGATTTCAGAATAGTAAGGAGAAGCGTTACGTGACGCGTCGTAACGCGCGACCAAAGTAACGGATGCGGAGAAGAATAATGTTAAGTTGTAGCAATGATAAAGTTTCATAACTTTATTTTTCAGTATTGTGTCATAAATGGCGTCGAATGATAAGAAAACACTGTTGGAAAGAGTGAGAGGAGAAGGCTTTGAAGTTGACTTTGATCCGCCAGGAAATGGCATGTGTTTTTATGCTGCCACTGGACACCAGCTTGGCATGAGTGCAAATGCTGTGCATAAAT
>Ga0126336_10002187_pt1 | contig 10982 bp, 1 predicted proteins | sample SidCmetagenome_FD_92530 | JGI IMG/M metagenome (GOLD analysis project Ga0126336, IMG submission 92530) | Coral microbial communities from El Islote,Puerto Morelos, Mexico - Siderastrea C C metagenome | ecosystem: Host-associated > Invertebrates > Cnidaria > Coral | place: El Islote,Puerto...
AACTTCTACGACTGCACTGGAAAGACTGTCAGCTTCTATCCGCTTTAGACAATGTTGAAAACAATTTTCAAGCCACCATTGTCCATGAACCATACTTTAGAGCTGGAAATTAGAGGAATTATTTCAAAATTGTGCTCCTTCGACCGTCCTTTATCTTGAAGCGGGTATTCATTCAGCTTTGTCAAGAACCGCTGCAAGGTATCACAAGGTTTTGGCGCCTTTTTCCCGACTATCTGAGAGCCTGGAACAGGCTAGACCGACACTTGTTCCCTTTTTACGTCTTGTCTAACATGAATGTGAATTTAACTGCATTTATCGATTCTTTGGGAGTTTGTATAGCCCATATTGTGATTTCTTTCCCACTGTCCGTCTCTGACGTGATCGAAAACGTCCAGCAAAATCATCGCAAGACATTTTCGTTTCCTGTTTTGAAACTTCTTACTCATAGACTTCCGGTAAATTTTAGTAGCCAATCAGATTTCGATTCGTCAGCATTTTGACATTGATTATCCCAGAGGTCTTGCATCCTTGGTGCTGACTCAGAGGGTGCTGACTAAAAGGAATGCAGCCTCTGGGAACGAGATTGGCGCCGTTGTGGTTGTAGATGATTGGGTCTGATAGTCACGTGATCGTTCGGTCATGGAGTGAAGCCTCGTTGATCTTTCTCAACGCGCACAGTTGTCTTCTTCGTTACCTTTGTTGAGTGTGTGCTCATGATCAACTGTTGGCTGTTGGAAGAGTTTGACTCTGGATAGCGAGTCCGTAAGTAAGCCCACAATTTCATCGTCTTTGGTTTAAGATTATGGCAGGATCAACTTATCTTGCAATTTTGGCGAAAGCGGTTAACTTTACATTCTTACCTATTCGTCACTGGGGTGGAAGAAAATAAGACAAGTTTAAGTTCATTTTCAGGAAGCGAAGTTATAGGTTAGTGAATTTCGAAGTTAATTGTGAAGTTTATAAGCCCAGCGGATAGGACACGAACAAAAAAAAAAAATTAAAGCGACACGGCTTTAATTTGCAGCAGCGACATGTGCCGTACCAAGTAGTACGTAGTTTTTTGGCAGTTGTACGGTGTCCAAATGAGTTTTTTTCGACCGATCTCAATTAGGCAAGCCAAAATCTCATGGTACGGCAAAGCTTGCCGCTTAAAACGACCTAGGAGCGAAAATGTATTTGGTACGGCACGAGAGGTACGGCGTCTGAACTGGGCCTTTAAGGTGCGGGATTGCAGAAAAACGCCTCACACTCATCGACATGAACGACATCATCAATCTTGAGCAATAGGTAGGTAGGTCGGTAGGTAAACTTTATTTAAACACGCTTGCCCCGTCAACTTACATAATACGAAAGGTTAGCGCAAATTTCGAAATGCAGCGTAATTAAACCCGTGAGCTTGTTTTCGTGTCTAGGGAAGGCGCTCTTCCCGAGCAGTGTCGATAGGATTTTTGGCAACACAACTATCTGAACTATACAAATAAACTACAAACAACTACAGTGGAACCTCTATATAACGAACGAACGATATTTTTCATCCCAGTAATGGTGTAATGTATGGAAAAGAACCTCGATATAACGAACCCTCGAAATAACGAACCAATTTCTCCGGTCCCTTGGCACTTCGTTAAATCAAGGTTTCACAGTAACTCTGCACACGTACGAGGTTGCTACTCTCTGTTTGGTGTAAAACCTGCTCAGTTGATTTTGATGCCTCTCTGACCAAAGTGTGCAAACAGAACCATTATTTATTAAGCGTTTAACTTGACATGCTTGAGGAAAATTTGCTGCGCAATTTGTATTTTCAGCTTGTGTTTTAAGGAACTATAAGAACTGTGTTTTAAGGAAAACTATAAGAATAAAAAGTCCCAGTAATATGCAATGAAACATAAAATATTATGTAGCCTTTTACCCAAACTTTAATTTGGAAATGCACCGATTACTGGGTTATGTTTTCTCTGGCTGTCTTGTTTCGAGCATCCCCTCAAATTGTTTAAATTTGGGATTCAATTTATCTCTTGCATGTCTATGCTGCCTGTGTGCATGTGACGTTTTTGTATTAAACAACTATGAAGTCCTTTTTTTCCAAGTCCTTGATTGCAGGAGAAGAAACTAAGTGAAGTTAAAGTCCCTCAATTCAAGTGTGGTCTTTTTGCTCTGCAAACATACAGCTGCAAATTGCTTACCTCGTTAACTTGTCAACGGTTTCATGGTACGTAACAGCATATATGGATTTAAGCAAAACGAAATTGATGCAGCAATTCTAAGCCATGTGAACGATTGTGCAAGGTCTTCTCATACGTGCAACACTGAAAATGGGTACATCAATTTGGTTGTTGGATAATGCCTGTCTCTTCTGGATCTCAGCAAGAGCCCATAGTGAAGATGTGTAGTGTACCACTGTGATAGAGATGTCTCTGCTGTTAGTCGTCTGGGTGTCATTCTGCAAAAATCTTGCACTAACCTCCATAGATGCAATGGCGACAAACAAACTCGGCTACTCGTAAGGCCTTGATACTAATTGATTTCAATAGAGCCGAACCATCACAGTTTTGTTCTCGAGATGGTATTTACTAGTTGTGTCAAACACAAACACGTGACTGCTTCCAAAGTCATGTGTTTCTACGTAGCCACGTGTTGCTGACCAGCCACTAATATATTGCCATGAGACAAGCGATTTCTGTAGTACATTAAGCATTTTATAAACTTGACTGTGTTTCATATTTTGAATTGTGAAGTCAAGCGAAAGTTTAGGTAGATGCTAAGTTTTGTTTTACAAAATCAGTGCCCTTGGGGTCAAACATTTTATTAAACAGTGGGTTGTCTGTAATAACTATATTATGAATAGTGCCACATACTTGCAGTGGTTTCTAGGAATACCAGCTTTGCATGCAGAACTTGGTTTAATCAGTTTCCTTTTCAATATCCCATATAGGATGCTAAATATTGCTGTCTGATCTTGTTGCCCTTTGGTAGAATTAATTGGCATCTGTTTTGAGTATAAATAGTATTTCTACACTGAATGTGATCTCCTTCTTGTGACTTCCTTCATGGGATGACACTTGAATCAGGGTTAGAATTTCCTGAGGAAGTTGTACTCCTGTCACTTTGATAATCTCCTCATAAGGTCACAAAATCATGCTAAATCCATGAAAGGAATTTGTCTGAGTGGTTATCATTAGAGTGCCAAAGGAGGTTGTGGGTGATTTGGTTTGCTTTTCTGTGCTCTGTGATTGGTTAAAAAAACTCATGCCACTTTCTAAGACAATTGAATGTAAAACAAAACCCGTGCTTGCTGTCAGGTGGAGGTGTTGGCTTAAGTTATGATTGGTTCACTGGGTTTTGTCACTTGTATTTAGAGTGATTAATTTTAACAACTGCTCTGTTGGCAAAACCACAATATGTTGAAACTAAAAGTGAAAGTGCTTTGTTAGCACTTCCTTTGTTAGCACACCCAGCTAATGAAGATAGATTTAATTGACCATTTTTAACATTCTTAGCCACTGAGGTGTATCTACTACAGACAACAATATTTTCTTTGAAGAGTCTGTGGCTTAGTACATTGTTGTATATAAATTTGCAATAATTTGCCTATAGTATTGTGTTGTGGATGGAGATTCTTTCTCTTCATCATTCATGTATCTGCTAGTTTTCTTTTCTGGTGACTCAGCAAAGCAACAACTAATTCATATTCCATTGATTGTTTTTGTGTTCAGGTAATTCACACATGTTACCTGTTCAAGAATGTGTGGATTTATGTGTGTTTTAACTACTTTTTTCTATTTTCCTGTGCTGCAATGCTCTGCTACACAGTAGACTAACAATTTGAAAATGCTGTCTATTGCATTTGGTATTCTTAGCAGGCATACATACTGTATACGTTTTCCAGAGTCCCAGACAAAAACCTTTTAGGTTCTGTGTGGTTGAATACTTGCCAGACTGTCAAAAGTTGTCTTCCTACTCCACACAAGTGCTTCGTATGTATACATTGTACCCCTAAATTTTAGAAGAAAAGTAATGGCAAAAGTTCCCATCATATTGCAATTTGGTTTGTAACTCTGAGGGAAGAATAAATTATAGATTGTAGTTAGTGTTTTGGTTGTGTGACATGCACAAAGGTTCCCCATTGGCATGATACTGTTGGAACTGAGGCTCTAACCTTGTAGAAGTGCTTCATTTTGCAATGATTTCAGATACCCACTACACACGTACATAATATGTTGTACAAATAGCCTGACAGGCCTGTGCAGTCGGGCTCAGTTATTACATGTATATCATGTGCCCTGACTGGCAGCATTAACTGTGCATGCAATAAGTCTACCTTTTGTACCTGTACACATATCCTACACACTGTATATACTCCAATCATGTGAAAGTACATTTGTCGTTGTTATTCTATGTACAATGTGAGGACCAGCTCTTGATATTAATCTGTGATGATTTTGCCAGACAACTTTCAACTCGTATTGAATTTAGCATTCTTTTGATGCATACTTTTAGACAGACATTGAATATGCTAAACCTTGTTTTGATAGCTTATCCTACATGATGTATGTTGAGGCTTGGACCAGCATCAACTGTAAGAAATGTCTTGCATGTATATACGCACTCACTGACACATGAATGCAATTAAAGCAAACTTGAATGCCTTCTTGTTTTTATAGCCTGCTGTTCCTGTAAAACCAGTTACACTGGGTTTTCTTGTTATTGTGACCCAGGTCTCTCTCTTCTGTATTGAAAGACAATATGTTTGGACACCTGGCAGCTTCCACCTGCCTCCAAAAACTAGCCTGTTAAAAAAATTAATATGCTACAAATAAATTAACCAAATATTCTTTACTTGGATTTTTTTTCGATTTCTCATTATGTCTGAATTTTAGGATGTTATGTAAGACAGTTAGATCATTCAAGATAACAAAACCAGGGATATTTTTTATATGTGTAACTCTGGGCTTTGGACAGTAGTGTTTTTCCTGTACTCATACATGTGTCATGTTGCAATTAAAAGTTTTGACTTTGCAAGAAAAAAGATTCTATGATGTTCTGAATGGGAATACACAGACTTTTTTGCACTTTGATCAGCTGCTGTTAATTATATCTACACTTGTCAAATTTCAGACATTGGGTCTCTCTTTTTAGTCAGTCTTAATTATTCTGCACCAAGACTGTTTTGTTAATCTCAAACTAGGAGGCTTGGAGTCACGCTGTCTGAAGACAATACTCATTTTGGCTTTCATAAAGTGCAGTGAATAATTATTGCTTTGTACATGCTCTCAAATGATGAAGGAATTTTTCCCAGAATACTAAATTTGCAATTCAATAATAATTATTGTGTTCCTTTTTTTGCCTGTTGTATTCAATAGGTTCAGTCATATAATATGAACTTCATGTATTCATTTAAGGTTGTAATTTATACCACCCTTGATTTTTATGTAATCACTTAGTCATTCTGTATGTCAGATAAAGGGATTTTTCCTGAATGCTAAATTTGTAATTGAAACAACTCCTTTGTTTTATTTTGCCTGGTGTAAACAACAGGTTCAGTCATGTGATGCATGACTTGGTGTGTTTATTTTAAGCTTTCAATACTTCATGTGTTTCTTTTCTCATGCCTTTGTCGTCACCCATCAGTTTATATATTTATCTCTTTATTTATTTGTCTAAGGTCACTCAAAACCTGTAGGTTTTATGTGGCCTTCCATGGGAAAACACACTAACGCTTTTCTGTTAGACGGGTAGTAAATGGCTAACTGAAGCGTTTAAACAGTCAACAAAACCCCTTAAACAGATACTCATAGCTAAAATTTTTATACAGTTGAACAAATTCCTAAAATGGCTAGCTAGCTTATAATGTTAAATGGTTGAACAAAATTTTTAAATGGATGGCTTAAAATGTTAAACGGTTGACCAAAATTATTAAACAGAATAGCTCAAAACATCAGAAGCTATTGAACACACTGATTGACCGGCAAAGACTACAAGACTGCATGAATGCAATTAAAGCAAACATTTTCAAACCGTGAGTTCAGCTACCGATGTGGATGCAGCGCATAGAATACAAAGAACTTACCACAGCAGGAACTTGTTAAGACTGTGAACTCAGTTTTTTTCAGTTTTGGTGTAGTTAAGAAATTGTTACAAAGGACTTCTCTTAATCCTAAAAACACAAGGCACATTCAACATGCAGAACACATGTTTGCGTGTACATCGCATTCAGCATGTAAATTATTCACAGCAAACCTTCGGTTATCACCAGAGAGGCGAATTAAGTTTAAAACTTCTGTTGAAGGTTAAGTTAACCCTTCAATAAAGATTGGTATGAAGCGTTTAATGCCTACTGGGTTTGTCTCAAGCAGATTAGACTGATAATAAACGTTTGGATGAAACCATTAAACAGATGTTTTTTTTTTAACAGATGTTATTTTTTATGAAAGGGATGAGCTAGCCGATTAAACGGTTAGTATTAAACGGAAGCACTTTTTTAAAAACGGATGAACTAACCGTCAAAACATTTTGTCAAAAGCGTTAAATGGAGACTAGTTTTTTGAAAACGAGTTTGAGTTAAGCGTTTAAACACTTTTCTATGATCCATTTTTAAAGTAGATGATAAACGGATATTTCTGTTAAATGGTAAAGCCTTAATGTGGCACAATGCGTTCTATCGCCAGTGTTAACACAAGACTTAACCATTCATATTATTGAAGGACAAAATCAGCCCAAGGATGTAATTAAAAGCCACAGATATCCGCCTGGAAAAGCAAAAGCTCATCCCATGTCTGCATGCGAGCAGACCGATTATTGGAGAGAATAAGCAGTACATTTATGGCAAACAGCAAACTTAAACCTGTGAAGAATTCAGTTGGTTGGTTGAACTGCTGTTAAACTTTTATGATATCCTATTGTGGTGGGGACAGAAAGGGCTTATGTGTCGCTTGTGGTTTTCTTGGGGACAGGGATAGGTTATTGCAATGCGTCCATCACGCTTATATTAGAGGTTTCCAGAGTAAATGATAATGAATTTATTTGGTTATAAAAAGTCTTACTCTTTGACTCAGACAAATTATTTCAATTCATGCATATGAAATCTAATTCATATAAAGAGGGAACAAAAGCACTAGAATCTACACTACATTAATTCCCTCGAATCAAAGTGTGTATTGGTGAAAACAGGCTAAGTCTTCAACCAATGCAATTACATAAAAGGTTACAATGTACATGTATGCTTATGTTGGAGAGGTTCCTGGAGTAAATTAAACACGTGATAATGAATTTATTTGGTTATGAAAAGTCTGTCTTTAACTCAGACAAATTATTTCAATTCATGCAGGTAATGCAATTTTATAAAATGCATGGCATTTCTTACTGTACTGTAAAATACTGAAAATGTGAGAGCTGTAGGAGAATTCTAGCAACTACAGTTTGGTTTGAAGTTCTTGTGGGTTTTCATTTTTTTGCCTTATGTATTTTTTGCATTTCAAAAACAGGAAATGTTAAGATTTCATGTAGCTCTTGAACCTAGTGGCTCACAAATTAACTCCAGCTTGTTAGGGCCCATCTTTGATAAACCACAGGTTTTGTTAGTGAAATTGTGAATGGGCAACGAGTAAGTAATGTAACTACCGTAAACTGCCGCTAATAAGCCCTGGGCTTATACAACTTCGTAAAGGGTTTTGGGTGGGCTTATAAATGGAGGGGCTTTTATCCAGGGAGGCTTATAAGTGGAATAAAAAAAGGTTTCGAAATGAGCCACAGCAGTGTTGATCAAAATACGTTTTTAATCTACCAGTTTTTAATTAACCTTTGAAACAACATAATAAATCAAATTCATTTCAATTTTAACAACAAAATCAAAACTACGTAACCGGAACATAGCAAAACAGAAGCTCAGAGTTCATCTTCGCAGTGTTCTGTGAGAGTGCTTAATATTAAGGAAACAAGGAAAACTAGAGGGGGGCTTATATCCGGGGGGACTTATAACTGGATGTATTTTTTTGTTTACAGGTAGATGGGCCTATAACCAGGGGTTTTTTAAGTGGGGGGGGGGGCATATAAGCATCAGTTAATGGTATTTCAAAATGTTTTGAAATTACTTATTATATCAACAAGCATTCTTTTTAAAAATTAAAATTCAAAACTGATCAAAGAGCTGAAATATACCTGTATTCACCCAGACTACTCATTAAGGAATAATAGCATTTCATCTAGTTCATAAGTTAACTCATAGGAGCCTTTGATATATACATGTATGTGACCAGGATAAGTTTGTGTTGTTACATGAACAACAGTGAAATGACTCGAGCCTAATACATGTAGGACTTTATTGAGCCAAAAACAAAGGAAAGTTAAGCTGAACAAAGTGTGAAAGCAATGAAATTGACTTGCTTGGTTACAGGAGAACTAGCTGCTGTGAGCTCTAGAGTGCAACTGAGCAAAACTAGTTTGTGACTGTTTATTTCTCACTGTTTCATTGATGTCATATCATGTAACACAAAACCTGGTTCATTCCACAAATCACCAAAATGTTTAATTTCTTGAATTCTCACATGCTTCAAAATTTAATATCTAGAATAAGTGATAGGCAATTCTTTGCCAAGGTTATGCATTCTATTGTGGGATAACTCCAAACCACGCCTAACTGATAAACTCTGAAACACATGACTCACATGACATGAAACATGGTTTCTGGCACTAACGACTTGTTTAGTAAAAGAAAAAATAAATTCCTAAATAAAAGAGATAAATTGTTGAACTTGGTTACACGTGCACATGCAGTGTAATATTCTGTTGCCACCAAGGTTAGATTTTTTTTTCCTAAACAAAGCTGTACTCATCTAAGAAATGCTGTGAATCCTTAGCAGTTTTGTCGTCATGTTCAGATAAAGCTGCTCTGGGCAAATTGTGTTGTCTCCAATTTGTTTCTCCTGATTATTTAGAGCAGCAGTTGGTCTAACAATAATTATGTGCTTAGTCTCCATCTATCGTCTACTTTGACCTAATTCCAAGTTAATGCAAACTTGTGCAGTTGATTATCAAGTGATTTCCTCATGACTTTCACATGTATTTGATGGCTGTCAAGATATATTTGAACATTCCTGTTTAGGCTTTTAAAAGGCTTATCATTGCTTTTATTAAGTCACCATAATATTATTCTCCCTATGTTTAGAGAAAATTTTTGTGACAGCTGAAATTATTTATCAACATATTTACAAGCATGAGGAAATTTAATAGCCAGACCACCTTGTCTGGATGTACTTGAGTTTAAAATTTTGACTTTCTCTAAGGCACAATTGAGTGAACAAAACGTAAGTAACAGTACAATGTTCAAAGTTAATTTTTACAGATAACTTTTCCTGTTTGCATAACTGTGCGAACTAGGGTACAGGGAAATATTGCAAAGACAAACTAACACTGTACGAAGGAACTAGCGTAGGGAGAAACATTGAAATGACTAAATACTGTACGAATGAACTGGCCGTCACTTACAATGAAATGTAACTACGAGACTAACACTGGATGAATGAATTAACGTACGGAAACACGTAAAGGAGACAAGATGAGCACCGTAAGAAGGAATTAACATGCAAAGAAACATTTGAAAGACAAACCTAACACCGTAAGAATGGTGTTAGGTGCGAACTGTACGAAGCGTTCAGAGAAAAGTTGAAAATACAATTAACACTAACAATGTACGAACGAACGAGCGTACAGTGAAAGGATGTAAAAAGACAAGACTAACATAGTACAAATGAACTGAAGTAAGGAAAAACGTTAAAAAGACAAAACTAACACCATACAAAGGAACTAGCGTACGGAGAAAGTTTAAAAAAACAAGACTTAATTCTCTGCGGGTGAACTAGCACACGGAACAAGGTTGGAGAAAAATAGAGAAAGGTGGTAAATGGACCGAACTACAGAGAAACGTTAAAAAGACAATACTAGCACCGTGCGGGCCAAATTAATAACGAAGAAACTTTCAAGAAAAGTGAAAAAAACGTAATACTGTAAAGTTGATGATAGGGGTACAAGGTCCTGTCTTTTCCCACGCATGCCACTCAAACGGGAAAGAAGTTAATCAAATGCCATGTATTTTTTATATATGGTATATTTTTCATCAAGAAACTTTCCTCTTTCCTTTTTATATCATTAATTAAAATTTTTCATTTCATTTGTCAGGTCAAGTAGCCTTCTTTATCGGATCATTGACCCGAGACCCGTCTCTCATCTGGAACACTGTCTTACCGATTGTCCTCCCTTCATCAAAGGTGGATATTAAATAATGCAGAAATAATTATCTTCTCAAACGTAAAAATCTCACAATTTGACCTTTTTTAATCGAGGCACGTGTTCTTATGAAAACTGATAACGCTAAGCACAACAAACAATAGGCGAGACAAAAAATGAAAGCCAGATGACAGTTACACTCGTCCCTGCTTGGAAGGTTGTTTGTTTGTTTCACATTGCTGATTCTTGTATCTTGCTAGATCTAAACAGATACAACGTAACTTTATTTGATCGACAGTGAATTTTAAACTGAACTCCTCACCATTGCTAACCCTTTTTTTTTCATTTTTTATGCAGTTTGACTTCTGAAACATTTCCTACTGGTCTCTGGAAATTCTTCAATTTGTGATCTTTCAGCTAGGTAGGTGTATAATTTAACATTGATTGGCAGTTTAAAATTTCCTTGTTTCCTTCAAGGTAGTTATCCACACAAGCAAACTTCTTGCACCTCATGCCTTCTATTTACTGTCCTGTGTTTTTTTATACTGAGTCTGCTTTTTCACTGTAGGACACACATTTTTCTTCTTCTCACTTTATTCCATTTCACCCTTCGTGGTAAGGGTGGGTGGATGAGACCTGAACCCTATTCTGCCTGGGCTTTTTTTGAGTTTCTTAGCCTGGGTGGGGGGGGGGGCGGATCTCGAAAAGTATTAAAGCTCTTGGGATGAAACTTGGCACGTTTTTAGCAGGTCATTACCTTAACA
>Ga0126336_10002188_pt1 | contig 10980 bp, 6 predicted proteins | sample SidCmetagenome_FD_92530 | JGI IMG/M metagenome (GOLD analysis project Ga0126336, IMG submission 92530) | Coral microbial communities from El Islote,Puerto Morelos, Mexico - Siderastrea C C metagenome | ecosystem: Host-associated > Invertebrates > Cnidaria > Coral | place: El Islote,Puerto...
CCCGGTGTCATATGTGGGTTGAGTTTGTTGTTGGTTCTCGTCCTTGCTCCGAGAGGTTTTTCTCCGGGTGCTCCGGTTTTCCCCTCTCCTCAAAAACCAACACATCCAAATTCCAATTCGATCGTGGAGGTGTCCCCAATTAGCATTCTTTGCTAGATGCCGTTGACACCTAAATAAAGTGATTTTTATAACATAAATGGATGAACACGCCCCGAAACCGATATTTTCAAAAGTGCTCTTCAAAGTAGAGATTTTTGAAAACGAGACTTATCGTTTACACGTGAACGGAAAAACGATCGAAAGTGGAGGGTTTCGAAAACGATGACGTAAAAAATGGAATCCAGTCCACCAGGTCAACCATACACAATATGATGACAACATACCGAAGTTGTGTTTTTATCGTTTTTGTAGCATTTCAATAGTGAACGTGTGAACAGCGATCACGAATGAAATCGTATGTGTGGACGGAAATCTCTTTGAAAACAAGTATTCAAAAAGCTTCGTTTTCAGACAAAAACGACTGAAACCGAATAAGTGTGTCGACTTTTTCCTCGTATTCACCACAGGAAGAAAACACACCTGGTTTATAATAACGATCCATTATACTCAGAGAGAAAAATGAACCATAACCATGAGCCGCAAACGGTACCTGGAATAAGCACAACAGAGAACACAGGAAATTAAATTGCTAAATATCAATGCTAAGTCCACAGAATCAACCCTCTGAGCCAAACCTTTTGACGAAAGCTTTTCAGGGTATTTTATTATAGTACTATTTGCTATGCTGTACAAGGGGGTTCTAACTTTTAAAGGGGCCGTCTCACGGGGTTTTTGCCACGGCTTCACACCAAGAGGAAGAAATCGAGTGAATTTTCGCAAGGTGTGCAATCCATAATGTTTTTCAATGATTTTCGCAAGATACAAACACAGAACTTGAAAACGTTGACCGACCGTTTTCAAGTTGAGATCCACTTCCAGTCTGGCCCTCCGTGGCCACAGACACGTATTAATAGTTTCACTGAATTAGTATGGAGTCTGAACAAGAAATGGAGCATTAGTATTAGGTTTTCATTTACGCAGTTACAAAGGCGAGCATACTGCCCCTTTAGGTCAGTGGACGAAATCCTAAAGGGTGACGATTCAAATGAAAGTTACTGAGCAGTACTTTCCTGTGGTGCTGTTTACCACGTTGTACAAGGTGGGTCTAACTTTTGAGTCTGTGGATGAAATCCTAACGTGTGACCATTCAAATAAAAGCTACTGAGCAGTACTTTACTGTGGTGTTGTTTACTATGTTGTACAAGGTGGTTCTAACTTTTGAGTCTGTGGATAAAACCCTAAAATGAGAGCATTCAAATGAAAGCTACTGAGCAGTACTTTCCTGTGGTGCTCTGTATTATGCTGTACAAAGCCGTTCAATGGTTTGAACAAAGGTGTTCAGTGGTTAAAACCTTGAAGATTTCACATGATTTAGCTACAGATCAGTACTTTCCGTTAAACACAAATAACGTTTTAAAAAACTGACTGTTTAAATTTGTTCTTTATCATTGACAAGAACTAACAAATAGGAAAGAGAAAAGCAGTTTTTGATGAAATCAAATTTTGAGCACCTTAAGTGGTTAGGTGGCGGGGTGGGGAGGGGAGGGGAGGGTGGGAAGACTGTTATAAAAATGATGGCAATGTTCAGGTACTAGAAAACGTAACATACTTACTTTTTGAAGTGAAGCCAGCCAGTCCATAAAGTAGAGCTCCGGGCCCTTTGCATCGTCATAACCAGCTATCAGCATATTGACCATGTACGCAGACTAGAAAGCAAATGACGTGGAGGAATTATTATCAGGCAGCTTCTGTTTTGTTACTTTTTGTAACATCAGTTAATACTCAAGAAAGTCCTAAGCTTTCAATGAGCAGATCTTTACAGGAAAATTCCACTGGCAAAAAATCATAATGGTGATAGGACTGATTTATTTAACCACAAGTATGATTACAGACCAAATTGGATGACACAAAGTCCTCTTTCCAACTTTAAATCATGTCTATAACAAAATACGAGGAAAAAGAAAAAAAAAGGAGAAAAATTTTCCAAGGAGAAAAGACAACAGTTTCAATTGTGAGATTTGTAAAACAAGAAGCGATATGAGCGTAATTTTCCCATTACAGTATGTGCACTCACGTGTACTGTCCAATTACTTAGGCATGACATGTACACTGTTCAATTACTCTGTCCTATTAATGCTCTAATCATAGCTGGTGATAGTCAAGTTTTTTTGTAGCTATGACTAATAGAAATATCTACCAAATTAATTGACTGAGTTATAGCATCATGTGCCATCTAGCACTCTTTGGGCTTTAAGGGTCAGAGAAGGATTGACTGTTATTTGAATTTCCAACAAACTTTAGAAATAACAAGTTATTTTATTACTTGGTTGAACCAACAAGACATCCCACTTGGAAAGTCATTTCTCCTAAACTGACACTCAGTTAGAGTCTCAGTAAAACAATACGCTGTTAACCTCCCATAATTAGATCCCTTTAGTTTGGGGAATTTGCACACGACAATCTTGGAGGTGAAAGCTGCCATTTGCAAGCCAGCAAGCAAAGTGAGCCGGCGAGAGGAATGGGCCCACTCCTCTCGCCGGCTCGCAAATGGTGGCTTTCGCCGCCAAGACTGTCGCATGCAAATTCCAAACAAGTGAGCCTGCTCGCAGGCTAACATCCCTTCAAAGAAGCTGTCAAGGGTTTTACTTGTACTTACAGAGCTCCGTAAAGCATCTGCCAAGTTACGTCTTGTGAAATTAGCTGCGGCATGAGGTGTAAGCTCATATCCTAATGATAATGCAAAGTTGAAAAGGAATTCTATTTGTCAGGTTTTACAACGAAACAAAATAATATGAACAACTGACTGCATACATATGTTAATGAACTATCTCTCTATCTATCAAATATAGTAGTCTAGAGTATTGTGTAATCTGGGAGATTAGAATATAAATGGGGCCTAACAAGTGTTTTGCAACCTCACACTGTACATCCCACCATTTATATCAGTGTGTTACAATAAAGTCTTGGGACACTTATGCATTTACTTGTTTATTTATTTTCAGTAGACATCAGCATAACTACCAAATAAAGATTATTAAATAGTATCTGACATAGAGACAAAACAGCAGTTTTCCACCTTTCTATACGTAGCTGTATCAAAGATGTTTTTCAGATGCTGTACATGTACATATAGTGCCCGCCATAGCCTTATTATACTAATCCTCTGCTAACAAAACTCTTTCACCGTACCATTTTTCATTTTGTAAAGCTGTATATTTTTTTCCATGTACTCGGCAAACTGAACTGTGTCTCCTGCTTCACCAGTCACCAACATCAGCAACTTACTGCTCAACTTGAACATTTTATCCTGGTCTGAAAAACAATGTGTACAATTTTATGCAACAATAGGCCTCTACACATGTACACCCCCAGACAGTCCACCCCCACGTGAGAGCACTTGGGGTTGTTTGTGGACTGTTTTAGTGTCCATCTGTTAATTATTAACTTTAAATTTTTAATTTTAACTCACATTTAATTCTTTACAATTTTCAATTTCCCTAAAATTTGGAAAAAAATTCTCTCAGATATATGGTAGCTCGCACTATGATCCTATGATAGCATTTTTGGACTGAATGAAATCTCATGGAGATAATTAAGAAAAAGGCTAAAACATTGGGGGAAAAAGGCATCTACATGCATTGCCCCCTTAAGAATAGCAGCTCCTCCTTTCATAGTTCTTGGACCTGATTGGGAGGATGAAATGGAAGCCATCAAAAACTGGTCGACAGATGTTGAAAACTACTCCAAAACCTTGTTCAAGTGGCAAAAGTACAGCGTGTAGCACTGTGACAAGGTAACGCCTGACTTAATAAATGGTCTGCATACATGTGGACGTGGAATGAATGTCCTTGGGTAAGTTGAATTGCATAGCCATAATTAAGACCTGATAATATTATGGTACTACTGATAGTGTGGTTGCAGAAAAACAAGCCATGTCTTAACTAAACGTCTTGCATGACTAATTACTTCACGTAGCAAAGTGTCAATTATATACTTTCTCAGTTTTAGGCGAGTATGTGTGGCTTCAACCTAACCCCTGATTTTGGCATTGAACAATATGAATAATAAGTCTTGTGTTAGTGTTGGCAGATAGTTTCACTGTGGTTTCTTAACATTCATCATATGTTTTGAACATTTGTAACACCCATTTTTGAGAATGCATGACCAGAACAACTACTTGCTAATCTCATTAAGTTAATGTGGGAAATACAGCGTATCACAAACTAAGGTTCAGTGAGTGTACATTTCTTCACGTCTTGTGACAATTACCTCAAATACAAGGAATGTGTAAGCCCATAGACAAATATACTGACAATGTGGGTACGGACAATGGAATGAGCCAGCTCATTCCAAAAAGTCTGACGGCCCCGTATTTAAAATCAAATTGAAATTTTGAAATATTGGCTTTAAGGGAGAAGGAAAACAGAGAATTCAGAGAAAAACCCTTGGAGCAAGGACGAAAACTGACAACAACCTCTAATCACTTGTTGTGACAAGTCTAGGGTTCAAATGAGGGAAAAACTCGTGGTGGGTAAGCTCTCACCACACTTCCCTAAACATGCTCATTTTAGAAATGGGATAACATAAGTTTGTCAGTCATAAAGAATGTTGTGCTAGCAAAACACTGGACCCCCACTCCACCACAGAGGGAGCCAGAAGAGAAGAGATTTCAGTAGAACCCCATTCTTAATAATTATACATTCAACACCCTTCAAATATGTCCCTCATGCGCAGAGAGCAACAATAAATAGAACTACCAAGAATCAGAAGTTAACTATGGTTGTGTACAAATCTTACACCCCAAAATAATAATTCCTCACTTCGACCCCAACCATTTTGCTTTTTACATGTAGATGCTTACATCTACTAGGACGTAACAAATTGATCGAAATCGATCATCCAAAAGCTACTCGATTAATCGATAATACTGGATAGTAATCAATTCTCGTCAACTGATTAGTTACATTTAATCGATGGAAATTGATAATCACAAAATTTTGACCTTACTGATCGAAATTGATTGAAAGGAATGAAACGCTTTAACTCAGGCAACCTCAAAACTTACCTTTGAAGCCAACATGACTACCCTTCTGTCTTGTCTTATAATTTCTCATTAAATTTTTAAAAATTTTTCCTCCAGGACCTCTACAGAAAGATTCTGATAAATTTTTAGTCGTAACAAGTGCCGAAGTGCTACTAACCCAGTATTGATCATGCCCTGATTGACTGTATTGATGACTGGAGTTCAGGCTCAGTACAGAGACGTACAATGTAAATGCGACGATTTACATACCTAGACCATGCTGAACCCTAGAAATGATGTCTAAAGTTAAAAGTGACGAATTTGCCTGTCCTGGAGCACATTGTTTTCCGCAAAACGACAGCATATTGTAATCGATAGTTATGAATTGAAATCGATCTTTTTCGATTGTAATCGATGAAAATCAATTATCACAAAAACATTGACGATCGATTTTGATCGACTTCCGGAATTACTCGATTAATTACTATTGATTTTATCGATTAATATCGATTATTATCGAGTGTCGGAATTATCGATTTCTTACGTTCTGCATTTTCCAATGTGTTTAACGTGATCTGAGAAAATCTCAAGTAATAAAATGTTGTCTTTTGAGACACCATAGCCACTCAAGCTATCCAAGGGAACACTACCTAGTCTAAGTTGCACACCTAAAACATTTTAACCATTGGGAAGAAAGATTCATTAAACAGAAAAGCGACAAAAATCCCAAAACAAAATCACTGAGTCATGATCCGGCAGTGCCTTATGGCGGTCGTGCTGTCAGACTTTTTGGAATATCATTAAAGTAAAACTGGAGCAACTTTCATGTGAATAAACTAAGAATGAGAAGGCCTTACCATCCTTCATGCGGATAATACTCCTCCCGCTTGCAGAATCGCTAGCTACTAAGACAAAATCGGGTCCTTGAATACCTATCAAACACTCCATTTTGTTCAAAAACTCCTGTGACTAAGCGACCACGCTGAATCGCAGGCTTCTATCTGTAGCGGTTTTGCTATCACAAGCATGCGTGTCTTCCTTCAATAACGTTAAAAATTCTCTGAAAAAATTGGTTCTAGCTGTATGTGAATGGTCGTTATGCCGTCCATAAGAATCAACCGTAAAGTTTGTTTTGCAGTCTTGTTCATGGGAGTTGTTATATTACTGCTTCTGCGTACAAACTTGAAATCAGACTATCGCGTGCGAGATGCAAACATTGCCGCAACCAGTTTACGGAATCGCTTCGATTCATTGAAAAATAAAGATAAAAAGGACGGCTTAATTCAAGGAGGACTACATGCCCAGGAAAATGCCGTGCAAATCGTGGCAGCTGTGCTTGTCATAGCTTGCAACAGACCAGAAGTGCAAAGATGCCTTGACACTTTAATGCAATATCGACCCTCGGAAAAGAAGTTCCCCATAGTTGTCAGCCAGGATTGCGGGCACAAGGAAACAGCCCAAGTGATCGAAAATTACGGAAAAAGAATTAATTATATAAAACATCCCGATTTATCCGACATCGTTGTGCCTGGAGCTTCGGATCATTTGAAAGGATATTTCAAACTATCGCGACATTACAAGTGGGCATTGTCACAGGTTTTTGATGTCATGCATTATGACAGTGTTATTATAGTGGAAGATGATCTTGAGGTCGCCCCTGATTTCTTTGAATACTTTGAAGCTACTGAGCCACTGTTAGACAAAGACCCCAGCCTTTGGTGTGTCTCGGCATGGAATGACAATGGAAAAGCAGATTATGTAAGGGGCAATGATTTACTCTATCGCAGTGACTTCTTCCCAGGTCTTGGATGGATGTTGAAAAGAACTGTGTGGCATGAACTTGAACCAAAGTGGCCAGCAGCCTTCTGGGATGACTGGATGCGACATCCAGATCAAAGACTTGAACGTGCCTGCATTCGACCAGAAATCCCTCGCGTGGTGACATTCGGTAAGACTGGGGTCAGTCAAGGACAGTTCTTTGAAGAGCATCTCAAGTACATCAAACTGAATGATGAGTTTTTTCCCTTCACAAAAAGAAATTTGACTTTTCTCCTCAAAGAAGAATATGACCCTAAGTTCATCAATAATGTTTATAAGTCTCCGTTGGTTTCTGTTGAATACTTTGATTCTGGCCAAGTGATGCCTGCACTGTCTGTGCGAGTCCAATACGAATCTGAGGACTCTTTTGTGTCATTGGCAAAGCAGCTTGGAATTATGGACGATTTGAAAGCTGGAGTGCCTAGAATGGCTTATATGGGTGTTGTTAGCTTCATATTCAAAAATCTGAGAGTTTATTTGGCACCACCCAGAAGCTGGAGGGGCTATGAATTTCAGGAATGATGAGAGGGATTTCTGTATAGATCAATTTGGATTACGCATCAAGTCTTAATAGTATGAGAGTCACAAGGTCTATTGTTACTTTTTGTCAGAAAACTATCTCTTGTGGACTGAGCGATTGCCGCAATTGGGTATAAAAGTAAAGAATATTCAGTCACGTTTTTGTACTACTAGTCAAACCTGAGAGAATCAACAGAGGGCCCTTTTTAACTTCAAAGGTATCCGCAGTGGGCTTCAACTTTGCCCCTCTTTGGTTTCTACTTTCTCCCGCCTTCCAAGTTTTTTTTCTCTGTAACATGCACCTGAAGCTCTATAAAAAAGCTCAGCTGTATGTAGGAGCTGGTGTTACTACAAAAACGTGACTGACATATGACAGTTTACCTGTTAAATTCTTTTCCATTGTAGTTAACCGGGGTTCTGCATTCCTTTAGGTATCTGGTGGTATGACGATGTGATGTAATACCCAGAGGAGGCATGAGATATCTACCAAAAATTGCAATGCAAAATCTCGGACTTGGTTTTTGTGCGAGTATGCCAATTCTAAATGAATTAATAGGGTATAATTATTTTGTGGAAACATTTTTAAAATTTGGCCTGGACATACCTTAGATATTGTGAACCAAAAGCATGTGCAGGATTTTTGATATTTTACAAACTATCTCACTGGTGGTGATCTTCAACATAACGCGCATCACGTACTGTTTGCTACTCGAACATGACAGATTGATCCCTTGTGATTGACACTGTGCAGTTATTTTGTCAATGTGCTTGGATTTGATACCCTATTAATTTGATTGAATAACACACATGGTTGTTCACATTTTCTTTTGGGGAATACAAAAAACTGCCAATTTACATTTTCCAACAATGTGTTTTCCTTTAAAATGGTACACGTACAAATTTTTTCATGAAGGACAACTGCAAAGGTCCGGAGTAACCTGAAGATCATTTTGTTGACAGTCAAATGCCTGAAGACTGGGGCCGTGTTGGTCAACTTCTCAATACTAGATGTGATGCAACTGTACTTATTTTTGAAAATAAGTTTCTCAATTCAAAACATATTCAAATTCTGTATGAAAATTTCGCTTTTAAAGTGTATTTCCCAGTCTACCCTCAAACAGTTTATCAAGACAAAATTTTTCTGCAACAGAGTTCCTAGTTTACAGTGTTTTAGCTTGAAAGTAAGGGAAAACTGATTTAGGATAGGTGACCGAGATTGTTTGTTAGAAAGCGGAACATACTTTCAGTGTATTAACAGTATGCTACAATTAACTGCAAATATTTTTATATTATGAGGTGGTTGATAAAGTAAAACCAATTACCCATCAACAGATTTTCACTTAAATCACTTACTGTTGATCAGTCAGTGAATTGATCAGTCAAACAACAAAATTATTCAATCAAATTCTACAACATTTTTTCCAATGGAAAGGAGCCTGTTAAAAGCATGATTATTATGATGAAATCTGCATGATACATTGCAGTACTCAATGTAATTTTTTGAAGGAATTTTATTCATTTTTGATTTCATATTGAGGAACTAAAACACTGGCAGTCGTGTAGATTTTGTCACCTTCATGCAAAACTGTAGACTTTCCACAAGTTGACATTTGAAAAGATTTGAAAAGATCAAATAGCTAAAATATATTAATATATAAATCATTTTTATGAGCAATTTGCAAAGATGTATATTTGCCACAAAATGACCTTTGACATTATCATCATCATCATCATCATCGTCATCATCTATTCAGTTGTATTGTTGCAGGGTTCAAAATAAAATCAGAGCTTTTAGCCTGAAATTGTCGGCTTTTTTTCTCAAGGCTGATTTTTAGCCAGCTGTCAAGATATATGGATATGCACAATATGAAGAAAGACCATTTTCAACAGTTTTTTTGTCTCATGTTGTGTGACATGATAAACTACATTGGAATAAAATGTTTCCAATTTTAACGAGTTCCTTTACGAAAGTCCCATGTTTTTGTACTGTTTGTAATAATTGTAGGGTGAGTAATTTCTCGTAAAGGTTCACAATTTTTTTGAAAGTTTGCTGCAAAAACACACTGCCCAAGATGCACTGTGTGCGAAATCTAATCTGATAGCATCCTAGGTTTTTTTTTGTCAAAACCTTGGATTGTAGAACTTGCCTTCTCCGGGACAAAAATGCTTTTGACTTGAATGAAAAAATCAAATCCTGATCGGAATTTAATGATTCTATCCTGTACGAAGTTTCAACATTTTAGTTTGTTTGTCAATTTGCAAATTAAATCAGTCCTTTGCAAAAAAAAAAAAAAAATGCTGCCACCGTGAAACACTTAACATTTACTTCAGTCTCCAGCAAATTAAACTACTGGACAAGAAGGCAAAAGTACAAAAAAGTGACAAGGTGCTAACAGGAACAGGATCAAACACTCAGTGGTAACAAAGAAAATTGTGAATGAAAATTTGCTCGGTTTCTAAAAGAGAACTGAATTGCTGCAGCACTGCAATCCTGTGTCTGGCCCATTTCCTCAATTAGGTCGAGTTACTGAACACGTCATGATGCCACGTCGGAAAAAAGAATGCCAGCAAATAGAGATAGTTGCTAGAACAAAGAGGTGATTTACGAGGATCGAGATAATGATGATTGTTTTACAATTTAGAAAGCTTTTAAAACATCAAATTCGCTTTAGGTACACGTTTGTGTGATTTCGCCGAAATCGCATCTCATTTTTTTTTTTTATTTATTTCTATGGTGAAAATCACCGGCAAGTGTGGTCAAAGTGCCGGCTATCGCCGGTAGCCGGCTGCTATTTTGAGCCCTGTGTTGTCAGCAACAAGCAAAGCTGTAAACTTCCCACAAGTTAACCTTTAATGCTTACTTGAGCTACAAGAGTGATGTATTTTTATTTTGATCCTTTCGTGAGAATAACTTTGCTTGATAGTGACCTACAACCCCAGGGGGTGCCCAGGTATATTAGTGGCATGGAGGCACAAAGGCCTTTTTTGAGTTTGAAATTACTGATTTGCGCTTTTCTAAGGTGAGAAAGTTTCTTCTTTTAGGGTTGATAAAAAGCATGCATACCTTAAGAGTTCTCAATTCTATGTCGAACAATTGTATGAGTTTCATTTACAAAATAAAGGTTCCTCCGGTTTTCCTCCCTCCTCAAAAACCAACATTTCCAAATTCCAATAAATTTTGATCTGAAAATCCGAGGGCCACAGATTTGTCAGTTGAAAAACTGTTGAGTGTCACCCTTGTTAAACAAAGTCAATTTATCTTTTTTTTTTTTTAAAGGTGAAAGCATGATTTGTCTTGGGCTCTCTTGGTTTTCTTATGTGGATAAAAAAGACTTTTTAGGTTATTGGTACATTCTGGTCCCTGTAATCTTTTGGTCCAGTTTTAGCCTAGAGGGTCCTTTTGGGGTATAATCATTTCCACCTACTTGACATCTTTTTACTGATATACCTGAGCCCAACACCTCCCCCCCCCCCCCCCCCCTCCCCCCCTTCACCACCCCCCCCGCACCCCCCCCAAAAAA
>Ga0126336_10002189_pt1 | contig 10980 bp, 6 predicted proteins | sample SidCmetagenome_FD_92530 | JGI IMG/M metagenome (GOLD analysis project Ga0126336, IMG submission 92530) | Coral microbial communities from El Islote,Puerto Morelos, Mexico - Siderastrea C C metagenome | ecosystem: Host-associated > Invertebrates > Cnidaria > Coral | place: El Islote,Puerto...
CTGGCAGCTGATAAGAGCTTGCACACGTCGCATCGATGAATAGACAATTTTATCTGATCTTTGCTTGTTATTGTGTAATACAATCACGTTCGCACGCCAAATACTATTTTTTTAAGGATTGGGAGACGACAAGTGTTTGTTCAATCGCTTTCAATCAGAAATCCGATGTAGTTGTATTTTTTCATTTGGGGAGGAGAGGGAGCAGTTTTAAGGGGGAGACATGAAGGTTTTTTTGGGGAGGTGGGTGGGGGGAATAACGTTGTTTGTTTGAAATCTCGCACACTTCTAACTTGTTTATTAGAAAAAAATCCGATGTAGTTGAATTTTTTATTTAGGGGAAGGAATTTTTTTTTGGGGGGGGGAGTTTTATGGGGGGAGATATTGAGGTTTTTTTCGAGGGCGGAGTAAAGTTTTGGGAGGAAAAGTCCAGAGTCCAGAGTCCAGGGTCCAGTCCAGCTTTTAGGATATGCCCTAATTTGCTATAATAAGGTATATTAAAACATCTATTAAAACCTTGTTTTAAACAAATGAGGGAGGTGTCAAAAAGCAACCTAAAAGACCGATAAAGAGCAGCCTTTCTTTGTAGGTATTACGGATTGCGATAGCCCTACTGTAAATACAAATCAGCTGATCATGTTTGAAGTGCCAAGCGTACGACTTTTAGGGGTGTAAATTTGAAATTTTTGAATTCCGGTTTCCCCCCTAAGCAAAGATCGATAGGATTCGTGATGATGACAAAAATTGGAACTAAAGAATGTTGTATTGTAATGTCTCTTCGTTTAGTCAAATAGCTTCTTAAAAACCAAAAGACAATTTCGTTTTACAACACTGAGTGAACGGCTCTTACAAAAAGTCAAGACGTTCGGTTCGAAAGCTCACCCAGCAGTTATCTAAAAACTGATATTGATTTAAAATTGTTAGAAAAAACTATACTTATGCGATACTTTCCGTACGTTAGAGAGTTATATCTTGTCGGCCATTAAAACAATTTACAGCAGGAAACAGTCTGAAAATAAATTGATTTATTATTGACAAACATTCAAAACACCTTTCATTCGTAAATGTACCAATTCCAAAATACCTTTTGACTGTAACTATGAATTAAGCGTTTTCTCTTCGTCGTGATAATGGACGTTATATATGTGAAATGTTTCAAACATTCAATTTTCATTGTAGACAAAATAATATTTCGTTACATGGTAAGTAGTAAAATTCACAGATTAAAATGACTTCTAAGACTGGCAAAATAATAACTTGGACATAGTGTATCACTGTATGACAAATAAAGATAATTAAAAGTATTTTCGAATCGTCAAAACCAGAGTTCGTCAAGTAACTTTCATGGTTTAGTTTACGCTACAACTTTCTGTCTGGTTTAAATTTAATTTTTAATTATGCTGCCTTATCTTTTTTGATCGTTTTTTGGCCATTGATATTTTAGCTTTCTTATGATTAATTTTTCTGATAGCTTTGCTATTAAACTCTCTTCGAAATAAACCATTGCCCGTACCACCCATACTTGACATACCGGGATCCTGAACTTCTGGCATCCCTCCCAAACCACCCATTCCTCCTATTCCATTCATCCCATTACCTAACCCAAGGTCCATTCCTCCAGGTCCAGCCACTCCATTATTTTGCATGCCGTCCGCTCCTCCCATAGGACCTATTCCTTCTGGTCCTCCCGGCATCGGCCCAAACCCCTCAGGGCCACCAGGCATATCTTGCATCTGACTTAATCCTTCTGCTCCTCCGGGCATATCATTCATCGGGCCCAATCCTCCGGCTCCTGCAGGCATATCATCCATCGGACCCATGCCCCCTGGTCCCCCCGGCATATCTTGCATCTGACCCATACCTCCTGTCTTAACCGGCATGCCTTGCATTTGATTCATTCCCCCCATTTTTCCCATTCCTCCCATCCCACCCATTCCTCCCATTCCATTCATTCCGGCCATACCGCCCATTGCTACCATTCCTCCTCCCATACCCCCACCACCACCTCCCACACTTTGCTTTCCTCCCATGCCATTAGCATTTTTCCAAGCAGCAGAAAATTGGTTTTGCATCTGTTTTTCAATGGCCGACATCGCTTGCTGTTGCATTTGTTTCATCGCGGAATTGTAAAACATCTCGGGTGTTGCTACATCAGTACTCGCACCTATGAGATTATAATGACATGAAATTACTACTAAAAGTGATTTCCATGCACCAAGTACAGCCTTAAAGGGACAGAATCTCTAAAAATTATCGTTAAGTTAAAGTATGATCAATTTGCAACATATCGCTCATGGGTAAAATGAAATCCTCAAATAATGCCAACTTAGCAATATTTTAAATATTTTTTATTTTCTTGGCAACTTCTGATGCAAACATGGAAGCAGCGATTCTTCGTCATACTTTATCTGTATGCAAAATGATCAGAAATTCACTTGATCCAATTTTAACACTAAGGCTCTAGAGAGTGAAATTAATATACTGTTCAAGGGTTTTTTATTGAAATCTTTGCTTTCGTACAGAATTCCATGCCCTCGGTTTCGGGGACACTCTCGCATACATACAGTCTAATATTTATAGCAACGAGAAGAATTTCTTGATAAAAGCAAGGGAACGTTTGTTCTTCCGAAAACACGGAAGTACAGAACAATTTTTGTCCAAACTCTCCCTACTGACTTCAACAAGAGGACTTTTGCACCAGTTTCCATCACAGACATGCAGACCTTCCACGGTGTCAATATTGTGATTACATCAGCGGCAATTTTTACAATCAAAGAAAGAAGAAAGCTTCATGCAGGATATACTGGGCTCTCACTACTTCCTTCGTGTTGTTTACCTGTTGTCTTTCCTCGCTTCTCTGTCACATATTTCTTTGATGCCACCGTAACTTTCTCTTTTGTTTCTTTGCTTGTCTTCTGGCCTCTATGCTTTACCTTTTCTTTCTTTTTAGGCTTTTCAACTTTGGCTATTTTTGTTTTCCTATCGTAAGGCGCATCGTAGCCGTCATCCATTTCGTTTTCAGGCCCTTCGACAAACGGCTCCTCGAAGGCAGCACGTTCATGGACAGGAACCAAATATGGCTCATCATCTTCATCATCGCCCTCCACATCCTCGTCGTCGAAATTCTCATAGTAGCGATGTCTGCGGAAAGGAAGGACATAAGGCATCCTCTCCCGATCTTCATATCCCAATGGGACTTTATCTCGTCCAACGGCATGTTCATCTACCATCGGATACATTGCTCTCATCGGTGCCCTCAGTCCTTCCCCAAATCCTCTGCTATAGTAAGGATTCCCTCCGAAGAAATCGTCGTTGCCTCTGAGTGAGTCCCGCTGAAAGGCATTGTTTTCAAAGTTGGCCATCTCACCCATCTCTGGCATACGGTTGCCATACATTCCTGCCATCCCTATGTCTCCGATCCCTCCAAATCCAGCCATTCCTCCCATTCCGCCCATACCTCCCATTCCTCCTCCCATATCCATTCCACCTCCCATACCACCCATACTATCCATTCCACCTCCCATGCCCATTCCTCCCATACTTTGCATACCTCCCATACCACCCATTCCTCCCATTCCTCCCATTCCTCCCATCATTCCCATTCCCATGCCGCCACCCATGCCCGGCATTCCCTTGGCAGCTTGCATAGCGGCCTTAAACTGGTTCTGCATCTGCTCCTGTATCACGGACATAGCTTGCTCTTGCATTTGCTTCACCATCGGGTTGTCAGGCTCTTCTGAGTTGTCTTTATCTAAAAGATAATAACCGGAAAAGAACAGTTAATTATCACAGGATTAAAATAACACTCACTCCATTTTAACCATATGACATAAATAATCTAAATGCGTCAGTACCTTCTTCCTGGCTTGGGGCCTCACTGGGTTCTGTAGAGAAAAGGGGAAACAACTAGAATCAACAGAGATCAATTAATAGCTATGAAGTGACTCTGTAGCACAACATTCCGTTCTTCCTATTGTTTTACCGTTTATGGCATGACCATAACTAACTCTATGGTTGGTTGGCTTTACGCCGCGAAAATAACAAAAGTATCGTAAGAGAAAGAATGCTCCCTATTTCATTTAAACGTGAGGTGGTCGCGTTTGACACAACAACAGGACAATGGCGTAGCTGGAGCTGCAGAAAAGTCAATGGTGCAGAACAAGCATCGTTTGGAAGACTTTCGTTGCAGACTTATGTCCCCGAGGCACTCGGAAGTTGGAGAAGAATAAGACATAATTGAGTTGCTTTAGTTTTGGCGCTCGATCCGATGAGATGTTGGGACGTTTGCCAATTCGAAATTAGGAGAGACATGATAATGGCATTCTATCGCGAATCTCATTTGAATCGAACCCTACAGAAAAATAAAATTGTATGTTTCAAGCCTGAAAGTTTAAATTAGGTAAACAGTAAATCTAGTTATCATAATGCCCCGACCTCGAAATGGTTGCCATGAGTAAAATGACTAGGCTGTTACAGCAATAACGAGTTACGTGAAGTCGTAGTTGAGACTTGAATGGCTAATGGTTTGTTTTGATCAAGGCTTAAAAATGGCAATGATCCTGAAATGTTTACCATCCATACCTTCAGGAGTCGGCGAATGACCTTCATCGTTGCCCCCGCCACCGCCTTTACTATCGTCAGACATCCCCACTGGCACCACAGGAGGTGCGTCTCCGTCAGATCCAGGAGTAATCTTAAGATCAGGAGGAAGTTTGGGATGGTCTGGTCCAGCAGCGATGGCCGCATAAGGATCTGTTTTACCTTTGTTTAACTCTTTAGGATCCATACCAGAACCACTGCCACCTTCAGAATCAACGAGATGTTTGTTGTTACTCGTGTTCAGCACTGATGATACGTTAGGAAGAACTGTGTCAACTAATTTGTCAAGTGCGTTGAGCGTTGAAGTACTGTTCATGTCTTGGAATTGGGAAGCATTCTTGATTCCATCTCTAACTTTACTAAGTGGAACACCTGTGGATACCTGATTGTCAGGCTTAGCGCTTGAATCTGGTTGTTTAGGAAAGTTAGTAAATTCTTTACGATCGGGCATCACACTGCCAGGTTTGGCGCTTTTTAACTTATGAAATAATTTTAATAGGTTTCTATGAATGCTTGTCTGCAGACTTTTAATTTTGGTTTTGTCGTCGTCATCTTGACAGTCGTCTTCTAAAGATGACTTCTTCAACACTTTCCCAGCTTCCTCACCAGAAGGAGAATCGCTCTTTTTGTGAGCCTTTGAAGACAGGCTGCGAACTTGATTAGCGCAACCTGCAAAAAGGTACAAAGAAACAAAGAAAATGAGCAGTACCGCTGTTTGAAGGTAATGCCTTGGGTTTCTTGTTGTGTGTTGGCTGAGCGAGCATTAGCAATAATCACAATCTGTATTCAAACAGGAAATTTGAAGCTGTTACACATACTAACCTTGTCTTGTGAGTTTTTTGGAAAGCCATTTAAACAGACGAACAAACAAACAGACAAACAAACAAACTTTCGCAAAATTTCCTACATCAACCACAAGTCATCGTTTGTTCCTTTTCCCTGTTTGGGGAATAGGGTGGAATATTTTTTTATTTTTTAATCCCTTTTCACAGGGTGGGGGCTAGCCCTACCCAGGACCTGCCCTTTGTCACGTCCCCCACGACCAATTCAGCATTGTTGGACTTGCAAGTGTCTGAGGACTGGCACGAAACTGTGATCTGTTCACATTTGGTACCTAGAACCTTGTCAGAAACTTTAGGTTTATATTTTGCAGATAAAATAAGAACTCGGAACGGAGATCTGTTGGCAGAGCTAGGGTAGTCACAAAAATTGCTTGCAGACTGGTGCCCGTGCTCAATTTAACGCCCGAGAACAAACAATCCGCTTTGCACCCGGTGCCCGAGCCCCATGCTCAATCATTGTTTCGGGCACTTATGCCATGTTCGGATCGGTGCCTGCCACATACCGTGCCCTGGCACAGTGCTTGAGAACAACTTTGAAGGCTGCCTTAGTTAAGTGTTTTATCGAGACCATGTTGCTGCTTTTTATTGTTGTCTAATACATCAATGTTTCTATCGCGACGCCTCACGTTACGCCATTTCCTCCAACTAAAACTTAGGAATATCTACCTAATTATTTGAAGAAAAAAACTGTCTGTCTCGAGGTAAGTAACAAGACAATGTTCTCGAATCTTTGTCATCGAGCATTTGTCCGTTTCTTTTGATTATTGCAACCCGTTCGCTTCTTACAAAAACAGAATCTACGAACATTAACGGGATATGTCTTACAAACATACTTGATTACCAATTCTTAATTAGTCACAAGTAAATACCTTTTGATGGTCTGCAGCTCGATAGGTCTAGAAAAGAATTAACAACTTTCTGTTAAATAAAACTGCATGAAAGCATTTCAAGCTGAACATGACCGCCTTTTTCATTGTTATTCTTTTCTTTATTACTTTGTGCCCAAGGTTTTCGTTTTAATTTCTTTATTCAGATTACACAGACTGGCAACTCAAACGAACTGAATTAATCCGCGAAATACCATTTACAGTGGAACCTTCAGCCCGGCCAAAGTTGCAGTAAAATGTATGGAGCAGAGCCATGATATAACGAACCCCGGTATAACGAAATCCTCGTTATAACGAAAACAAACCAAAAGCCCAAACTAAAAATTTACCCCGATATAACGAACAATTGTATCACGTGACTGAAGTTGAAGACAAACAGTAACAATACAAAATTTTGCTATGCAGTTGCAGGCAGGAAAAAATTGTGAATGTTATTTGATCATTTAACCCAGATACATTGCGCAATTTAACCGAATGCTTTTAAATTATATGTCAACCAGCCCCGATGTAACGAAGATTTTGGTCGATTTCCCGCAAGTGCGTTATATTGGGATTTCGTTTTAAACGATCCCCTGATATAACGACCTCATTTTTCCAGTCCCTTAATACTTCGTTAATCGGGTTCCACTGTAGAGCATCAAGAAGCAATAAGAGAGCGATATGTATCTTGTCCCTTCCCATGATGGTGTGCAAGTCTTCACGGGATCCCTAATATGTGCAAACGTTACCTCTTTTTCGCTTGAATAGAGAGAAAACTCTAGAGTCCTGGTTACCGCGCCTCCCTCGTCCTCTTCTAGGCACTATTCAAAGTATTGCTTTATAGCATTTACGTACCATTCCATTGCTCTTTCTTTATTTTAATGATTGAGTCGTTTTTCATTTGTTGTGTTGCAAAATGTTGCAAAGATGTATCAGTAAAAGCCTCGTGCAGCCTTTAACGCATCATTAAGTTTGTTGACAAAATAACTGGTACCAGTTAATTACCTGTTAATAAATTGACTGCTAAAAGCAGAAAAAGGACGTTTGGGCTTTTTCGCATCATTCTTCACTTCCTCGCTAGTAAAATAAAAGTTAAGATAAAATGATATGCCTTATGAAAGAAGGTACAATTTCAGCAACTAAACGTTACTTTACAGATAAACATCAACTTGTTTTACAGACTGCCATTGACATTTTCCTAAAAAGGAGAAAGATCGAGCAACGTGAAGAACCGGGGATTCCGGGCTCAAATGATAGTACAGAGAATATCTAAACATGTAGAGACGGAACTTTTGTGTGGGTATTTATTTCATCTGCAAAAGCGTGTCATCTTGCACCTAATGATACGTTTATTTCGATCTTGATGTTTATGTTTTGACAAGTGCCAGTTATCTCCTCAGTTATCTCCGCTTGAATTTTGATGAAGAATTTAACTTGACAAAAATCTTTCTTGGCCGCTCTGAAAGGAATTAATAGTAAACCCCAGAATTGTCATCCTTCATCATACTGTCTTCCAGGCATTTTTTTTCTTTTCCTTTCAAACGAACCTTTGATGGATCTCGGCAGGTAATAACAATATTATCACCATAGACGCTCAAAAATGTTATCATAGCGAAAACAATCATCTAATCGTAATTAAGAACAGTCATCATAAACTCCGAGAGCAATCGTATCAAATTCAACTGAAAAATATCTTGAAAAAGATATGGTGATAGGCGACTTACCTTGGGCAGAGGAACTGTTGACGATTTTGGTCAAATACATTTGCTCCAAACCACAAGAGATCAAATCCCGTCTGCTGATGTAAGAATAAGATATTCTGCTAACCCAGATCATAAATTTGAAGTTGTTGACCAATTAAATATTTATATTACCAATCCAAAATGTTTCTTTCTGTTGCTAGGGGCGTAACCAAAATATCCCTTCTATTTACCTTCATTCTATTGACTGAAAAAGGACATCCCTGCAAGTTAAAGTATACTTTGATGAGATTGATTTTACAAATCTCGAGTTACAGGAAGTTAACTATTCGTGCCCGATATTTCTTTTTGTTAACACAAATTTTATTCTGTTGAAAGGGTCAAAGGTCTTAACGGCCAATTTCGTTGACCGATTTACAAGAAGAACCCATCCTTAAAAATGTGTCAAGAACTTGTGTTTTAAGGTTATTGAACGCAGGCATGGCTTCGCATTCAGTGGGTCTCATGAACAAGACCTGCTTTGTGTGGGCTGATTCCACACAACAGCGATATAAGTCATTTAAGCAGAACAGTCTAAGGGACTCTATTTTGTGCTTTATGATGTAATGTAACCTTGAAGTTAATGCCAGGATCGCTATTTTTTATACGACAAACAGAAACACGGATGTTAGTTTTATCTATACATATGTTGTAAGAAGTTTTAGACATTGCCCTTTAAATGAATTCATTATGTTCTGTTGCGTTCCGTTTTTAGTCTACCCGTTGGAAGATATTTACTGAGCCTGAGGGGAATAATTGTTTTAGTATAATTTTGAGATGTGGACATAAAAAAACGAGCTAAAACTTGACAAACAACACACGAAAAAAAAGTAACTTAGTTTAGCAGCCGCGCCTTGAAATGTTATATCCACCGGGTAGCGGGGTGAATATACATTAGAACCCCAGTAACTCGAACTCGGATAACTCGAACTCCCCCGCTAACTCGAACTTAGTCCCATTTCCCTTGGATTTGACCCCACTTTTCAGTCATTTTTACTTGGATAACTCAAACTCAGATAACTCGAATTCCCCGCTAACTGAACTAAATTTCCTTTACCTTGATCAAAATTTACCCTGATAACTCGAATTCTGGTTCTTGCAACTCACCACGGATGCCCATTAAAAAATATCCCATAAGCCCTTCTTGTCGTGTAGTGGGATTGAAACACTAAAACTAACACTTCAGCAATTTAATTTTAATTAGTGCAACGAACAGATCCTGTTTTTGACAGTCATTTTTCGATCTTATGATCTTGAGTGTAACTGAGTTAAATTCACAGTACTGTATCATCATAAGAATGCATAATCGTGTTACAATTTCTGACGAGATAAGTTTCATTGCAAATGAATAGCTGAAAAATCAGTAAACTATCAATTGTTAACATGGCAAATTGAATATTCACTCGATCCCGATAACTCGAACCCCCGCTAACTTGAACTGTTTTTCGTTTCCCTAGAGTTCGAGTTACCGGGGTTCTTCTATAGCATCAGTAGCATTAAAATTATACTAACAGCAGATAGAAACGTCTGCCTTGCGCACTGATTGTTATATAACAACTTTGCTGCCATGACTACCTTCTCGGTAAGTAATTCGAATGTAACAAACGTGAAGATATTATTTTGATTAATAATTACAAGGCAAATAGATATCATTGCCATTTTCTTTAATTTCGAGTTTTGTACTTTCTCTTACCATCTAAACTTGAAAACAGGTTGCCTGGTAACATTACAACGACAGTGCATCGTATCAACGACACACGGGTAAATTGAACAAAACTAGAGAATTATAAAAACTTTTTCGGATCTAAGATGAGCTACATGTCATTGACATTGTTCACACCACACCAAGTGAGCTACTCTGAGTGTCAAGCTCTCTTTACCTCAAAACTCCGATCGGTTTCCGAGGGACCAGTAACAAGTTACTACCCCGGGGGTGGGTTACTCCCGGAAAATTTGGGTGAGGGTGTGCGGCGCACTTCTTGAAACCTTTACCCTATTTCAGACCGAAATAATGTGATTTTCGTTCCCTATTTCAGACCTCAGCCAACATTTCGATAACCTCTTTCATACCCTATATTAATCGAAACGCTCTTCTTAAGGGATGATAATAATACAAAGTAGCTTCCTCTAAAAACCATACCAGACCAGAGTGCACAAACCTTTCCCTATTTCAGACCACAATGGTCAAAATCAAAACCCCATTTTAGACCAAAACGGCTTGAAAACCATTCCATTTGGCGCTGCACATACCTATCTAGCTTAAATAAGGGAATGCCTTCACCCCAGGGGATACAACACTGATCGCCTTCGGCTCGTGACTTATAATCTCATCAGTCTCGTGTTCCTCCAACATCTGGCGTGGTTTATTGAGCCAATAAACCATAGAAATGTGTGGTATATTGCTTAAATAAACAGTCTCCCAATATGAGAAGCGCGGGCCCTGATTGGCTTTTTGCTAGTAGTTTATCAGCTCATATCCTGTGAGTAGAGAAGTTTCGAGAAATAAATGTCGACAGAATGCCTTTTTTTCACTGAATAGTTCTTTTAGAGTCGCAAAGATCCTTGCCAAACTGTGATGGCAAGGTAAAGAACGAATTATTGCTCAGGAACTGTGCCTTTATCCTTGCATTCTCCAAACCTCTGTATCTGGTACCTACAGATTCAACGTATTATCACTTCAGCTGACACGTAACGCGTATTCAGGTACTTACGCGCTCCTTACATTTAAGAGCACCTTTAACCATGTTTATGTTACAGTTAGTCAGAAACTGCTCAATTTGCATACAACTTCATGGAAATCGAATAAGTTAATTAACAAAGTTAGCAATCCAAAATGTGGCACAAGAAAACTTAATTGTAATCGATAAACTGTACAACAAATCATATCGTTCTAGATTACAAACATTAGTAGCACAAGCCTCCTCTATAGTGAAGGCC
>Ga0126336_10002190_pt1 | contig 10976 bp, 8 predicted proteins | sample SidCmetagenome_FD_92530 | JGI IMG/M metagenome (GOLD analysis project Ga0126336, IMG submission 92530) | Coral microbial communities from El Islote,Puerto Morelos, Mexico - Siderastrea C C metagenome | ecosystem: Host-associated > Invertebrates > Cnidaria > Coral | place: El Islote,Puerto...
AAAAAAAACCCAACAAGTCTTTCCTTTACCCCCGGTTGTCCATCAGGGCCCTTCCCTTTTTAAATCCCCCCCCCCCCCCCCCCATGGAAGAGGTCAATCAAAATTTACCCCCTAAGAATCAAAGATCAAAAGTGCCGACACGTGCACCCCCATCAGAAATTGCCTAAATTTTCTTTTCCCCTCAGAAAAAAGGCAATTTTTTTCCAAACCCCTCGGAAATATTTAAAAGATCAAAGACGCCGACGCAGTGACCCCTCGGAAATGACGTTCAAGGACCCCTCAGAAAATCTCTTCCATCAGGGGGATGTGGATATTAAATGGAATGGCCCACAAACGCCGGTTATTTCAAAAATTGTACTGGTGTAAAACATGGGTTACCTCAAATTAATAATATAACAAAGCATAAGCCGCCAACACATTAAGTCCACTGCGAAACAACTCGCTGACACAACTACATGCAACCAGCTTCAAGTGGGACTCTTGAAGCATTTATCAACGAAGCACCACATCAAATGACAACCACAATGACATAACTAAGTGATACTGCAAATAAACGTACTTTCTCTACTTTCGGCCCCAACTTATGAAATCTCTGAACCCAAGAAGACTTAAGAAAACTCTGTACTAAAAAGATAACAGAGCGTAGGAATAGTCAAATTAAAATAAAATAATTTTTGAGGGTGGAAGTGCTCTAAAAGCCTCCGTTTTGTATTTACAATCTATAAGTGACTAGCTAAGCATAATGATATTTTTTTAGGCCACTTGAGGTGCGTGAACTGTAAGTGCTAATATAAGCAGTGTAGGCACAGAAAGTGAAACATGAGAGTATTAGCGCTCTTACGGTAACTGACCTCAGGCTTGTAACTGATCTGACTCCAGTCCTTAACTGCAATGCCATATACTCGAAGTCGAGCCACACCACCGTCTAATGTATTCCAGAAACAAAATATACACGCAGTAAATATTGTCATCTTTCACTCAATCAGTACACCACGAAAGGTCAAATTTAGTCAATAACTAGACCACACTTTATACCTATATCACAGACGTTTGCAGAAGCCATGCACTTCCAAATACCTAAACATTGCTGGCCTTAGAATTGGTTTATTTTGGTTTGGATCATTCTAGAAACAAACTACACACACTTACCAGGGGAGAGTAACATGCATATCAGTAACAAATACACAGCTGTTTTATGCAATCCAGCCTATAACTTATCCTTAACTATTCTATTGTTTAGAACTGCTAATCATTCCTCAATTTCAGACACAATTTCAGAGGGGAGTATCCTATATTACACGCAGCTAGTGAGTGGACTTCATAGAAAACAGAAATGATCACAGAGGAAACGTTTTTTTTGCCGTGTCCCTCGCTACTCTTCAGATAGCAAAACTGTCACTTTGTCTGGGGCAGCTTCATGAGCCAATGGACACCAAACGAAATCACTGTCTTTGAAGTTTGGAGGGAACTACGAACATGGAAATAAATTTATACTTATATACCTAAAACGGGAGTAGATTTATTTCTAATGTTTGAGTAATAGTGTCAGGCATTCTTGTTGTTGTTTGAAAACTTTTAAATGCTGCTTCCTTTGCATCTCTCTATATTTCACTTAGTCTTCAAGTTTTGGCAAGAAATATATTTGAGCAATGCCGGAGCAACTTTAATTTCTACATGTCGATTTGCAGCTTTGCTAACAAGAGAGTATATTTAGCTTAGGAACTGATAATAACAATCACTATAATGTTGCACAAATCAAAACCTTTTATTCCAGTATTGCAGATAATTATGTTTGATCACTGCTTTGAACATCAGTACAAAAATATCTGCAGTACTTATGATTATATTTGATCACATCCTTTCAAAGTATTTTCACTGATTTTAATCCATTTCTTATAGTAATTAAGGCCAATGACTTTTAGTTATACATTTATCTTTGACTATTCTACTAATAATAAACTTAAAAACGAACTTCTTACAAGGGAGGGTTTGTTTTAATTAAAAATTTAATTTACGATTAAAAGCACGTGAAAATATACAATGTTTTGACATCATTGTGGACACTTTATTGTCATATTTTAGTTTCTCTCATGGGCCTACGTGTATTTGACATTTTTTAGTACAGCCATATTATCTTTGCATGACCTGTTGTGACTTTGATCCTTAACACGGTGTCAGAATGATATTGAAACATTGCAGTTTTTTGGATTTTTTCATTCTTAAAAACACTCCTTGTTTACCAAAGCCTGTAGATGGTCCTAATTTTGCTTTCTAACACTGTCTACATACCAGCAAGCCTGACCTGATTCATCTTTTGCAAGTTGCCATTGAAGATCAAGTCTTTTAGTTCAACAGAACTGAAGCAGACATGAGTTCTTTCACTACACCCCTATTCACTTTTTCACAATATTTTTACCTTGCATAATATAATTTTCTTAGCTTTCCACAATCTGGTTATACTTGATATCTTGAAACCTCCCAATAACAGGGAATACGCTATTTGATGACAAAAGAAAGTGGAAGAAATAGTGATCTTGTACCTGGATAAATATTGAGTTTGAGATGTGTCCATCTTTGTGGATTACTGACTGAGTAGTAATTATGCCTTGTAGAGGAATAACCTGGTCGTAGTGCAGTCATAGGTAAAATGTCAGTCCACAGCTGTTGCAAGAGAAACAAAATTAATTTGATGAAATATATCCATCATCACATGGGGGGGGGAGGGGAATATCCTATTTTACACTTGTGTGCTCAGTGCCATGGCCTTTGACAGTGAAAGCATGCCTTAGTAGAGTTAAACTCATTTTGTTACAAACCTTCATTCATTTTACTTGTAACTGATAATAAGCAGAAGCTTGTAAATATGAGAACAACATGATTTGCATATGAAAAGCAGGAAGGTGTACATAGTACATCTAAAATTGCTTCCTTTGAGGTCCACAACATAGGCTCCATGAAATCACATGATGTGGGAACTGTATAACAAATTCCAAATGGCAGCCATGAGTTGAACTGGGAGTTTTGACTTTTCTCCTGGTTCAGAAAACCACCAAAAACGTAAACATTACTGCAAGAAAGTTAAACATTTTCATTAAAACTGAAAAAATTAAAATTCTGAAAATGTGGCAGTGATCCATCTACCTGCACGTCCCACGTCTAAGATGCTTAAATTCGTCAAAAGAAGCAAATATCACTTTTCAGGTGGGTCCCTCTGGATGTAGAAACCTCTTCCCCATCAAATGCAATCATTTCTACTGCTGCTTTTCTTCTGCAGACACTAAAATACTCTTATTTGAAACTACTCCCCAATCATATTAAAACACCTGACTGAGCATTCGAATTTAACAAAAAAAAAATGTACATGTGAGCTTAACTTTGAAATCAAACAATTTCGTGAAGATAAGTTGTCTAAAACTATGCTCTATTTCATCCAAAGGATTGACAAAAACTTATGCAAATGCTGCCGCACTCTTGCCATGTACTGCAGTCACTGCGTCAGCAAATCCGTCTCACATAGAAGTAAATATTTCGTCCTAAATCAGCTTCTCACACTTCAGCATACATTTGATGAAAGAGCGATGATGATGCCAGTTACTCTCGCATCGCGGAATAAATGCCAAATTTGTCTCTTACAGAGAGCATTCTTTTGTGGTTGTTGTTTAAAATGTGAAAAAGAAAATGCTGCTAGTTTTCTTTTGCATTATTGAGTGCCTTCTTCTATGAATTGTGGCAACCATTTTGATTTCAGACAAACTACCACTTTCCATATATATATGGAATGTTAGAAAATGTAGTTCTGCAATAGTGTACTCAGTTGGCTTGTCAGTACCCCAGTGTTTAGTTCAATTTTACCTTTGTTGTTTCTCTTCAAAATAAGCATTTTTTGCACTGAAACTTGTAAAGTAAAATTGAAAATAGAGGGCTGAAAAAAGTAAAGGCTTGAGCTGAACTGTCTTTGAACTCGCTCAGGCTTTATTTTAAACATTTTATGTTTATTTTAATCAAATTTTTGGGTCTGGGACTCACAATGGTAGGTCTGGGATGTAGGTCTGGGGGTAGGTGCTTAAATGGCCAAGTGAGTCCCAGGACTCAGTACATTCAGTTTCTAGACAGATCACTGAATATGGTTGTCTTGGTAACATCAAATTCCATGTACAATGGCTTTCCTTAGCAGGTTTTGTTTTGTAATTTGAGTTACCAAGCATTTTAACCCTTTCACTCCCAAGAGTGCCTTAACTCAAAATTCAAGACAAATTCCAATTTCATTTTGTAAATACTTAAATGAAGAGGTTTAATTTGAATGGTCATACGATAGGATTTCATCCACAGACTCAGAATTCAGAATTGCCTCAATGTCTCCACAACTAACTCAATTGAGAGGGTTAAGAGGCTGTATTAACAAGGTAAATCTGTAAAGATGATAACTGTAACAGTTTGGGACCACAAAAGATGGTCATAATTTCGTTACATTGACCGAGCTTTCACTTGGGCCACAAAAAAGTGGTTGTGATGACAAGGTTGTTGTAAACTGAAGATCCACCACATCAGTTTTACTCATTCCTTGTCCTTAATGTATAATTACGTATATAATCAAATACAGTTGAACCTCCCTATGTGGCCTGACCTCTTGTAAATGACCTCCTTCCAGCAGCGACCACTTTTCTCAAATACCAAAGTCAAATCACTTAATAGTAGGACTTCTCGTAAGGCGACCACCTCTGGTAAGTGACTACGGCCACTTTTCGGGCTGACAGTTCTAGTTTTTCTATTGTTAATAACCTCCAGTATGCGACCACTTTGCACAAGGTCCCGTTTCACCAGGAGCAAATTGTGTAGATTGGTGCTTTACATCCCGTAAATGCCAGAATTAGCGCCCAGCTTCAAATAAGGGCTAAGAATATTAATTAAGTGCCCCCATCTAGTAAGTGTCCCCACCCCTCCCTCTCCACCCACCAGAAAATTTTTGAATGTATGGTATACGATACATAGCATAACAAATAGCATAACAAATACAGTACAGATGTCTTTTAAAGACCTTTGAAGTCACACAGGTTTTCTGCTCATTTCTTTGAGGGCCTATGTGAGTACATAGGCCCTTGACATTAGTAAGTTCCTCATGAAACTTTGTGCCCATTTGCCCACCTCTAGTTCTAGCCTTGAAAGTTCCTGGAACTACGAGGCCATTTTCAAGCTTCCTGCCTCCAGTGACTTCAACCACCACCTGATTATCTTCATGGGGTCATACGACATTGAGGCCGAAATTTAAAAAACAAAATAAGTGCCCCCCCCCCCCTTCGAATAAGTGCCCATACCTCATTTCAGAAAATTATATAAGCACTCCGGGCACTAATTTAAGCATTTACGGTACTTGTGACACCTGGTCTCTGCTAAAGGCAAGTGCATTCAACTGTCAATTTGTGAATATTATATAAAAGCAATTTGTGAATGCTATACAAAAGAGTTTAACCAACTTAACTAAGAAATCAAAATTTTTACTCTCTGTGATCTGATCTCTTGTAAGCGACCACCTCCCGTAAGCAACCTGACTTAGGCTTGACATTTTGGTTGGTTGCCTATGGAAGGTTCAACATACTGTAATAATCTCTGGCCTTCCAGCTGCCACCAAATGTAACTCTGATTTGTAAATTCATCATTATCATCAACATCCTATATTTACAATGTAACCTCAGATTTATTGGCTAACATCTCCGCGGGCACTAACAGTACAGGAGGGAGTAAGGTCAGATCACAGACAATGGGCACTACATAATACTCTTTGCAAACAATGCTGTCGCTTCTTTTATGTCCCCTTCTAGTCAAACATAGACGATGAAGGCGACGTGGCTAATTAAGCTTAATGTCACCTAAAGTATGCAATATTGCAAGCAACTGTTATGAGCTAACTTGAGTTAAATTATTATAACCACAGGCATGGTGTTGTCTATTCTTTTTACTGCTAATTCTAAAACATTCATACACACCCCATCTAACTTTTCTGCTTCCTTTATCTGGTCAGCAGGAGCATTAGTTCCCATCTTACTTTCTCTCTTTGAAGAAAGCATATCATGACCTGCTTATGAATTTAAAAAACACAACAAATTATATTTAGTTCAATGCAATTGGAACGGAGTGCTTAAAGAGCTGTTCCAACATCCACACTGACATTTCAATGATAATCTCATCTACTTACAATACTCAACCCATCCAAACTCTCTCTTTTTTAACAAGAGCAGCATAGTTTTTCTACTTTAAAACTGTAAACATGTACAAGTATCAATTCACATTTAGTGTGACAACCTGTATATAATAAACCATCATTATTATTATATTATAGTTATAAGCCTAGATGCTGCACTTCTGAAAATATCTATATTTCCCTTTCCTTAAAGTGCTTATTTACATGTATTTATTTATTTATTTATATCTACTTTATTTATTTATTTTTGGATTATATATTAAATAACACGACAAAAAGAAATTCAGCTCCCACAGAAATCAATGCACCCACCAAGTTTCACTAAGTTTTTTTTCTCAGCATGTGAAGCATATGAGGTAAAAAGGAGGCTACCCCAGGCTGTAACTTAACACTAATTGCACATAAAAAGAATTCTATGTTAATACTGCTACTACATCATATGTTCACCTTCTTCAAGACAAGCAGCTTGGACAGATGCTTTTGGTGGAAAGTTTCCTGTGAAATAAGCAGTATCAATATCAAGTCCTTTGATAACTCCAGGTATCCCAAGTTTGATTATACACCAGTCATGTCCAGGAATTCTCTTGCGTCTTGTTTCCCAGCCATCCATCCACTTGCCATAAGAAGTAAACACTCCTTCACGCCACTCAGGAGGGCTTGGCTATAAATTTGAAATTGTTCAAGGCTGTTACTAATACTATGGCTGTTCTAATCCAGCCCTGTCAAAATGTTTTGTCATAGCATGCAAGAAGAAGTACAGTAGAAGCTTTTAAATTCCTTTGTGGTGACCAATTTACCTCATCAACTCAACTGATCAATCCAAATATTTGTGTCACTTCCTCATCAATGCACACAAGGACTGGGACCCCCTCCGTGCTTGGAGGTTCCCAGGGAACCTATGTGTGAAGTACACAATTGTAAGTGGCGAGTAATTAACTGCTACTTTGGACAGGGCTGCTAATCAATGTACCAGGAAGGATGTGATGTTAAGCATCCTGGCATGTTAAATTGATGAGAATCTATCATCGGAAATCCAATCGATCAATCGATATCAATCAAAATAATTAGTTAATTGATATTGATGGATATTGGCCAATCGATGATCAATTGGTAATCACAAAAATCGTCCCGCAATAATTACATGTATCAGTTTTCATCAATTTCAACAATTTTAATCAACTACTGCATGTGTGTAATGTAACATCCCAACAAAATGTCTGATCAAGACACGCATTATGAGTGCCAAGTTACCCTTGTGATATCTGATGTTGTTGTGAAAGGCTTCCACAGATGTCCTTTTCTGTTGAAATTGGAAACAAATTTACCACAACAAAGAAAAGAGGAGGTCACGGCAATGCCTTTAAGGCCATGCCTTTTGGGGGCTCACGGATTTAACATTAAGTCCGTGAGCCCCTAATATAAATTATTGCACAGTCTGTAATGCAGGATTTAAGTCCCTGCGTGTACTTTGTCTTTTGCTGTTCACACCCTTACTGGGAGGAGATTTGCACTGTAAAATTAGTTCCATTTAGCTATCTTGTTAAACTCTGTGACGAAGTCTGCAATGATCAGAGTTTTGCACGAATGGAATCAGCCTGGTATTATCTAGTATTTATACTTTGAAACAGACACTTATTTTTTGACTTGATAATGACATTAGTTGAACGTTGAAACGTCGTCGCTTTTTGACTTTTTAATATGAGAAACATTTTAGCGCAGTATTTTTTATCCAAATGTTTATCGAAATCGCTTCTTATACGAAAAATTTACAGTAAATAAATAACAGAACTACATATTGCAAGAATTCTGGATAGAGAACTTATGGGCGAGCGGGGAAACATAATCACTTTGAACTGAAGAACATCGCTTTTGATGAAAAGAAATTTCCAATGCTGTTTTAGAGTTGCTTTGTAGCGATTTTTTAGTTAATATACGGAATTCCATGAATAAGCGCCGCATTGGGACCGCGGCGCTTATTCGTGGGTGGAGCTTATTAACTTTTTTGTCCCAGATGCGGCACTCATTCAAGGGCGGTGCTTATTCGAGAAAATACGGTACTTCATTACTTTTAATACATGTCATTACATGATTTTGTTATCCCCAGGTGTAGATATTTTATCAGATTTGAACTATTATCCAGTCCCAAAGGTCGGGAATTTGACCAAAAAATTCAAATGCCACACCTTTGCCCATACCCCCCCCTCCCCGTCTAAACATTGATACTTGCATAACTTCCGTTCATGTGACAATTTGAGTACTTTTAATTCTAAACTTAAGACCTATCTTTTTTAAAAAAGCATATCATTCGTAGTAAGGTTAATTTTTGTTTAACATTAGTTTACCTTTGTACACTGTATTTCATTGTTAACCTTTTGTGAAGTGCCTAGAGCATGCAGGTCTGGAGAGCCGCTATACAAATTATTATTATTATCATTATCATTATTATTATTATTGATATTGGAAATTGATGAAAATTGAATTATCACAAAAACATGCATCATCGATTGTTCATCGATTTTCAGTATCAAGCAATTAATTTTTATTGATAAATATTAATTGCTATCGATTGTGATTGATTATTGATTTTATTGTTTTAACACGCCGGGTAACCATGGAGCATTTCTATAAGTTGAGATTAAGAGCCTCAGCCTGTCATATCACAATTTGCAACCAGTGGCCATTGGGTGCTTTTGACCATCATCAAAATGGGATCAATGGAGTGTGTTTTTTCTGCAATATTCTTTATTTACCTGATAGCATGGCAATCATTCAGTTTGCAAAAGACAATTTTCCAAAGAAAAACGAACAAGAAAAGCCCCAGGGGCATTAGACCCTGCCATTATTACGAGCCCCAGTGGTGTAAATTTTTGAAGTTGGTGACTTATCGTACTCCCTCGTACCTTGTGTGTTGTTTGCTGTTTGCTGCCATTCCCCCCCAACGTCTTTGCCACAAGTTCTCACTGTGATAACATGAATCCCTGAAAGTATGGACCCCTTTCCCATCCCTCATTGCTTGGTTAACCACCTGTTCTAGCCCTTGCGAAGAAGAGCATGACGAAATATTTTGACCATAGCATGACTCAGTTATGCCACGTTTTTTTTAAAACAAACTGACAACTCAGCGTAATTCTGAACAACAAGGGCACGGAAATTTAAATTATAGATTTATTGATAAAGACAAAACAATTTGACGAGCACAAGCAAGGGGCTGCCCTGGATCGGCTTCTGAGTTTGAATGACGTAATGTTTATGTGCCACGTCTTGTTTAATACTGCACCATCAAAAGGTGAATTCATGCCAGCTTGTATCGGGCTAGCACCTTCACCCTTGCTCTTGTCAAAGAGAAGTTAACTCCATTGAATTCTTTGTATTATTCTACACCGATTTCACTTAAGATTTTCACGAACAGGTTGAATAGTGCTTGCATTTCACTGTTGAATGTTGACAGCGAAAGTTGAAAGCTCGAATCGAGTTATTAAATATACCCACGAATAAAATCTGTGACTTTCAAGGCTCACTAGCAGCTTCATCCTAACCATAGGATTTCTGCAGTAAAAATTCCAGTACCCCCGAGTCTCTCCTCGTGTCCACCCGCTGGCAAAGAAGCCTGAAGACTCTGGGTTGAATTGATGAATGAAGCATGGTACTTCCTCATGCAGGAGTTGTCGTAATAGTCAGATAAGAGTTCCTATCTGTTTATTTTTCAAATGTATGCGTCTCAAGTGGGATAAAAACAAGCTGGAAAAAGCTTTTATGCAGGCCTTTCCCTTTACAAATTTCAACAGAGGACACGGGCAGTCATTGCAAGTAGACACAGTTTTCAATTTGTATGATCAATTATTGCCTTTTTTTTTTAATTGACATTATGAGGATGATGATGCACGTGCCACAAAAAAGAATTAAAATTGCAAATTATGGGCTCCACTTGTTAGATATGTATTGAAACTTCTTAATTATTAAGAGATTCAAAGTTTGTATTTATTTTGAAATATGCACTTTCTTTTCATCTTGTTGCCATATAAACAAGAATGGAAGACCATGTTTACGTTCAGTAGACATTGTAACGAGCGTCTCATGCGTGATTATATCGTTTTAAACTAAGAAGTGACGACAATCAACATAACTAATGACAATCAATAATAATCGATGATAATCAATATTAAGGATGGTGCCTCCTAATAGAGATGTATTTTTGCAAAGGTTATGACTATGGGGAAAAAGTAGATCTTAGCAAGAGTTATTGGAATCCAAAAAGAAAAAAGTGGGTAACCACGCATTTTTAACCGGCTGTCGCCATGATGGCGACTGCCAGTTTATAAAATGGACACGGTTTTTCCTGAAAGCAAGTTGGCTTAACATACGAAGAAAGTGCTGTAAAGCTTGTGGTACGGGTACTCAAGAGCGGTACTGTCTTATTTAAGACGCATGCACACATTAATCTTCTGAATGTTATCTTCCTATGTTCTTGTCTTTTAGTTTACAGTATTTAAGATATGAACGGCAAAGGGTTGTTAAGTTTGGGGTTTTTGTATTTGTCTTGTATAACGCATGCGCAATTGAGTAAAGGAGCTAATAGGATTGAATGCGAAATTGGCTGTGTTGTCTGATCTAGCTAGTGGTTATGGTGAAAATTTTTTTAGCGCAGGAGTTTTTTATCGGGATTGACATTTTGAGGGGTGTAAAAATGTGGGAGTCAGAAGGATTTGTGAATGTCGGGAGCATATCACGCTTCTGTGAATGTGATTTGCTTTGAAAGTTGCGTTTTGTATAGGAGCGGTGT
>Ga0126336_10002191_pt1 | contig 10975 bp, 17 predicted proteins | sample SidCmetagenome_FD_92530 | JGI IMG/M metagenome (GOLD analysis project Ga0126336, IMG submission 92530) | Coral microbial communities from El Islote,Puerto Morelos, Mexico - Siderastrea C C metagenome | ecosystem: Host-associated > Invertebrates > Cnidaria > Coral | place: El Islote,Puerto...
TTACGTGACTTGTGTGCATGTGAAACACAGGTATATGAATCTACTCTGTTATTACAAAATGTTATGGGCTTTTAATGTTACAATTTTGATTGTATTTGAAAGGCCATAAGCTGAGACACAAACCTTTATGTTGGCCTTTATGTTTTAAGTTGTTTCTACTTCATCTGGTTGAAAGTTGTAGCTACCTGCCAGGAATGTTTGGGTGAAGGTGCTGAGATAGCTGTATCCACTCACTGCACTGTGAGAGTAGCCAGTCTTCTGTCGTTGTTTTATTTCATACAGTTCAATAGAATATTCCATGACTCATTTGCAAGCAATACATGGGTTACGTGAATTTACTGTTATAAAAAAAGCTACAGGCTTGTAATGTTACAATTTTAATTGCTGTATTTGAAAGGCCATAAGCTGAGACACAATCCTGTATGCTAGCCTTTATTTAAGTTGTTTCGTAGGATGTTTCTTCTTCGGCTGGTTGAAAGTAATAGCCACCTGCCAGAAAAGTTTGGGTGAAGGTGCTCAGATAGCTGTATCCACTTGTTGCACTGTGAGAGTAGCTATTCGTCTGTCTTCGTTTTCTTTCACACTGCTCGTGAGAATATTACACAGTTCATTGGCATGTAAAACAAAGGTTTCCAAAGTAACTCGCTTATAAACAAATGCCACATGCTTTTAATTTCACAGTTTTAATCTATGTATTCAAAAGACCAAAAGATGAGACACAAACTTGTATGCTGGCCTTTTTTTTAAACTTGTTTCATAGAATGTTTCTACTTCGTCTGCCTGGAAGGGATAGGTACTCCCCCAGGAATGTTTGGGTAAAGGTGCTCATGTGGTCCCTGTTTCCACTTGGTGCACTGTAAGAGTAGCCAAGGTTGTGTAGGAATTGGTTTTAGATGATGCTTGGTCGGCAACGTAATGTTATCTCTTATAAAAAAAATGCCACAGGCTTTAGATGTTACTGGTTTAATGGATGTATTCAAAAGTTGTTTCATAGAATGTTTCTACTTCGTCTGCCTGGAAGGGATAGGTACTCCCCCAGGAATGTTTGGATAAAGGTGCTCATGTGGTCCCTGTATCCACTTGGTGCACTGTAAGAGTTGCCAAGGTTTGTGTAGGAATTGGCGTTGGATGATGCCACAGGCTTTAGATGTTACAGTTTTAATCGGTGTATTCAAAGGGCCACAAGATGAGACACAAACTTGTATGCTGGTCTTTATTTTTTTTGAGTTGTCTCGTAGAATGTTTCTACTTCGTCTGCCTGGAAGCAATAGCTCCCCCCCCCCCCAGGAATATTTGGGTAAAGGTGCTCAGATTTGTAAGACGGCCAAAATGGTCGAGGCAAGAACAACAGGTTTGAGCTAAGTTTTATGAGTTTTTTTAATGAAAAGAACAATATAGGAAAAACGGGAACGAGTAACACAAATGTTATTGATAACTACACGTTTGGGGGAGACTTGAAAATAACTTGACTTGAGGAGTGGCACTCTTAGGCAGGCCAACTGAATGAACTGAATTTACTGTGCAAATAGTTGCCAATTTATAATAGATTCGAAGGAAATTCAAAAATAGTAGAAACCAAATAAGGCCTACAAATACAGGATTTACCTACAGGAAATAGGTGTATAAATTGTAATGTTCTTATAAGTAGTATTATAGGCTCTCATAGATCACAATGCATTGCGCGCCGGGTTTATGGACCTGGTGACCGGATGGTGATTGAGTTGTTGGTGTTGCGTGAACAAGTGGAAAACATGAAGCCTGGAAGAAAACCAATGGAATTATTGGATTCATTGCAAAATATTTTAGGAAAAAATGGTTTGGAATTAATAACTCATCCAGAAGTAACGCATTTCACCCGCTTGGCACAAAGAGTACGAGACAACGAATTGGAAACCTGGCGGCCATTGAATAGTCAACGGATGACAGCATTTATTCATATGATTCGATTAATATGGATAGATGTGGAAAATCGATCACGTTTTTCTGAGATTCCTACATCTATGGAAACGACATTGAACACTGCTTTAATGAGGAGGGTTTTGCCATTTTTCTCCAGACATTGTAATGAGTATTCTACCTTGGTCAAAGAAGCAAGACCCATGAACAAAGAAAACTTTTTGGAATTGAAACGGTGTTTGGATTGGAAATATCCAGATTTGCGGAATACATGTCGTTATTGGCGGAAAGTTTGCTATTTTTATGAAGAGAAATGGAACAAAGAAGAATGAAAAAACAGGTACTGTCTTGTTAGAACCATTTTATTTAGTTTTTTAAAGCGAAAGTTTTACATTTGCATATGTGTTGAGACTCTTTTGTTTGTGAAAGTCGAAGAAATTTACATAGCATTGTTCACACGATGGTTGTTGCTTCGTTGAGTTTAATTAAAATACAATGATTAAAAAAGAGTTAATTGTTTGCTGTTCAAACCAAAAACAACAATGAAATGAAGTGTCTTTTGTTCATGTTTATATTGAAAGGTCATTTAACTCTTCTCGTACTTGTTCAATGTTTTCTGGCGCACAAAAGGTACGGTTGAATAAGTTTTTGATTTCTTCCTGTGTTTGCTGATCAATGTCGCGTGAACCAACCACAGCACTGCTTTGATGAAGGATAGGTAAATGTTGTTCACTCCACTGATAGAACATGGAATCCTTTTTCAGGATACCGTTTTCAACGTGGTAATGGTTTTCTTGCCGAAACCACTGCTTGGTTTGAGTATCAAAGAGAAAAACTTCTTTACCTTGATCAATGGCTAATTGCACAGTCCACCCAGTTCCTCCTTCTACGATTTGGCGGCCTGGTTGAAGCTTTCCAAAAGCATAGACGGTGTGTGCTTTTCTGGCGATGTGGTAATTTCTCTGTAAGAGGGACAGAGTGTAAAAGTGTGTTGGAATTTGTTTGTTCAACTTGTGAGCTGCAGCTCCTATGGCTCCATTGGCTTGCATTAACACTTCAACAGAAGCAGGGGAAGTGAATTTGGCGCGCGGATGATTTGGCGGAACAATGACTTTGACTTGCATTCCGTGTGTTAGGGCCATGTTTTCGGCTATTTGATCGGTACCATCTGCTCCACCCGTGTACAAGACATGACCGTGACCCACAGTTAATTGCATTTGCTCCATTTGTTCATCAAAATGAATTTCATCGAAAAAATTGGGACCGCCCATGTTGACTCTCACCTGCTTGATAGCTTTGATTCAAGTAACTGCTTTGTGTTGTGTGAAAGAGTGAGAGAGAGTAACTCATTTATAGAAAAAAGGGAGTGTGAAACATCCAATGAGAAAAGAGTCATTCCATAAATGGTGGTAAAGGGTGTTTTGAGAAACCAATGAAAAAAGGGAACGAGTGACCAATGGAGAAGAGAAGAACCAAATTGAATGGTTGTGAACTGTTTTTGTCGCCCAATGAAAAAGAAGTGAAACGAGTAACCAATGGAGAAGAGAAGAACCAAATTGAATGGTTTTGAACTCTTTTCGTAGCCCAATGAAAAAGAAGGCAAATGCTCCAATCAGAAAAAGAGGTGCCATATATGGAAGAAAGTGAGTTGTTTTTTGAACCAATAGAAATTGAGTGTGAGAGTATAAAGATAGAGAGAGTGAAGTGGAAAAGTACCAGCTAACTTTATCTCTTAGTGGATATAGGAACTCTGGTGTGAAGATGTCTGAAGTTGAGATTGTGTCAGAAGTGGTGGGGAGAAAGAGAAAAGGCGGCGAAACCAAAACTGAGAGAAACAAGAAGAAGAAGAAGGAGGTTATTCTTGTGCCAGACGAAACACAAAATGCTGTGCAAGATTTGTTGAAAGAATTGAATGACTCGATTCAACTAGAAGAGTATTCACCACTGGAACCACCACCACTGCAAGAAGAAAAGAGAGAACCGACTTTGAAAGAACGCTTTCACCAAAAGGTGGAATCGGTCGAGTTGTTTGACAGCATTGAAGATTTCGAAAAGACGCTCAAGGGAGACAAGATGAAGGCCTTGAAGAGCAGAATGATATACAAGAAACCGGAGTGGGAGGATTCAGAGTTGGAATATGACAATGTATCCCCACCATCTACAAGACCCAACCCCCCTGAAGATTCGCACTTGGAATATGGCAACGTATCCCCCGTACCTGGAGTGTACGCAAAGTTGAACTCAAACCTAAAGCCCGAGAAAACCAAAGAGGATGACGGATTGGCAACAATGGTGAGACTGAGTTCCATTTTTCAGAGTCCTGGATTCCTGCAAAACAAACCCTCCCGAAAACCGAGGCCCTCACTAGACCACATGGTTTGTTTATTTCACGACGTGGGTTTGGAGGTTCGAGTGTCCAAAGCCGGCTAGCATTATGTGAAATGTCCCAGACAGCCCTGTCTCCTCTTTTGCCCCGAAGAAGAAGCTGACGTTTACATGAAGCGCGTGCACACGAGTGTTCATCCCAGCATTTGCGATAAGTGGGAAACGTTGGTGTGCTATTGTCGCAACCCTGTCACCCTTCGCCAAAGTAAATCGGAGAAAAACCCGGGCCGATTGTACATTGGTTGCAGTGGCAATGGAAGCAAGTGCAAGTTTTTTCATTGGTCTGAGTTGCCTCTCACAGAAAAGTATTTGAAATGGTTTTACGAAGAAAAGGATCTTCCCCAAGTGACTGGAAACAATTGGGGCAATCAGTTTACAGAGGAAGAGCTTCGATTGCTGAGAAGCATTAGAGAAAAGAACAGTGGTAACATTACCACTACCAACACAGTTGAGTTACCCCCACCAGCACCAGCACTACCATTTCACTGTCTTTCCAATAGCGAAAGGAAGTGGTTGCAAAGTCTTGCAGATTCAACCCGTGATAACATTACTACTACCAACACAGTTGAGTCACCCCCACCAGCACCAGCACCGCCACACTTTTCTGATAGCGAAAAGAAGTGGCTAGAAAGTTTTGCGACTGCACGCTCTGGACGCTTTGGACGCCCATCAGGTCTCTTTTGAGACTCGTGAACATTTTGCTTTTTAATTAATTTGTTAAGCTTTTAAAACATTGTGTTTTGAAATAAAGTTCATTTTGAAACTGAAATTGAGAGTGTTTTCATAAATTTTGTTTTGTGGGATTGGTTGCGAGAAATGGGAGTATCTTTGGTTCAATGGGTTTGTCACAAGTTCCTGTGTGAATGTTTTTACCAAAAACACGAGGGTGAAAGAGTTCCTATTCCTGATTTTTCTGAAGAGCTGAACCCTCTTGAAGTGTTTGAAGAAACTCACGTGGAAGTGAATTTTGGTGGATGGGCTGCCTTTGTGATGTGGTTACAACAACATCCAACCCCTTGGAGATGGTTTCGAATCATTCAAAAGACGCATCCTTCCCGAGTTCCTTCAATTTTTACCCTTGCCTATGAGATATGGCACCACGAAAGAAGAAGCCAGTGAAAAAAGTGTCTGTGGCTCAAGCCCTGTTAAAACGTTATCACGATCCAAAAGCCAAGGGAAGTTTGGGAGGAATTAAACGATTTGCCAAAGCATGGGGTGTTCCAGTGAAAGTGGCACAAAACCTTTTGCAACGTGATTTAGCCTACACCCTTCACAAACCGCGTAGACTACGTTTTCCTACCGTACCAGTTGTAGTTGGTGGGTTAGACGATCAATGGGTTGCCGATTTGGTTGAGGTTCAAACGTTGTCTAAACACAACCGTGGTATTCGTTATTTGTTGACTGTGGTGGATGTGTTGTCTAAATTTGCTTGGGTGCGACCTTTGAAAGACAAAACTGGAGCCAAAGTGGTGGAAGCCTTTGAAGAAATTGTGAGTCAAGGACGTCAACCTAACCGACTTCAAACAGACAAGGGGAAGGAATTTTACAATCGTACGTTTGAAAATTGGGTTAAAGACCGCGGCATTAAACACTTTTCCACCAGTGGGGATGCAAAAGCTAGTGTGGTTGAAAGGTTTAATAGAACTTTGAAAGAAAGGTTGTATCGTTATTTTACGTCGGCGAACACCCTCCAATTTGACGATGCTCTTCAAGACTTGGTTGACGGGTACAATGCAACACCTCATCGAAGCATTGGCACAGCTCCTAACAAAGTGACATGGAAAAACGAAGAACAAGTGTGGAAACGACTCTACGACAAACGATTGAATGCCAAAAAGAAACCTTCTGTGTTTAAAGTGGGAGACCGCGTGCGTTTAAACAAGATTTATCGTACCTTTGGCAAAGGGTATTTGCCTGGTTGGACCGAAGAGGTGTTTGTGGTTCATCCTGTGATACCTGGTAGTGTGCCAACCTATAAGATTCGTGAGTGGGACGACACACCTGTTAAGGGAACATTTTACAAAGAAGATTTGCAAAAGGTGTATGTGTCGGACAGTGGACTCTTTCGCATTGAAAAGGTACTTAAACGACAGAAAGGACGTTTGTTGGTAAAGTGGAAAGGGTGGCCAGACAAGTACAATAGTTGGATTTCGAGTGCTGACGTGAGTCAACTTTAAAGAAGAAAATGTCGTTTTACATCACTCTACCGAGTCATTCGAACCGAAGTGAATTTCCAAATAATCGGGCCAATTGGTTTAAAGTACGTTTGCCTCAACCCCTTCGTTTGCATGGAGGAAACTGGTTAGTGGGGTTGAGTTCGATTTCCTTGCCAGATACAGGTGTGAACATTTTTCATCTGGTGTCTGCAGGGCATGACATTATTGGAACGTCGTGTTACAGAAAAACAAACACAGAGGTGAAATATTCGTTTTTAAACATGAAGATGGAAGACCTCAAGGATGACTTGTCTATTGCTGACGGAGTCACTTTTATGAAAAGTGTGTTGCGGGTGCTTGACCAAAAAATGACGACAGACGGATTATCCTTTTATGGTTCTACTACACTGGATAATGGAAAAAACACTTGTTTGAACTTTTCGTGGAATGGGGATGAACTTTTACTGGATAACGCTTTTGTTGGAGAAAAGGATTCTGGCAAAAAAAATAACCATGTTAAAGTGCCTCATTTTGCCATCAATGCTGTGTTGGCAGAAAAAATGGGTTGGTTTCAGCAAAACGCTGGTGGTGAATGGATTCTTGGAACCAACTTGAAAATGAAATTTATTGATAGAAAAGTGCCAGCCAAAAACGCCGGTGATTTTTTTACTGGTAATAATGCCAAGGATCGAAAACCTTTGTGTTGGAAAGTGACCCAAGACGCTAATCGCATAGTATGGATATGGCTGAACAGGACTGTGAGTTGGGAGTTTATCAATTTGAATGTGGCATTTCGAAAAATTGTTAAAGAAGCCACCAGAAGTCTTCATGTGTATTCCGACGTTGGTGGAAGCACTGTTGTGGGAAATCGCATGGCTGATTTGCTTCGGGAAATAAAGTTCAAGACAGAAGGTCGAGGTGTTATTTACTTTGAACCTCTCAACATTCAATATTTACCCGTGCGCAAAGAAGTGGTTGAATTCATTGAAGTTCAAGTAGCCGAAACAAGCGGTGCAGGTGGAGACTTGGTTCCATTTGTGGACGGTCACACTATATTGACACTTCACTTCAAGAAGGGATAAACATGCCTTTGAAAAAGAGTCGAACAACTAAGCGAGGAAAAAAAGCAAGAAAACAAACCACAAAGCGTAATTTGTCAATCGCACCAGCAAGTGTTAAAAGAAGTCGAAGACGTCGTCGTCGTTTGGAACGTCTTTCCGATTTGGAAACTCAAATAGGCGCAGGCATTGCAAGTGTGCTTACCAAACTTCCCAAAGCTGCTTGGGGGATTACCAAAGGATTGGAAAAACTGGCCAAAAAGAATGCCCAAAAAAATCACGAAAAAGTAATGGCAGAGATTAGGAGTGGAAAACGAAAACGCTATGCTGGAGAATCGCTCACATGCACCATTATGTGAGTATAAAAAGAGAACAGCTGATTTAAACAAACAAACAAACTCAACAAGTAACATGCGAGGTGGAAGTTTAACGCGGTTTCGCACAGACGAAGCCTATGGTCAGGATGGTAGTGGTTTATTGAAAGACATATTGCGAGGAGGTTTAAAAGGCTTTACAAAAAGTGGCAACCCATTGAAAGTGCCAACAAACACTGTGAGCGGTTTGGCAGAAGGATTAAAGCGGGGTGTCAAACGAAAAGCCGAAGAAGCTTTAAAAAAAGAAATTACCAAACGAGCCAAACAAGTGTTGAAGCGCAAGGACGTTGGAAAAGTAATAAAAGCTGCCAAAAGAGCCAGAGACATTTTTGGAGTATGAGAAAAATGAATCCTATTCCGTCAAGGGTTCGTTCGGTTAAAAGCGAAAGAGGAATGTCACAACGTGGAGGATTTGTACCCATGTGGAAAATGTTAAAGATGCCTTCCCAACGAGGTGGATGGATTAGTCAGGATGTGGGCTTACCTCCAGATTACCAAATGGCCAAACTCCTAACGAATAAAAAGTATAAAAAGCGCCCTCAACGAAAGAGAGGTACCACTAGAACGCCAAAAAAGTCTAGAAGACAACATCGACGTTGAACCTAAAAGATGGCCGAAGCTACCGTTAATTCGGCGATTAATATTTTCAAAGTTCCTATGACAGATATTAGCACCTCTGCCTATCGAATGGTGACTATTCAACCTACAACTTCTGGCATTACTCCAGCGGAATTCATAATTCCCGGGTTGGATGGTTATGCAGATTTGGGACGAAGTTACTTTACCATGGAGTTGAGATTGAAAAAAAGCGACAATACCAATTTGGTGGCCGTCGAAAAATTGTGGCCTGTTAACAATCTGGCTCACAGCAAAATCAAACAAATTGACTTGAATTTGAACGGAACTCTGATCAGTCCTCAATCGGACACGTACCACTACAAAGCTTACTTTGAAACCCTGCTGAACTATGACAGAGCTGACGGTAAGACCATTTTGGCACCTGCAGGATGGTACAATGCCCTCGATTCTCCTCCCGAGTGGACAGCCAACAACACTGACAAAGCGGGACCTCACGTCAATTACACCAATTTGCCCCAGAATCACAAAAACACCTTGGATGCCATGATTGGAGAAGTTGCCGAGTATGCAGGAGGAGCTAGAAGAGTGCTAGTGTTTAAACCTCATTTGGAAGTGTTTCACACGGGCAAACTGCTCGTTCCAGGCGTTGAAATCAAGATAAAATTTCATTTCAACAACCCAAACCTATTCATGAATGGTGTGGGATTGGCAGCAAGGCTCAATGAAGACGATATCAAACTCACGTTTCACATGTGTCAACTGAGGTTGAATGAGGCGTTTTTTACTGCCCTGAGTACCAAGAGACAAGGTGGAGCAGCTGCTTTTTACCCAACTGTTCGAAGTGAAATTCGTACCTTCAGCATGGATGGTGCACTAACGCGCTTCGACATTGCCAACCTGTTTCAAAACAGAGTGCCAGACAGAATGATAGTGGGACTGGTTGACAGCCGTGCGTTTAATGGAGCAGTGACCAGAGACCCCTTTTGCTTTCAAAAATTCCAGCAGGACTATCAGACAAATTGTGAAGGGGGAAGAATATCCCTATGAAACGTTGGTACTAAACGGGAACAATTCAGCCCGAGATTTGGCAGGATACTTTAGATATCTCCTAGCAAGTGGGGCAGTGTGCAAAATGAAAGGGGGCATGGTGGAAAAAGATGACTGGGGAGAAGGAAAAGGCTGTACGCTCTTCATGTTTGACAATGTAGCCAGTGGCTGTGCCGACAGTGCTAATCTCAACCCAAAACAAACCGGGGACCTTCAACTGAAGCTTGAATTTAGAGCAGCACCAACCAACAATATAACCATGATTGTCTACGGCGAATTTGAAAACCTGCTGGAAATTGACAAGAACAGAGCTGTGGTGTACGACGTTTACCAGCACTAAAAAATGGAACACGTTGCTTTGACAGACCAACAGTTGACTTATTTGGGACGAGAAGATTCAGAATTGAAACCCAAGTTTTATGGTGTGGTAGCTTGCTACGGTTTGCCCAAGTCCCCAGTAAAAGACATGACAAGACCCAAGGGCTACATTGTCCATACAGATCCTCGAGGTCAACCAGGCCAACACTGGATTGCTTTGTGGACTCAAGGAAATGTGTGTGAAGTGATGGACAGCTATGCCCTCCCGTTGGACTTTTACCAACAAGCCGAGCCGCTGAGACAGTGGGTGATGAAGCATTGGAAGTATGTGGTGGCCAATGGAATGTCGCTTCAAGGAATTCATAGCAAAGCTTGTGGACATTACTCTCTTTTGTATTTAAAGTGTCGCGCTCGTGACATGAACTTGCAAGATTTTACACAATTTTTTTCCTCCTATGACAGAGTGAACAATGATCACGAAGTAGGTCAAATGCTAAAAGAGTGGATTAATGAAGATGAAAAAAAGTGGGCAAAAGTGTGTTGTAAAACTCCTCATCAAAGTTGTCAATCGCCCGAGAATCAGCTGATTCGTTTTTAAAATAAAAGAGTGAAATGTAAAAAAACTTGAGTTATTTTTGAGTTGTTATGCAGAAGTGCAAACCGTTTCGTTTTCACACCCCATCTTCAATTTTGGTGGTGGGACCTTCTGGATGTGGCAAAACCGTGTTCACACAAAATCTCCTTTTAGAAAATTTGGATCTGTTTGAAACACCCCCTAACCAAGTGCATTATTGTTACGGAGCCTGGCAAGACGGTTTTCGAACCATGAAAGAGGTGGGGGTTCTTTTTCACGAAGGAATTCCAGAACACCAGGAATTAATCAAATGGTTTCCAAAAGGACGCGGTATTTTGGTATTGGACGATTTGATGGATGAAGGAAGTGGTCACAAACGCATTTTGGATCTCTTTACCAAACATTCCCACCATCAAAACATTACTGTGCTGTAGTTGTGCCAGGACATGTTCCCGGTGGGAAAATATGCCAAAAGCATTTCCCGTAATGCCCATTACATTGTGGCATTCAAAAACCCCCGGGATCAATTGGGTGTGCGCAATGTGCTGTTGCAATCGTTTCCCTCCACTTGGAAAGACTGTTTGGAAA
>Ga0126336_10002192_pt1 | contig 10973 bp, 3 predicted proteins | sample SidCmetagenome_FD_92530 | JGI IMG/M metagenome (GOLD analysis project Ga0126336, IMG submission 92530) | Coral microbial communities from El Islote,Puerto Morelos, Mexico - Siderastrea C C metagenome | ecosystem: Host-associated > Invertebrates > Cnidaria > Coral | place: El Islote,Puerto...
AAAAAAATTTTAATTGTATTTTGTTTTGGATAGGATAAAAGACATTTTTGTTTTTGTTGTTATCTTAATTTGGTCCCGCCAAATTAGAAAGGGGGGGTGGGGAGGCGCTTATTTAAGGTGGGTGCTAATTCGAGCAACAACAACAACAACAAGCTTTATTTGCATGACTATAACAAAATTTAATTATTAATTTCTTACTTAATTAAAATAACTAAAGAGATTACAACCATTTTTTATTTTTAACCATTCAGAGAGGTAGCCATTGTAACTAGTTTGTCTCCCTGTTCAAAGCATGACGAGATGTTTAGTCGCTCACACACAAAATGATCCTAACCGGTAGACCAAGAGAAAAAAATACCGGCCGGACCGGAGAGCAAATTAGACTTAGAAGATTTAAACGATTTTTCCAAGACATAAGTACTCAGAACATGAAAAGCTATAAGCAGCAAGCATAACGTTTTTAAAATAAATTTTCATCTGTAGCCATCCGGTACCAGTTGGCATTTGTAAATAATTCCAGCGCACTAGCGTTATTGTAAGACCTTCTCCCCTCGACCCCATTCTTTCTTCCCAACCCGCTTAAAGCTTTTTCCCAGAGGTGACAAAATATAGGAGTTGTAATTGCTCTGGATTCATGTAGTAAACAAACCACTGGCTGACTTACTGCTTTCACTCGTTTGGTTCACAGTCCCAACCATCCGGTTCTTCCTGGTGGTGGCATTTAACGCCAAAAAATATCCCGTCTTGCAAAACAGCTGCACCATTTGCACGTGTGAAGGCGTTTTGTAGGCCACTTTGAAGATCTGGTAGTTGATTCGAATGGGTAACGAGTCATTGAAATGATAGTGAGGTATTCTGGCGAGAGGGCATTCCATCCGCTCGCGGATAGACCTGGTGACTACATACGGGAATGGAGCAGTAGCCACCAGTGCTGTAAGAACGGTCAGGACAAGTCTTTGCTGTAGAGAAAGAGTGGCTGTTTATAACCAATAAGACTCTTGAATGGAAAAAAGCTAATTACGCGTCCAATCAATAGACGCGAACGAGCCAGGACCCGATTAAACTAATTCGTAATTAGTATCAACTCTTAGTTCAGTTTTATCAGAAGCGTATACAATAAGTAATCTGCTTCTGTTTTTGTATAAAGCGTTGTGGATTCCAGCTAATACTTTTTGCCCTACATTTTGACTTCGGCTGCTTTCAAACCATAACTTCAATGGAAAAGCTTTTTTAAAACTAAGTTTTAACAAAGTTACAAAATTTACAGTGTCAAGTAATCGAGTTTAGATTTTTCATTTTAGATTTTTGGGCCTTTGTCAACAGGTATACATTTCCCACTATTAAAAAACTAAGAAGGTAAGGAACGAAGAATGATATTTTTTTTGCACCATGTTTTAATAATTCATCAGAGAATAACTTTTTCGGAAGTTTGTGCTCGCAATTGAATCATCAGCTCTCTCGTGGCCTAAGCGTATTTTAAAATCTTCGATCAGAGCTGTGCGTCGCATTTTCAGTTTAACAGCTTGGTTATTTGTAAAGAAACGACTGATAATACTACAATACATACACTTCCTTAGGTGTTTTTGTAGGTTTTTGACCTTCAAGTTTTAAAACTAAAGTCGCTTGTTATTAGGACGAGTCTTTTCAGCCCAGGGACCCCTCAAAGAGCTTGGAGTAGCGTTAAGTGTTTCCTAGCGACCGACCTCTGACCGACTGCGCTGCAAATAACTCTCGTCTCAGGTGCGATATTGGGTTGAACCTTGGTTGAACCTAGATCACAAAATTGAGTTATGCACAGCGACTTTTTTGTCCGCTTCGTGCACTTTCGATTTCTCGTGCAGTAAAGTTATTGTTATTGAGGAATAATTAAACGCCCTGCAGTAAGTTCAGTGGGGGTCCCTGTTAGGATGCAGACAGATGGAAATGAGTAGGTTTTTCTTTCAAACACAAAGAAAATCATTTAAAAGAAATTTAAATAGACTTAAATGTATTCATAGTTCCCTGAGGTACGCAAATAGCAACAGTTTAGGTCTTGGTTCCGCAAAGAAAGAAGCAGAAATGCATTAGGAGGCAACTGAAAAAGGTCTTCCATAAATTTAATCCCTTGTGGGGGTGGTTTCGGTGGTTTGAAAAACGGCAGGTTCTACTTTACTCTGGAATGTTCTTCGACCAAAATTTAACATGTTTAAACACCTTTATAAATAAGGCCGGATTGCGTGCACAATAAGATTAACACGAACAGAATACAATTTTCACGTCAGGCCATAGGACCTAAAGATAATTTCTATCCCTCTCGTTTCCTTTTGAAAAGTTTTAATCTGCTCAAATTTTAATCTGAACCAACTGAAGTTAAAACTCACGCTTTCGTTTGGCTTTCAACCCTCCTTCTCCTACGCTATCACTGATTCTCATGCGCTCTTAAAGAATTTGGACTCTCGTCATCTCTCGACGACATCTCGTTCCCGGCTTTTCGCCGGCTTTTCGCCGAGGCTTAACGTTCAATCAAAACACTTTTGAAGTCGAACCTCTGTTACGGACACATCTCTAATACGAAAAGCTCCTTATTACAAGCAGTTCAATTTACTCCGAAAGGATCATAACTCATATAAGTTCCTCTGTCAGACTAACACTCAACTATTCCTCTTCGTAATAGTGTCCGCAGTAAAAAATTTTGATCGTACTTGACAGTGAATCAAACCAATCAATCATCAATTGTCTCATCAATCTCTTTGTGCCAACAAAAACGCTAAGTGCTCTTTTTTGTGTTTAGTCCGGTGCTAAAAGCTACAAAACGTCGCCCACCCGTATCCATGAGCTACGAAAAATGCTTACTTCTAAAGTACTACCCACGCTTTTCTACCTTCCGTTTTAAAACTGAATACAGGAAAACCAAACTATTTTACTATTCAAGCGTTTCAGTACCACACACTGGCATTCGTAAATAAACACGCAAAACTTTAACACTAATTACCTACCTTGGAAGACATTTTAGATCTCTCGCACGTTTGCAGTTCTGGAAGGGCGTCGTCGAAGACTTGTTCTTGATGTAAGAGACAGCGTTGAACGAAAGACAAAATATTTTCAGGCAGCTTAGTAATTTCACCCAGACCTGTCTGAGATAGTTAGACGTCTTGGTGAGCTGCTGCCCTTAACCGGAAAAATTAAGCGAGCAAACCCCATGCAAATGGAAACAGATTTAGCAAGCACGGATACGACTGAAGGTAGGTGTTCCAACCGAATTGAAAACACCACTGCTAGAATCACAGTATGAAACAGCTTGAACTAAATTGAGAGAAACAAATAATTATGCAAATGCCGCAGTTATCTGGGGCCTGTGCTGTTTGAAAAACAAAACAACCTTTTGCTTTCCCTGATTCACCGTTGAAAATACACAGGAGATTCCTTTCCTGCTGACTCAGTCGTGCATGCAGCCGAATACGGCGCAAACTAAAAAAAATTAAAGCCACTGTCTTTTTTAATACTGTTTAACGATATTTCTTTTTCGTGTTCGCTAGGCTATTGAAAAGAAATATTGCCCGTAGGTAATTGAATGGTAAAGCAACAAATGTCTGCAAGAAAAAACCAAGAGAAACGTATTCAATTTGCCATTACTCGACCAATAGGACTGTGTTATTTACACACAAAGCTTTGCCGACTTCGCTTGTTAATTGGCAACCGTCCGGCGAAACAAGAAAGAATGGACTCCACTAAAAGTTCACGGACTCCGCTTTCGTGAAAAGCCTTACGACGTAAAATGTTGAAAAACTAACATTCAGCAGAGTACATGATGTTTTGTAATTGTCCATACGTTCTTCCCGTTTTCTTGGTGATGGATAAGATTTAATTTTGGATACAATTTTTCTTCCTCTGCATTAATTTATAGCTCGGTGTATAGGTTTTTTACGGCATAAAAAATTTGGTACAATTACAGACTGCGTAGTGCAATCGGGCCGGAAAGAAGCTGATTTTTCTGAACAAAAAAATGAAATGGTAATCTATTTTTAGGTAGAGCTCTGCACATTATAAAAACCTTCCCAAATTTCATTTTAAAAATGACTGAAAACAAACAGTGCTAAACGAAAACACTGTTCAAGGCTTCCACTGAAATGAACTATATAGGGTTTTATAGTTTCTAACGAAACTGAGATGCTGAGTCTGTCGGAAAGTTAAACGTGAAAATTTAGATTTCACAACTGAGTTGAAAAAGTAAATTGGCACCGTTCACTTAAAAAATCAAAAGTGGAGGTTTCGAGCATTAAGCCTCCGTGAGAGCTCTGACAAAGGGCTAACTTTCGAGCTTAATACCAGCTTCAACGGCTTTGTATTTCACAGTGGAAATATTACCTTTAGTTTTCAACTCATTTGATGAATCCACACTTACAACTACGTCGACAGACTCGGACAGTAGAATCACCTCATACGACATATGAGTGTTTTCACTCGGGCGAAAAAAATTGAAACGAAAAAGGGTTGAGAAGGAGAGGTGTAAATGATTGATTTAAGAAAAGGGAAAACTCCAGTCTGGCAGACGCCAAAAAAATGTTCAAGACTGGAAATTTCCTTGCACTACAATATGTCAGGGAAAACGATCATGTGGACAATCTACATCCGACAATAGAACACAAGATAATCTCTACTAAACGAACACTTTCTTGTAGTACATGTACAATGGCCTTGTTCTTTTCCCTTGGCTGCTGCCAGTTCAGTTATTTTTCAGCACTATCAAGTTGAAGAAGCAGCATGAGTAACTGACTGCAGACTGGAAATTTTGCTTACAGCTGCAATGCCGTGTTCACCATACTTTCCCATATCCACCATATATTCTGTTGCCTTCCTTACACTACCTAGTAGGTTAACAAATCCCGTGGATGGCTCTTTATGAAACGTTCAACTGTATAAAGAATGGTATGTCTTAATTTATTCTAAAAGAGAACAGGTTCTGTTTGGATGTGGATCATAGCGCAACGTAGAGCAAGTGGGCGGGCACAGAGGGCTTAATTCAGCCTTAGTGAATTGACACAGCCTTTCATCGAATACAGAAAAAAATTAAAAATAGAATCAGTGAATGCATTGCACAAAAATAAAAAATGGAATAGGTTATGTGATTTAAAGATGGTCCACATAAATTCATGTTGATCAAAGAACTCAAATAAAGTTTTTAGAAAGCTGAATGTAAACTTGTCTGAAATGTTAATAACAACGACTGTTGTTAATCAGTTTACAGTCAGGTCAGTAGTGAAATACCAATGGCTAAGTACGTAAATACTCTTGTCCAAAAACTGAAAGGAAGCAAGTAACTTCAGTACACGGAGCTTTCTAATAAGTACGTCAGAGGTAAGCGACAAGTGCGGTAGTTCTCATTTATAATAAGTAGGAACGTGAGGTACATAGGAAGGCAAATACGTGACTCAATAAATTTACTCGACCATGATGATCGAGTAAATTTATTCAAATGGTTCTAATCTAATCAGATTTAAAACCAAATAAATCAGAACCTAAATGTTGGCTTATTTATCGGTGAAACACTGATACAACTGAATGCGTAGGCCCACAGGTGTCGTGCTAAACCTGACAGAAATGTGAAATTAATTCAGTAAATTTTCTTTTTAGATTATGAGAACGTCAGTGAAAAGACAAGAGCACCATGGAAGCTGTTTATAAATATTTTGAAGGCGGGAAGAAGGTCGGACAACAATTTCGTTGTCTTTGTTATCGCACTCCGCCTTCGACGCCGTTTATTACATTTACAGAGAAGAAGGCAGGCAGTATTTCACGGGTGTTTGAATTGACAATAGTATTTACACCTGGCGGTTAACTGCCTTAAAAAAGGCTCTGTCATGGAAGGTGGAGAAACTGAATAGAAACAAAAACCGTCATTCGAACACACGTGAATTCAAAAAATGCCGCTGCTTATTAATGCAGCGTAAATTAGTTCATTAGTTCAAGTTCAAAACAAAGAGATAAACCGACCGGTCATGCAACTTCTTTTTAAAGTGGGTTTCTCTTGGTTTAAGGAGGCAATAGATGACAAAGAAAAACACAAACAAACACTATGTTCAAAGTGAATGCCTTTAGATGCCCTTTTGGGAGATAAAAAATCTTGGATTTTGGAGTTTTAGCTTAATAAAAGCTTAAAGGAAACCAGAAAATTCCGGAAGTGATTTAGCCTCAATTCATCTGCTTTCTTTGAATAACCGAAACAACGTGTTAATAGTGTATATACTTTTCAATGTGTTGCTTTGTTTGGGATTGAAAGACCGTAATTTTGGGGCTGTTCTTTTCTCTACCCTAGCTAAGCTTACACAATAGGAAATAATAGCAAGGTATTCCAAGAAGCCAAAGTAGTTTTGTGCCTTTGAAACGAACAAACCGCAAAACGTCCATTCGCAGAAATAAACAACAGTTAGTGGCGAGTTAAGTAAATCTTTCCTGTTTAGACTTGTAGCTTTGATAGTAGTTTGGCATTGATTTTCAATAGAGTGCTAACAACTTTCGAGTGTCTGGTTAAAGTGTTAATTGTAGTTATGTCATCGCTGTTTTTTATTGAATTTATAATACGCCAAATCATGGCAAACGCTGAAATTATTTTGAAATCGCCCTATAAAAGCCAAGAGGTGTAGACTTGTGATTTACTGACCAGCCTAACAGACGTACAAAGAGCAAACTAGGAAAGGTAGGTAATTCAGGCAGAAAAAACACTGTGCCCAGCTTTTTCTCTCGGAGCCTTCTGATGCAAAGCTTTTATCTCAGTTCAAATCAAGAGTTCACCAGCGTAGGTTGTAGTGAAAATTGTCCCTTGATAGAAATCATTTCTCTATACTTTCGGAGTTTTGTGATTATTCACGATTGACAAAAACATTTACACATCAAAGAAAAAATATTATGGTTCACTGAGTGTATATATTAATCACAAAATTCAACAACCGTCACTCAGAGGTTTTGCTATGCTAGTCCACAGAGAAGGTTTTGGAAAAAATTACCCGCAAACTGGGATTTTGTTCGAAAAAACGAAATAAGGAACTCTTCGGAATTTTTCAAACACGATTTCATATATTCAGTGCCTTTGGGGTGCGCTGGGATGTGCTGTCCTGCAAACTCTCGGCTCAAAAACTTTTCCGACATTTGTTCATAATAACTCAGTGAAAACGTTTCTTTTTTTGTTGAAAGATATCGTCAACGGTGATGCTTGTACGACCATAAATTTTCGATAGAAAACAGCATTGGATATCAAAAAATGTTTCTCCAGGTTTAATTTTACTTGATGTTACTCGTGAAGCTTCGACAGACTCGAAGAATCGCTAATCTCAGGATTTATTAGCGCAGTTATTGTCAGCATTACTTTCATTGGCTCGTCACTTTTCAGAATTTTAGGGTTAGTGCTGACGCTTGGTAATCCGGCTCAAAACAGGGAAAACCTCTTCATTATCATCTTGTAAAACATGATGAAAAACCCAAGACATTTAAAGCACTGAGCGGGAAATAGTGACACTTAAGTATTTCACCCACAGACTCAAAAGTTAGAGTCACCTAATACAGCAGTAACAAACAGACCCACAGGAAAGTACTGCTCGATAGCTGTCACTTGAATTGTAACACTTGAGAATTTTGTTAACAGACTCAAATGTTAGAATCAGCTGGTATCGCACAATAAACAGTAATACCGGAAAGTCATTGCTCAGCTGTTCTCATTTGGGTGGTCTTTGACGTTGGGCTGTGGGGTTTAAAAGGTCAAACAACACAGACCTCTTTTAATACAGTTATTTCCCAATTTTTCTCCCAATCAAGCTGTTGGCAATGAATTCCCTGAGCCTCTTATTTTTCCTGCTTCATCTATGTTGTTTCATGGAGACACTTTCGTCAGCAAAACTGCACAATGGCACGAAGCTCCAAGCTAAAGACGAAAAGATGACGAAGAAGTCCGGCTCAGCTTCCAGAGATGCCAACGATAAGACCAGAAACTCCCGAAGAACGTTTCTCTTTAAAAAACAGAAATGGCCGCAGCCGTTAGGGGACAATTTTTTGAAACGCGTTCGCAAGATAACCAAAGGACCTACCACCTCAACACACTGCAAAATATTCTGCCGGAGTGGTTATCATCTGCAAATCCTTCCAAATGGTGTCGTGAAAGGAACAGTCGACCAGGAAAGCAAGTATGGTAAGAGCAGAAAACCTAGTAGCCGAAGGAAAATTAAAGCCAGAAACAGGAACAAAATTACCTCAACAGCTGCTACCCGGGTTACTTATTCACAATAAATAACTAAAAATTGATTGAAAAAAAATGTAGGTACACTAACTAAATTCAGATATGATTAATGACCATAAAAACGTAAGCTAAAAAGCATTTGGAATCAACAGAAAACCAAAAATAACGGTTCCGTTTTGTTTAAAATTACTTTACTAGTTTTCTGAAACTATATATAAATAATAGTCTTCAGCCAAGGTGGAAATGGATATTTTTGGCAAGTTTAAGTAACTGGGTAAAGTTCTTCTTTAAGTTCTTCACTCGTGTCCTAAAAACAAAAATCACTAAACACGTATTATGGTTTGTCGCCCTGGTTTGTTTTTTCTTCGAGAAAACGCTTGATATCTTCTCCTGGGTGTTCTAGCAGCGCTCTTGTACGAGAAATGTGCTTATTTTTAATTTCAGCACAGTTTTGATCCAAAAACGGAGAATACCCATGGTGTAGCCCCTAATTATGAGGTACGACTGGATGCACGTGTGTTCATAAGTAAATTATTCGAAGTGGACGCCACTCTTAATGTCCAGAAATACATGCTAACAACATTCATGCATGCTATTTATGATAGACAACACAAAGTTTCCCCAAGCCCTAAACCTCTCTTAAACGCAAGCAATTCTGTCAAAACATGAAGTCATACGGAAATTACAAACAACTCTGTGTAATATGAAGTACCCACTTTCCGAGCTACCTGCATTTCTGGATAAAAGTGACACTTTCTGGAGTAATGAATGCTTCAAAACATTAGTCCAAGAAACTAGCAGACGTCCTCTTAAACGTTAGCTCCATTATAATTGTCCTAACTTTGGCGCGACCAAAAAGTGAGCAGAAAAGATCGAAAAAAGCGGACCAGGAATCGAAGCAAAATTTATGAAACCCGCGGGAAAACAAGCATAAGCTCGCATGGGTTTTGCTTTGCTACTGAAAGCTAGAAAAATAAAACAGCATGTTGCTTCTGGCTTCTACAGTTAGATCGCATTGCACTGGTCGTTTTTCTAGCTAATCACTGTTCTATTGCCAATTTATCTTTTAAGGCAACCATTATTTCGAATCACGTTCTCCGATGAAGATCCCTTTAAAGGTATAAAAATACTTCCGGTTTTCGTGTATTTACATTGTCGGATTATGCCCTCAATTCTCACAGCCCAAAAAGCAGCTTTGTGTTTATATTTTATTAACGAAACAAAGATTGATCAGTGTATGCTGTTCCTCTCAGTGTTGTTTGAAATGCAGTCGTTCGGCCCCAGTCTCGTCAAACTGATGAGTATAGCCACGGGCAGATACCTGACAATGAGAAGAGACGGGACACTTAGAGGGCTGGTAAGTGACGTCTTTGTAGTTTTCCAGGGAATATTTAACTTGAGTTTACGCTTTTTACTTTATCTGATTAGCCTTATTAAGTGACTTCGCCAGGCTTTCATCCCACGCGCCTACATACCACAGAGAAACCAATCTACTGTTAATACATCACATGCACCAGCGCTACACTGTTTATTTAACCGGTTACTGCAGGAACAAAGCCAATCTGAAGATTTGGTTGACCTGTGGTTTCCTTGCTTTTTACTGATTGCGTCTTCTTGCTTATCGCGGGCGTCAGAAGATTGGCTGAGCAAAAACAATTGATTCTTGAGAACAGTTTTCTCAAGAGTTTTTGAGGCAAAGCTTACTAGGTGGCTCATCGGCCTGTCCTTACCTCCGGTAACTGTAGCATGAATAAAAAAAAAAATTAAAAAAAAATAAAAAAAATTAAAAAAAATTTAAAAAAACTGTAGCATGAATAAAGTAGAAGTATTACTAGTCCCCTTTGAATAAGATGCTAGTCAATCGCTGATTTACCCCTAGCATTCAGGTAAAAGTTTTCTCTAACAGGACAGTTCCACCGATCCCAATTTATGCACTTGGCTCGGGAGATACAATGTGGAGCAAAGTTTCTTGTCTATGGAAAAAACACTGCGGGAAAGACTAGAGTCCAATCACAGGTTTACTGCCTTTTACTTGTGTAGTGGACTGTATTTTTAAATAGCTCTGTCAGTTGTTATAAAATAGTTTTTCTGAAGGCAATGTTTAGCGTAGGCTCGATTTCCAGCCTTTTGGTGAGTGCAGTTTTCCTCTGGAAATCGAGCCTATGCTTAGACTGGGAAAATCGTTCTCGTGTAGTTTAAATAAACAAAACAACAAAGTACAACATCGCTGTAGTGTTTGTGGGTACATCTGGGACTTCCCTAGTGCGGGAAACCGAGCGTCATGGGACTAAGCGAGAGTGTGCTTTGTGCGTACGTGTGTGCAACAGCGACTATAAGTGCTGCTCGAGTTTATGGCCTTCGAGGTCCCTTAGAAATACTACAATCGCTTTATCATTTCTTTACTTTGTAATTTATTTTAGTTGGTTTGAAAAGCTCTCAGTAAAAAGCGGCTTCAAAAAGGCTGTGCGTAGTCCACTACGATGGTAGTAAATCTAACCTCTAGACCAGCTGCCTAGTAACCAGTCATCTCTCTCACTGGAGTAAAAGCTCGCAAAAGAAGGTGTCTAAAGCGAAGAGCACAGGAGAAAGTTAAAAAATCCCAAAATAAATATATTTTTTAAATTTAAACTGAAATTATGAATATATGAAATTCATATAATTGAACTGCGGAATGGAGAAATAAATGTGAAGAAGATCCTCGCGGTTATTAACGCAACTTATGCAGTTGCGAAAAGAAAGCCTGAAAAAATCAGGCTTGCCGGGATTCGAA
>Ga0126336_10002193_pt1 | contig 10969 bp, 5 predicted proteins | sample SidCmetagenome_FD_92530 | JGI IMG/M metagenome (GOLD analysis project Ga0126336, IMG submission 92530) | Coral microbial communities from El Islote,Puerto Morelos, Mexico - Siderastrea C C metagenome | ecosystem: Host-associated > Invertebrates > Cnidaria > Coral | place: El Islote,Puerto...
AAATCTACGAGATTGCTTCCAGGAAACAAAGATATCGTAGTGGTATTTAGTAGCTCATGCAAGGGAGCTTCACATTCTCTGGCTTTTTTCTTCAAGAAAAACGAGCTATTTAAAAAAAACATTCAACAACCACAATTATACGACAATTACACTTGTCTGCGAGTGCCTGCTTTTGCTTGTCAATAACCCTTTTCTTATTCTCTTCTTTTTTGTTTTCATTGTTTCAGGAATGCTTGAGTTCAACCTTTTTGGAATTCCTTATGTAAGTACTGATCTATGCCCACGATTTGTTGTTGTGATTACATTTCGTTCCATACGTAAGCATTCTATCAGGCATACAAAATACAGAAGAACCGCTGAGCGAGATTTTCAGGTATGCTAGCTGCCACCATAATAACATAACATTGTGCATGCACATGCTTAGTTTTTAACGCGACTCACATGAGGTTTAAGATTATTATATGGCAATGCATTTGAAACTGGTAGTGCATTCAGTGTTTATCTATCCTGCAGGGATCTGTAGCAAGAGAGGCCCCCTGTTATAATTGCTCGTACATCACTCTCCTAGAGTTCTTCTCCATGCTGAGTTTTCTAACTTTTCTTCGCAGCATTATCGTTTAGCACGCCCAGTTGCATTTGCCTTCAAGTTATTGTACCTCTGTGATCTGTCATTTCAAAATGTCAAAGCCACTTACCAACGACTTAGCTGTGATGAGTTTTTTCGTTTTGTTTATTTATTTATTCATTTGTAAGATTGGAGCAGACGTTTGCGGTTACTTTGATCACCCGACCAGTGAAATGTGCCTTAGGTGGATGCAGCTTGGAGCATTTTATCCTTTCTACAGAAATCACAATGGATTTGGAAACAAGGTGATTGATGACATTTCTCTTTTCAAAGATTACAAGTAAATTGAAATAAAGAAAAACACTTAGAACCGGAAATGTTATCATTGTTGGTTCGCTGGTAAAGACAGAGTAAAGAAGAACTTCCTAGTCAGACACCACAGAACGGACACCTTCTTATCATGGACAGTTCACTAGGTCTCAGATAGACCAAAATTCTTACGAATTACCCACGCTTTCCAAGATAAAATTCATTTTTATGCTGGCTATCTGTAGGAAAAACGCATGTTTATATATTCAGCGCACTGAGTATAGTAATTTTTAACATAACAAAACTGGACCATTATTTTAAGGTATTTAGAGTGATACTTAAAATATCTGGGATAGTCCCTTAACAGCTCTAACCAGTTTCTCTTCATTTTATTAGGCTCAAGATCCCACTGCGTTCGGTGATGAATTCGCAATCAATGCTCGTAAAGTGCTACAGACCCGTTACAGACTACTGCCTTTCTTGTACACGCTGTTCTACGAAGCAAAACTGTACGGCTCTACAGTGGTCAGGCCTTTACTGCACGAGTAAGTGCGGGGCACGTATCTCACCAGATACATTTAATGGACCGATTACAAGTCTTAGCCAACAAGGCGAACATTAGTTTAATTTAGACCTGGTTTTAGGCTAATAGAAATCGAGGTTAGTATTTCGACTCCAGTAACACACACCAAAGATGGTCTGTATGAATTAGAGGATCGCGAGCCGCGTTTTCAATGATGACCACGTCTAAACGTGACCTGAAAAGAGTCGCCAACTTCGCTGAACCTAATCAAAATTGGCTTCGACAGCGGTTTTCTTATACCCCGAAAAATCTTTGTTCCAACCATCGTCCCACTGAAACAAACAAACCGAGAACGGAGAAACGAGAACTGAGAAATTGCAAGGCAACGAAACTTAACGTTTGCTCTAGAGATCTAGAGATGTCCGCCTTCAAAAAGGTTGAGAGAAAGAGAGGAAATATAGTTCCAAAACGTACTTGAAAATCTTACACTGAATTTAAACGTGGTGAACGTAGAATCTTTAAAAGTATCATTGTTATTGACAGATTTGCAGGAGACAAAACCACGTGGGATATCGACCGCCAGTTCCTCTGGGGATCAAGCTTGCTGATTTCACCTGTTTTAGATCAGGTAAGACCAAAACATTTGTCTTTTCTTTTCTTTGTCCATATTCTTAAACTTGACCAGGGTAGAGTCTTAGTTTGAGTATTAGTTTACAATAATAAAATGCTATAAGCCGTTATTGACTTTCTCCTTACGTTTGCAGGGTAAGACAAATGTTGCGGCCTATTTCCCAGACGCTCGTTGGTTTGACTATTACACGGTAAATATTTTCACAGTTGTCAGTTGTGATGAGAAATTTCTTCTCAGTCCCTTTTTATTGTTAATAAGGAAGGAGGAGGTAATGGTCGGAGTAAAAGTAGTATTAAGCATTTAAGAGTGTTACTACTAGTAGCAAAACCAGACTATTATTAAACTGATAGACTCTTGTAGTCTTTGGAGGGGTAGGCTGTGAGATTTTGCACCCTACTCCTCACTACTCAGCCTGTATACACGCTGATCGCTTTTTGCTGTAAGTATTAGTACTAGTAAAACACAAGAATCTGGATTTATCAACTGAGTTGACAGGGAAAATTGGTCACCGGATTAGCCTCAAGAGAAATTGAAAGCTGACGAAGTTTCGAGCGTTAGCCGTTCTACACCCCTCCCCCCTCTTCTTCTCAGAGCGAATCCGCTCTGACGAAGGGCTAACGCTCGAAAAGCCAGCTTTCAATTTCTCTACGGTGGCAAATTTACTTATGAATTGAGTTAATAAATCCAAATTTGTGTGCTCCACTCGTCCACCGACGCAGAGCGCAGTCTATACTCGGCTCGGTCCGCTGACCGATTTTTTCTTTCATACAGGCTGATCGCTCACTGTTCAACAACAACAACAACGACAACAACAATAACACAAGTACACAATACTCGGAAACCCGCAGCTAGCGATCGTGCTAATCGGGGCGGGCTCAAGGAAGAGTAGAATCAAGACTGACTCACGATGACTTCGTGCGACTAAATTGGAAGAAAACAGTGCGTTTTATAAGCTACTAAGTTCGACTGAAGTTTGCCCATAAAATACTAACAGCAGTCTATTTACAGGGTGAAGAGGTCGGCAAGCGTAAGAGTCACGTGACACTGGACGCTCCACTCGATCACATTCCCCTTCACGTGCGAGGCGGTCACATTATTTCCACTCAAGAACCTGCAAACAACACTGTTTTCAGGTACGTACGGTTAGAACCAAATTTTATATGTCTATGTTTTAGGAAAAGCGTTATTTTACGTACTGAAACTTTCTTCATTATTTGTACAGCCGCAAGAAGCCGATGGGGGTGGTTGTAGCGCTTGGAGACGGTGGAAAAGCTCAAGGAGCACTTTTCTGGGATGATGGAGAATCCACTGGTAGGATTCTTTGCTGTTGTTGTTTGTGCGCTGACGGAGTTTCACACCGTTGCTGTCCTACGCAATTTTAGTCTTTCGTGTTAAATGCGGGATGAAGTCAATACAAATTGTGGATAACATTGTAATTTTTGCTTCCCTTAGACACCATGGAGAATAATAACTACCTGCTGATAAAGTATTCCAGTGATGAGGTAGGCAAGAATTCGTCTATTTGCTGCCACTCCTTGTTTGGCATTTGCTCTTTCCCATTATTTACGCTTTTGCCCTAAGGGCAAAGGCTTAGCTTGAGTCACGTAACGATCAACACAGTGGATGAAATCCTACTCAAATGAGTAGTACTGGCGCTCTTTATTTTATTTTGCCTTGATGTGAGTACAGTGATCTTTCATCAATCTAGCGCTGTGCTTAGACCTTGTGAGAAATTTTAAGAGATTTGTGAGATTACGGGTCGACCTGACGCGGATCATACGTTTCGTTAATTGTAAGAGTGAGCAAAAAGCAAACGATGCACGCTGTGTAACGAAGAATGCCTTGGGAAAAAAGTTGCAAGCTTTTTGTTGTTTCAATTTTCTGCAGCGTTCGCGACGATTACAGTGTACAATACCTCGTTAATTGTAAGAGTAAAAAAGCAAACGGTGATACACGCCGTATGACGAAGTATGCCATGAGAAAAAAGTTGCAAACTTTACAATGTACAATACTTTGTATCTTTCTTTCTTACCCCTAAAGCTACTAAGATTTAAATGTCATCATGTATAAATAAAGGTTTTGATTGATTGATTTGATTGGTTTCTCTATTTGAGCGGCAAAAATAAAATGAAATATATATATATATAAATGAGAAATTATAATCTGCATTAGCTTTAGCTAAAGATACCATATGAACTCTAAGAGCATTTCATGTAAGTTCATTTTCTTCTCTTAATTGTAGACTGGCGTGAAATTCTCAATCGAGAGGAATGGGTACACAGCCCCAGATCTTCCCAAATGGGGCTTTGTCACAGTTTACGGGCTTGATGGAGAAGGTATCGAGTCTCTGAGAATCGACGGAAAAGACATGAAAAGTAAAGCCAGCTTTGACAAGGACAATAAGGTAATTCAGGCAATTCGTAAAGTTCTCTGCAAACGAAGAAACGCTTTTTCCCAGAACGCGTTTCGGGCAAGCAAACGAGTGGGATGCAATGTTTCCTTGCTGCGCACATTCTCAGCCATTTTGTTTCTGTATGTGATTCTGAAAAACGGTTTGTGCGTGGTCATTTCAGGTAGAGCAGCCTGTGCGACCCTAGAATCTACTCAACATTGTTTCCTTGGCACGCAAAAGGGGAAACATTTGCTGTGCAAACCCGGCAAATGTTTCGAAAAAAAAATCAGAAACATGTTTTGTTTCTCGGAATCAAAAGACGTTTCCCCACAACAAATGTTTCGTGTGCGCAAAGGGGAAAACATTTAGGGAAGCAATGTCTCCGCAAACAATGTTTCCTCGTTTGCGGGGGCCTTAATTGAGATTGATAACTTGACTTATAATTATCATATTTGCATACAATAAGGACAGCAATGACGAGTTTAAAAACCGTCAATTTAAAAGTTCTTTGAGTTTGTTGTTGCATCTCGTTCTTGCCTTGAGAATTTTTTGTTTTTGTTTGATCGTTTATTGTTGTTGTTGTTGTTGTTGTTGTCGTTGTTTTTTTTTCTTGTTCTCCCAAGATACGTTACACGGGACTTTACTTTATGCAAAACCGCCTTAATAGTCTAGCAGACTGCCTTTATTCTCCGATCTTTATCTTGCAGGTCTTGAAAATCACTGATCTGTCGCTCAGCATCAATGAAGCTCACGAGTTCAAGTGGAGTTTGGAAGATCATCCAAAGGGAACTGGGAACAAAGTTCATCCCATTGCCATGGCAGCCTTCGCTATGCCGCTGATCATTAGTATCGTGCTCATTCGGTGCTGATTTGCGCCGCATTTTTTGAAAGTGATCACATTTTTGTTTAGCACCATGATTGACCGGTAGTGTTAAAAAGTGTGTCGTTACATAGCCTATCAGTAAAAGTGATGCTCGATAAACACCATAGAGATATATAACCTATTTTATCTGGTATAAAGAAATAGCTGTGTAGTGCCAGTGCAACTGAAGTAAACTATATTTTAACTTCCCTTGATTTGATTTATGCTATTTATTCCTTTGCAAAGAATGCTTTGTGGTTTTACTCAAATCTGGCAAGCGTGAGACGAACTACTGAAGGATTCATTAAGTTTCCAACTTCGTTAAGTTTTTGCTGACGGTTTGGCCTTATTTTTGGACGAAACGTTAACTTTGCTTCAACGCCGCTTCGAGTTGCGGTTTATTCGCGGCTAACAAGAAGCCGACAAGGAAAGGAGCGTATCCTCCCTCTCCTGCCGCGAAGCTCTGTTTATGAAATGTCATGGGCTGATTGTCCAAGAATTACGCTCGACAGCACCATTGCAAACCTTTCGTCCTAGCTTAGGTCTACGTATCAGCTTCTAGTTCGTTTCCGCTGATGCAAGAACGTTCGGTATGAGAAGAATTGACGTGTCACGGGTTTCATGTAGTGATAAAAGTTTTCGCGTAACACGCAGGGATATCTTAGGCTATTTTCCTTTTTTGCACACCTTTGAGAAATTATTGGAGACAAGATTAAGTTGATAGTTCTTACCCTCTTAATCCTCCACCCCGCCCTCCCCTCCCCCGCACAATCGGCAGACAAGACGCTGTTCAAAAGGTAACGAAGTTAATTTATTTATAATTTTCCCCATTTGACAATCGTTGCCTTTGTGTTTCCAATTGAATTTCAATTCTTATGACGTAAGACCCTAACGGAAACCTTAAATATTTTATTTCATACATCGTTCGGAAAATTCAAAAAAATAATTATTCTCTACTTGTGGCTAGTCACAAACGCCTGTCTAAGACAATAGCAGAATGGAGTAATACCTTATTATGTATAAAACGTTCACAACTTGCAAGTTGTTGACTCAAGTTTTCCTGAGTCTACTGAGTTGCATAAAATAGCCAACTTATAAAGGGGAATTTTATGCAACCACGTACAGGTCCTGGAAACCAGAGGTTTTTCTTGTTCGTTTTCATGTAACGATCAGCCGAAGACCGATTACTGATTATGTGAGACACTAAAGGAGCACAAGAAAATCCACTAACATGTACAGAGGATCCATTCCATAGATCCACTTAACTTACGATTGTTTCATGCAACAGGGTACTGTAAACTAAATATGCCTCAAATCTCATGAAACCAAAATTTCTCCAATGGCGGTAAAAAGGCACAGACGAGTGGCCTTTAATAAGCTGTTCTCTTATTAAAACTGACGAATGAACGATGAAAAGAAAATCCATTTCCTTACAACTTGTCAATACAATCTCACGAAAGAGCGTGTTTTTTTTCTCGTGTCTGCTGATCTCTGCAACAGGTTTATTTTCTTGCTCTTTACTGTGTAGGTGGAAAACCAATTAACCGTCGTTTGGTTAAAGAATTATTTTTCCTGCAGTATGGGAATTAATAACAAAGCTTCCTATCATGTGTTTTTGGGCCATTTAAGCGTGTTGTGTTTGATCTTACAATATGGCATTTCTCACAAAATCTCATATAATTAATTGGTAGATAATTTTCTCTAGCCTAGTAACCCATAACAACACTGAGGCGCTTAAACTCTCATCTCTATGGTAATCCTGCACCCCATAGCCTTTTGTAAAGTTTCTTTAAAGGCATTCATAAGCCTGAGTGGAAAGAGGCAATGTGAAAAAAGTTCCTTGTCTAAGGAAACAACGCGATGGCACAGACCAGAGCGAGAAAGCCTTTGATGCAGATCAAATGTTCAATACGCTATCCACTAAACTACCATGCTTCCTTACAAACAAAAAGGTAAGTTAGTGTATACCAAATAAGTAGATAACGTTTTTCGCTCGTTCTGATTGGCTACTCAAACTCGGAATAGTTTGTGCTATTCACCTCCCGCCATTGTTCTGGATTTCGCACTCGAGTTTTCCCTCATTTCTCAAAAAAAGGAAAATTTGATGCTGGCTATCTACTGGTGTGGTATATACTAAGACAATTATTCCCCTCAGTGTGGGTGAAGAGTGATAGGTATTTACCTTGCCACACTTCACCTCCCTTCGGTGATTAATTGTAAATTATACCACTGACTTTGTTCAAAATCAATTTCGTAAGCAGCGGTCAGTCGAGAGTCTCTGGTTACGAGATTGAGTCAAAACAAATTTAACTTTATCTGGCGTAGAGCAGGCATGGCACCAGGGGAGCAGCCGCTGCCCCAATGAAATCACTCTCCTTGTCCTTCTTCTTAGGTTGTCTGGTGATCACCTCTCCGCGCCTGGCAGCTCGTCTTTGCTCTTGTTCTTCTTCCAAAGCTTTCATCTTGTTGTAAATGTCAATTCCTAGGTGAAACATACACAACAAGAAACAAATTCCCGCTGCGATGAGGAAAAGAGTGCGCGCGCCTACGGCATCAATGATAACACCGCTGATTCCTGAGCCCAGTGCCATCCCCAGTCCCCAGTAGCTTCCGTGAAGAATGCTTTGAACCATAGGTGTTGCTTCTATTAAGAAAGGAAAAGAAAGAAAATGTTAAGATCAAACGTTTACGAAATTAACGACACTTACTGAGAAAGTTGAATTACTTTCTGCCATTTGGCTACTGACTTGCTAGTTGTTTGGCAGTCAGTTGGTCTGCCAATCACTAATCTGTCTGTATGTCTGTCTGTCTGTTTGTCTGTCTGCCTACCTGTCAGTATGTCAGCCAGTCATGCAGCAAACAGACAATCAGTTAGCCAGTCAGCCACCCAGCCAGCCAGGCAACTAGCCAGACAGTCTGTCAGTCAGTCAGTCCGTCAGTCAGCCAGTCATTCAAACGGACAGTCGGTCAGTCAGTCATTCAGACAGTCCGTCAGTCAGTCAGTCAGTCAGGCTGTCAGTCATTCAGACAGACAGACAGACAGACAGACACAGACAGAAAGTCAGCTAGTCGGTCATTCGGACAGTCAGTCTGCCAGTCTTCAGTCAGTCAGTCAGTCAGTCAGTCAGTCGTTCTGTATGGTTGTCTGTCTTTCCATCTGTTTGGATGGCTGGCTGTTTGTCTGTCCATCAGTCAGTCAGAGGGTCACTCAGTCATTCAGCCCTGTAAATATCTTAAAAAACAGAAACCCAATGTACTCACCTGGTGGTGCGTTCACATAAACAGCAGCAATCGACCACACTCCTCCATATGTGACTCCTTGAACCATCTCCATTGGAATCACAAACCATGGATCCTTCAGGTAAGTGTACATGAGGTACCTCGCGGTGTAGCAAGCGAGAGCCAGACAGATCATGCCCTGTTGGCCAATGGCTTGTACCGCGTAACCAGACAGGAAAAACATGACCACTTCAGCCAAGCAGTAGATCAATAGGATAATACTGAACAGGACAGGGGTTCCACCGAGATCCTGAAGATACCAGAACAGGAACGAATAGTGAAGGCTGTGAAAGAAGCCAAACGCGAACAGCGTGACCAGAAACACGCCATTTTTGAAGTTTTTGAACAACTTCATCGCGTCCAGGAATTCGTATCCATCACTCTCCTCCCCACTTGGTCGATCAAACTTGACAAACAGCGACACCATTACTGTGGCTCCGATTGCTATCTCAAACAGGTAGAAACACGGTAGGTAATCGATGGTGTCTGTGTGGAGACAGTCAGTTTCAAGAGACACCCACACTGCTACAAGAATGGCGGCGAGACTGAGCCCAAGTGAGCCAAACAACCTTTGCCTGCCATACTCACTGTCAGTTTCTACCAGAGATTGTACAATGGCGCTATCTGCAAGCATCGGTGTTGGCGTTGTGATTATTTCCGTTAAAATCACAATTAAGATAAGAGTGCGAAAAAGCCACGTGTTGAATTTTACGCGGAAATCAGTACTTGGCTTGGGGCTTGGGATCATTTTACCCATTTTCTCATACGGCAAGATCACATCAGTTTTCTTCTTCTTTATTATTGTATCCTTTTTTGGATCCGCCAAACTAAGCCCTCGTTTGTTTTCATTTTTCTGTGGATCGGCTTTAGCTTGTTTTCGGTCCTTTAATGACAGCTCATCACTGCGTATTTCCCTGCTTTTCTTTTTTGGAAGAGAACTTGAATAGACCTCACTTTGTTGATTAAATTTGTCTGTTCTTGATTTGATATTTGCATTTATATATAGCTCATTTGCATCGTGATCGTTCAATTGTGAAAATGGCGCTTTGGCGACATTTTCCACCCTTTTCGTCGATTTACCATTGTCTAATAAAAGTTCATTCTGTTTCTTTTTCTTGCTGAAGTCTCGGTAATTCCTCAGATCCCATTTTGGTAATGTGTAGGAAACATGTGAGGCTAGAAGTAGTTCCCTTGTTGTAATGTTGTCGTGGGATTTGACGCTTGAGTTGAGTTGACTTGGGGATGGAGTAGATACTCCGCTTGTTTGTATCACTGAACCGCTGCTGGAATATCCATAACACGGTAAATTAGTCGGATAAACAAACGACTGCCCGAAATAACCCACAATCCAACCAAGAATCGAAATAAAGTACACAACTTTGGGTCTGCTGTATCTGTCCGTGACCATTTTCCACAATGGCAAGCACACTAGTTTCACAGCTGGCCTCAAAGCGAGCAAAAGACCTATCTGACCTGGAGTCAACCATAACTGCTTGTAGAACAGGCTAAAAAACGGAAATAGTGTCCCCAGCGCCGTGTAGAAGAAGAAGTAAAAGGCCTTTGATACAAAGAAGCTCTTGTCTACTTGACGAAGTCTCTGAATAGCTTTCCGCCATTTCGATTGTTGTGTGTTGTCGCCTCTTTCAGCGCCGAAGTTTCCTTCGTTTTCGATGGGGGAGTCTGACCCTATTGGCTGGTACGAACTAGGAATCATTGTCTCAAAGAGGCACTGGCAATTTTACCTCACATTTTGTGGAAAATTAGCAAGCTACCTCCTTTGACAAGAGGATAACATCGTCAGCAGCAAGTACATTAGTATGCGAGAATAAAAGTGCCATGCATCACCCCTCGTAACTAAATATGCTAATAAATGTCATAAATTGTCTTTCATCAGGCTGCGTGCAGTGAACCGCAAACAATAACAAATGATCAAATGAGGTTGTTAATAAATGATGTTGAGTCAGTTGTAAACGTGTTTAGTTTTACAACAAAGTGCAGCAGAAATTCTCTGAATGGTTGTGCAATAAACCCGAAAGAGAAAAAGTCAGGTGAAAAGTCAAGTCAGACTGCTATTTTAAGAATAATTTTAATCGCATCCGTTTCTCACAATTTCGCGTGACCTTCAGGTGGCTCGGATTACTCAAATCAAATCCCAGTTTTCTGGGAAATGAATTGTAATCACAACCGTTTTAGCCAGAACAATCCGCTCTAGCTCGGCCCTTGTGCCTTTTTATGGCGACTGGTTACAACAATAGTTCACGCCTGAAGAAAAAACAACGTTCACATTTACATTTCAGTCCTTTTCTGAACATATTTATATTTTTGCGTATTTCAGAAAAGATAACAGGGGAGAAACTTTTTCCTTCCCAATTCGTTCACTTTTTTCAAGGTCCATCATTTACCCATTT
>Ga0126336_10002194_pt1 | contig 10967 bp, 8 predicted proteins | sample SidCmetagenome_FD_92530 | JGI IMG/M metagenome (GOLD analysis project Ga0126336, IMG submission 92530) | Coral microbial communities from El Islote,Puerto Morelos, Mexico - Siderastrea C C metagenome | ecosystem: Host-associated > Invertebrates > Cnidaria > Coral | place: El Islote,Puerto...
ACTGTCGATGTTTGGGCTCGATTTTGTAGGCGAACTCCCGGACCTTCCTCACTAGCACAAAGACTTTAAGGCCCGGCAGCGCCCCCCCGCCCCCCCCCTCCCCCCCCCCCCCCCCACACGCCTAAGACCCGACATATTGTCGCTGATGTTTAAAAATTCCTTCTCGTCCTGACCTTGTCATGTCATTTCAATACACTGAACGCGTAAACAAGACTCTTTATTTCACCTACTGCCTGCTGTCATTTTTGTGTATTTTATTATTGCTATTCAAATTTCTTTTTCTTTCCCTGTACGTTTATTTGTTTAAAAAAACTGGTAAAACTTATTTTTTTAAACTATAACTTCCGCAAAAGACTATAACTTCCGCACAAAACTTCGGCTTGTGCAACTGTACAGGTGGATTAGTGATTTGCTATATAAATTCTCAGCGTTTTCTACAAATATATCAAGTACCTCTTCGAATTGAGCATCATGAGATGGCTATATCTTGTTACACTGTGTGTGGAGATTGCTGCATACAAAAATATTGACGGTAAGTTTTTCCCTTCTTGTTATTTTAGCATTTTATCGACTGACATTATAACGAGGAAGAAAACTAGGGAAAGGTGTATTTCAGCGCGCGCGTAGTTTTCGTTGATTAGCGCGTATGAGTTTTGATCGGACTTAGAATTGGTCTCCGATGTGTCCAGCGACGCTTAAACTCGTTTCCAATTGAAAACGGCTATCTTTTATGCGTGTTTTAACTGTTTCCCATACTAAGGCATTTTGTATTGTTTTCGCGTTGGAAGTGTTCCAAAACGCATGAAAAGATATTCGTATTCATACGAAAACGCATAAGTGTTGACAGGTGACTTTTGGAAACGCATTAATGCGGACGGACACACGAGCCTACGAGGCCCAACGGTCGAGGTTTAACCCAGCTTCTGTAGCATGAGCAACTGAGAGTATTGCTACTCCACTCTGGATGGGATGGTAGTCCCTCGCAGGGTTCCCTCCGGCAGTATGTCGCCAATACCCATTTACACAGCTCGATGGGGAGAGACAATACGGGATAAAGTTTCATGTCCAAGGAAACAACACGATGGTAGGGACTGGACCTCGAACCCTTGACCTTCAGATCTGAAGTCCATTGGCTGTGTTGTCTGATCTAATCAGTGGTTATGGTGAAAAATTTTTTTAGCGCAGGAGTTTTGTTATGGGGATTGACATTTTGAGGGATATAAAAATGTAGGAGTGGAAGGCCTGTTTGTGAATGTGAGGAGCATATCACGCTTCTGTGAATGTGATTTGCTTTGAAAGTTGCGTTTTGTATAGCAGCGGGGTAATATTGTGCTGCGTGAGAGGTAGTTTCCCTTGGCGTTTTATGGGGGAACGGTTTTCGCAGTGGATTGTAAGTTTTCTCATTGGGTAACCTGTATTTCGCAGAGGAGAGAAACGACAGCTGCGAATGTGGTCCTTGGTCCGCGAATCATGCAACAGCACGAAAAGTACCTGTGAATCCCAATAATTTCCGTAGGAGAATGAAAATTTTAACAATATTTCATTTATTCTTTCTTATCCTTGATAATCTAAGCTGCAGTCTTGTTGGAAAGTCGTTGTGAGTATTAAATAATATACTCCCACACAAGCCCCAAGCGCATTCGAAAATAATTACAAGACTACAAGCTTATATGTATTCTAGATATACAAGAGAAGTTAACCCCGTTCATAAACATGTATAAGGAAGATCTTGAAAATATTCAGCAAAAACAAAGGCCATTTCCATTTATCTAAGGTTTCTCTATCCGCTTTGCGAAATGTAAGTTCTCCAGGGTCATAGGTCGCGGACCAAGGACACCTATGCGAAAATTGTTGATATTTTTCAAGAGTCGTTGAAACAAAAGTTTTAAACTCTGCAGCAAATTTGTTCACAACCGCAGAAATGAGTTTATCCGTAAACCTGTTTTTCATAAAAAACCCGTCCTCCCCTTGCGTTATTATCTAGGCACAAGCTAAGTAAACATGACCATGTAATGTACGGAGCCGCAAAAGTAGACACTTCAAGAATGACAAATTGTCCTACCTGTCAACAAACTTGAATTCTGCGCCTTCACCAACAGCAGGAAAGCCGAAACTTGGTCATATGAAGGAATAAATCATCAGATACATTCGTTTTTTGTCGTATTTTATTTAACGAGCAAATATTACATCGGTTCGGAAAAGTCACGGACCAAGGACCACATACTGTAGCGGACATTTAACGTTCGAACAGATGGCTTCACGATCATAAATGTTGCGACGGTTTCCATTTTCATCAGTGGAAATTATTCATGCCTCCACAGTCTCACGGCTCTTAAGTCTCACAAAGCCAAGTCTCATAGCTCCAAAGTCTCTTATTGAAACGAACAAAAACTGACAATTGATCAAAGTCTTAGAATATTTTAAGAAAGATTCCTAGTTCTGTGTTGTCTTTATTTTTCTCGAAAGTAAAATTTTGGCGAGTTGTACATACGTTTTCAACTCCAAGTCGACAGCCACTCGACCAATTTGGCTAAAATTTGGCCAGATTGTTGCCAGATAGTTTTTCTACAAAACCGTGTCTGTATCCCTCTTTTCGTTTTAAGGCTAGACCCTTTCCACGCGAAGGGCTATTTGTCTTTCTGGCTTTATCTGCTTAATTACAAAAGAAGAACAAACGCACTTGCCAAAAATCTGAGACACGGTTTTTTAGGCAGAAGTGTCGAAAAGAGAATTCAGCGTTAATCGTCTTGTTTTTTTTGTTTCTGGAGGGAGTGGAACGTAATCTATAAAACCTTCGTATTTTTCGAAGGCGTTAAACTTTTGGCTCTTTTTGAATGAGAAAGTCCTTTTCTGGAATTATTAAGCTTGTAGTTTACAGAGTTTTAATGAAAACAACAAAAACTGGAGCGATCCGCGCGCAAACGGTCCTGGAGGGTGGCTGATACCTTAACTTTGTCCGATTAATTTATTAAAGTCCAGAGGAACGAACGCCGGGGGAACAAAAATGTTACGAAGAGAGCGCTTGATTAGCATTTCCGACAAAACACTCGCCGGTCTTCTAATTGAACACAAAACTTTTTAGCGCAACTCCACGATATCGTACTCTCAAAAAATATTTGCCGTGTTTCCTTTAATTCGCCCTCTTTTTGGCTGAATAAATTTTGCCGATTTTTACCGTTAAATTAAAAAATGCCAAAAAAATCAGATGAAGGAACTGCAGTGGTTTATCTCCCACCTTTGAGGAAACGTCCTGTGCTAAAATTTTATACTGGGGAGGAAAGAAACTTTTTAATAATGCCTTTTCTACACCAAAATGTATCGGCCATTTAGTCACTGAAACGAACAGATATGAGACCAAAGGAATATACCCGGTTGAGTCGAAGCAAGTCGCGAGAAAGTAAAGACATTTCCGGGTATCACTTCTTGGACAGGGCTCACGCAAATGATGAATTTGAAGGATTAATTGCCAAATAGTGTTCTTTACCACTACAATTATTTTCAGAAACTCTCTTTTTAATTTTTTATAGTCAGAATTAACGTTTTTAAGGTTGTTTCAAGAGGATTAAGCGTGCTTTCAAGTACTCAAACATAATGATGGACCATATGGTCCATTTAGTGGTTTTAGGGTTAAAGAAGGGCAGTTGTATGTTTTAAAAACAATACCACAAGATTATAAATTAACGCAATTGACGTTGTTTAGCTACCATTGGCTAACATTGACATAAAAGAGTGAATTACAAGGAAATTTAAAACTTGCTTCCATGCAATTGGGTGGTTTTTACGATGAAGGATTGACGGGGAAAAAAGAGAGGAAATCTTCTTGGAGATACCCGGTGGACACTTGTCAGCCACGTTTTCTCGTTTTGTCTGCTGGTTTCTCCTCTTCGTGTTGTCTTCGGTTATAAGGGAGGCAGCCCGTGCGCAAGGTTAGTTTTTCTATATACTTCTTACAAAATTTACTGGCATCCCTGTTCTTGTTAATACGCCATTTTTACAGCCTGAAAGACACCGATCGCACCACAAATAAACTAAACGTGTCCTATAATTTGTTATAAATTGTGTTTATCCGGTTCAGGCCACAAGAGAAAACCAGCCATACATGACTTAGAATAGAAAGTGTTTCCAGTAATAGTAAAACAAAATGAGGAAGCGGATTTTAATTTGAAGCATAATTTTCTCCAAAAAAAAGAAAGAAAAAAAAAAGAAAGTAATTAAAAGCTATATTCCTTACTGAATCTATAAAGCACGAAAATAAAAGCATTCTTAGGAACTTTTCACGAAACGCATTGGTTGCGTTGGGGTGTTAGTATATGAAAACAGTCGGCAAACATGTAAATAATGAGTTAAAGGCTTTTTGTCCGCAGTTTCCACGTCAACTGAAACTATTTTGTCCTTAACTGGACTGAAACTGTCTACAGCTTACTGATAGTTTTCGATTACTTTCGAAACTTTTATCGCAGCCCTTTTTGTATCGTGTTTAGTATCACTTCTTTTAAATTCTTTTATAAGTCGTTTATTATTTTCAATCTTTCAATTTGATATGCTTCTATTTTTCATAGTCTGAATGTCTTTGAAATCTAATTCTTTTAGCAGAAATAAATGTTCCTTTACCCATTATTTCAGACGTCTTCTTGTCGGAGTTTATATAAAAACAGGTGCTTCTGATTAGAATAAGTGCTATTACAGATGTCTTAACGGTTGTAAATGTTGCGCCAGTTTCCATTTCCATAGAAATGCACACAAATTCTGTCCCATATTATTCACGGCGCCACAGCCTCACGGCTCTAAAGTCTCACGGATTAAAGTCTCATGTTCTAAACTGACGATTGATCAAAGCGTCAGAATATTTTATAATAGTTGGTTTGTTCTGTGTTGCCTGTGATATCACTGTCGTCTGGTGAACTTTACCCGATTAATTTGCTAACGGCCACAAAAACAAACGCGCGGGTAAAATATGTTACGCAATGTCAGTGGTCAGGAATAATCGGATGATAAAACTGGCGATTGGTGGGTAAATCTGAAAATTGCGTTCCAATTTCAGTTTCTACGAGTTACCACTTAGCCAAACAAGAAAAAAATAAAAACTCGTCGATCTTCCAGTTGAACACAAACCTTTTTAGCGCAACTCCACGATTACGTACTCTTGAAAAACATCTGCTTGTTGTTGGCCTTTAATTCGTCCTCTTTTTTGCTTCGTCTTCAAGGATACCTGAAACATGTTATACTAAAAACCAAATTTTCATGTCTTTTGGATGTTCCTGTTTTTGTTTTCTATCCACTCTTTGGATCGTTTTAAAACCTTTTAGCTAATTTTAATTTTTGTCATGGATGCTGATCGACACCATAAGCGATCAAAATTGCAGATACCTTAAATGTTAATTTTTGGCGATTAAATAAATTCACTGGCGATTCCGAAAAAATACTAGGAATCGCTTTGTGAGCTGACTCCGGAGATTGAAATCGAAGACGTATGGAAACGATCGCTGGCGGTTATTTTCCCGCGAGGAGTGTGTAGAATCTGTTAGTGTGCCTCTAGTTGTGCATGTATTAAAGAAATAACTCCTTGAACACCAGAAAATTGATGTTTTAACAGGTGTCTTGTTTGCAATGTTTTTCCTCTCTGTTTCTTTTGCAGCGTTTTCTTTATCATTTTCCTAACTTGCTCTCTCTTTGCTTTTACAAAACAATCTTTTGTCTCCTCTAGATTAGTAAAAAAGACTCTTGTAAGTTTTGAAGCTAAGTTCTTTTTTTGCGAATTACCGGAAATTCAATACACATCATCAGTTACCTTTACGCGAAGTTCTTCTGATCAAACGCTGCAAGATGAGTTTCGCTGGAACTATTGAAGAGGCGCTGCCTGTAAGGATCAAGCAAAGTCGGAAATCGGCCCAAAACTCAAAATTTTGAAACTTTGTCACAATAAAGCCTATCACATGCCTGATTCTTTGACATAATTTGTTTTCTCCAAAACTCGAAAATTTCAGTTTGGGACGCGTTCACTTTAAGGGGCCATTTTTTGCCGTGAAAAACGAAAAAAAAAGGCAAAATTTGAAAATTCGGTAAAAAATTACCAAAAACTTCGGAGCCAATGAAACTTAATCCAGTTGTTAATGGTAATCTATAGATGTCAGTTATATATATTTCATCTGGATCAATAATGTTTATGGCTAAGAAAAGTATGTTCAAAGATGGCTCCTTTTACCTAATTCTCGTTTAGTCGGGGACTATGCTTCATTTCCCTGGGAATTTCTCTACTGGTAGATATACTTTGGAAATTTGGTTTATACTTTTTTGAAAGGACTTATGTTGGTGTAGTTTTTGATACAAAAATTTCCGCGGGCAATCATTATGTGTTTGCAGGAGAGCACCTCAAATATGCCCAAACATCGACTTTTCTCCAGACGCCTTCCGGGCGACACGGTTTGGAGGACTGGTAACGAGTTACAGAATTTCCAGCTATGGCAATAAAGACACTATAAAGTGACAAAATCTGCTTTGTTATTATTTTGCGACGCTGCCTCTGATTTATTACAGGTATTTTGGTCATTTTTAATGCAATGAGCTATACAAGTAAGTTGTTGTATAATACCGGACGATAAGTGCACGGGTCATTGCTCTCTCTAGCGGATTTGTTATTCATCAAGCGTGTATCGTCTTGCCGCAGTGAACTCATATCTTGTCAGTCGAGGTATGTGCGCTACCAGTTCTGTGCAGGTCACTTTACTGGCGACAAGACTTAGTAGTTGGCGCCTTGCCTCGGAGGCGTCCGGTTGTGTATAGGACTCCATCACAGCCAACGGTAGATCACTGCTAGGAGGTACAAACTCAAGGAGCTGGCTTACTTCGTCCTTTCTTCTCACTGCCTCCCACAATTCTGAAGCGGACTGTGGCTACGGTTTTAAGGACTTCCAAGATGATTTCACTGGTTTTACGGGTGTAGCAGTCATGCGTTTTCGAGGTGGCATCACTCCAAGGACGCTTCATAATAGAGCTGAGAGGTCCAATACTGCACTCATCCACGAAACATTGCAAAGCTACTATTTTGCCTTTGTCAGTGTTATCTGGTAGTTTGGGGTATTGTGCACACGTGGCTTGGCTGATGCTATCATCAGTCGTCGACTGCGTCTCTTCCTGGGACGAGGAAGGCTGGTAAAGAGTACTGACAGGGCTAATGGCCAACCTCTGGAGGTTTTATGAAAGCGCTTCCATACTCTCTTCTTGATCATCTCCCAAAACGCTGACTTCAGTGGCCACAGAAACGCTTTCATGTGCCTACGTTAAAAATGAGCATACAACATAAATCACCATTCAAATACTAGCAGACCATAGCATAACGCCGATTTCCATGTGCCGATTTCCATTGCAACCATCCTCTCGTTTAAAATTCCGCATTCCCTTCAGGTAATGCCTAAAGGATGAGTGTTATTTTGTGGCCCCTTCTCATCTGCAATTCTACCACCTTTCATACTTCTTTCCTATATCTTTTTTTGAAACCCTCTACATGTACGTGCATTTAAAAAAAATAAATTATGGGATAAAACTACGTCTGCGTTGAAATGTGCCGAGAGACTAGGGACTAGGGCGTTGGGATTTTTCAAGGGAATGGGGTCTGTTTGACGGCTGGAAACTCCAGGGAAGTGCAAGACGAAAACGAGAACTCCAGGCAAGGTCTCCTAGACAGGGGAGCAACTTTATTTCATACAGTTGGTCGAATCAATGCGCTTTTTCCCTTTTTTCTTCTCTGTTCCCCTCTCACTGTACTCCCAGACTCGTACCCAGTCACTTGGTAATAAGAAGAGGGAGAGCGCACGAGATTATGGGTCCAAAATTAAGAATCCCATAATCTCTCGCGCGCCGCATCTTCTCGCCCTACATTCCCTTGCGCGCTCCCTCTCCCTACTAACAAGCGACTGGGTATGAGTCTGCTGCATTGCTTGTTCGTCCCCATAGGAAGCCCACTAGGCGCAATTAACGAAACACAAGAGACGCCTGCGGCACAAGCTAGGCTACTTAAGTGTTCTTTAGTTAGCTGTGTGATGGATAGTAAACAAAAGATAAAGCCAAAAAGGATTATGCTCACTATTTTTCCACACCTCTTTTGACTGCTTTTCACGGGTCGCAATGCTTGTGTTCAGCTTTTCACGGCACTGCCGACAGGTAGCTAGAAGAATGACAACATAAAGTTCAGCCTTGTTAGTAGATACGGTAGTTAGTGTGACATTCGTTACAAATAACGATAATGCAGATAAATACCTGAGCCGATAGGTTTTAGTGACCAGTCCTGTTGAATATTTCCTCCGACAGCTTCTTATTGATAGTGCGATCATCCGTGTGCTTTTTTGAGCGGTGAGATGTGACCCTCTCTGGGACCTGGCAAAGTTTTTTTCCGCCCTCTCCATTTGATACCAAAGGAATATCGGTGCTTTGGGCACACGCGAAAGTTTAAGACAGCGCTCCCCTCAAATACTCATAAAATATACAAAAACGAGACTGTGAACAAATCACACCCCAAAGAAAGATGGCGAAGAGAGGGACATGAAAATGTCCTTACCTACCCTCAGCATAATCAGCTCTTTCTTAGACGACACGTCCTCTCCACGCATTTTCAACATCTCTCAGTGCCCTGTTATGTCACGCTGACAATCACTTAGCTCTTGATATTCAGTGATCACTGTACCTTTTACAGTAACTGAACCACACTCCGTCCCGAAAAGCTTTCCAATCCCGCATTTTAGCACTTTTACTAACAAAACTTTTTGCTACACAATTCACATGTTTCAAGTTGTGGGTCGACTGCGGAATGTTTGGAGGTGCTTGGAGCATTCGTGCACGTCTATCGAGCAAATTTGTGTCGCAATTGATTGACAGGTCGACAGGCGAGGTTTTCCCAGTGAATATAATGTCTTGAATTTTGAACTATCCTCCAAGAAAACAAAGATTGTGAAAAAACATTATATTTTAAAATAGTCAATATACCTTTGTGAATTCCGATAACGTATTTTCCGGGAAAGTTTAAAACAAGTAGAAGTACCGTGGGATCTAGGTTGTTTTGAACACCTGTAACAAATCAAGCGCGACGAATGCTTTAATTGAATTACAACACTGAACTTTGGTACTTTCCCGCGCATGCAATGCAAATTTCAAATAAACAAACTCCTACCGCCCCTTTTATTTAGCTCCTTTGTTCGAAAGTTCCGGTCTTAAAGCATCGTTGAAAGATTTTCTTCTAGATTAAGAAAAGCAAATATACAAAAGTGAAATTGTGTGTCAAGTGAAGTTTCTCGTATGTACTTCTTATGCAAATATTTTTCCCACATAGGATTTCTAGTGAACTTTCCAAGCGGACTTACAAGCCAAAATTTTCGAGCTACGCTCTTGACAAGCAATTTAAAGCGGTACCAGTCATCCATAGTAGTACACCTACAGGCAGTTCATTATCAATGAACAAAAAAGTCCATCGACAACTTTAATAGCTTGAAGAAGCGTTGCTCGTGTGTTTCACTGCGTGCGAAGGTTTAGCAACACCAGCGTAGGGAGGAACGCCGCGTGTATATCTATAAGGCTCATCGGACTAACAGAACAAAAAACTGTTGGCAGTAAAACAGAGACACAGTCAAATAAAAAAGCAGTCTTTGTTATATTTTATAGCTTATTAGTATTTTTGCTACAAGCCCTGATACACACCGTGTCGCCTAGACTGAAGCGCGTCTCAAGAAAAGTGGAATTTGGGTATTTTTGAGGCGCTCTCCTGGAAACACATAATGATTGCCCACGGAAATTTTTATATCAAAAACTACACCAACATAAGTCCTTTCAGAAGGAGTAGACAAATTATCCAAACTTTATCTACTACTCGAGATGTACTCCGGGAAATGAAGCATAGTCCCTGACTGTACGAGTATTCGGAAAAAGGAGCCATCTTTGAACATACTTTTCTTAGACAAAAACATTATTGATCCAGATGAAAGATACATCGCTAACATTTATAGATTACCTTTAACAACTGGATTAAGTTTCATTGGCCACAAAGGTTTTGGTAATTTTTTACCGATTTTTCAAATTGTGCATTTTTTCAGTTTTCATAGCAAAAAATGCCCCCTTAAATTGGACGCGTCTCAAATTAAAACTTACAAGTTTTGGAGAAAACAAATTATGTCAATCAATCTAGGGTTGTCCAATACACCCGCACTGTAACGGACCGTGAGACTTTGGTTTCGGTCCCTAGAGCTTTGTACGGACCGTGAACTTCACATACGGTCCGTATAGAAGAGATCACGGTCCGTAAATTGCATCTGATTAATGGGACTTAGAATATTTCATTCCTGTTGTGAGAGGGAGATATCTTTGTTACGGACCGTACAGTTTGTACGGACCGTGAACTTCAGATACGGTCCGCATAGGAGAGTTCACGGTCCGTAAATTGCATCTCATTAGTGGCACTTAGAGTATTTCATTCTGGTTCTGAGTGGGAGATATCTTTTTATGGACCATACAGTTCGTACGGACCGTGAATTTCAGATAAGGTCTGTATGGAAGCGTTCACGGTCCGTAAATTGCATCTTATTAGTGGCACTTAAAGTATTTCATGCTGGTTGTGAGTGGGAAATTTTCTATTACGGACCGTACAGTTCGCACGGACCGTGAACTTCAGATACGGTCCGTATAGAAGCGTTCACGGTCCGTAAATTGCATCTCATTAGTGGGACTAAGAATATTTCATTCCCGTTGTAAGAGGGAGATATCTTTGTTACGGACCGTACAGTTCGTACGGACCGTGAATTTCAGATACGGTCCGTATAGAAGAGATCACGGTCCGTAAATTGCATCTGATTAGTGGGACTTAGGTGGGAAATTTTCTTATTACGGACCGTACAGTTCGCACGGACCGTGAACTTCAGATACGGTCCGTATAGAAGAGTTCACGGTCCGTAAATTGCATCTCATTAGTGGGACTTAGAATATTTCAT
>Ga0126336_10002195_pt1 | contig 10967 bp, 4 predicted proteins | sample SidCmetagenome_FD_92530 | JGI IMG/M metagenome (GOLD analysis project Ga0126336, IMG submission 92530) | Coral microbial communities from El Islote,Puerto Morelos, Mexico - Siderastrea C C metagenome | ecosystem: Host-associated > Invertebrates > Cnidaria > Coral | place: El Islote,Puerto...
CACGAAGAAAAAACTGTCCTGCAACTAAACTGAAAAGCAGAAATAAATGGTTTGAATAAAAGAAGAAAAGAAATTATAGTTAGCTAAAATGAGTGGTTTTCACGCTGACACAGAACTTCTGAGCGCGCATGACGGTTGCCTGAGGGTCGCATTAAAATGCTTGCAATCGCTTATTCCTTTTGCACCAATACCCCATTCTCAAAGTCTCAAACTCCTAAGTGTCTATTGATCTGTAGGGAAACGTCCTCTAAATATCAACTCTCCTACTTTGTATTTCATCCACATTACAGACGTGAGGGTTTTACCCACCGCCTCGAACGTTGGAACACAGGGAGGTAATACTTAATAGCTAGAGTTTGTATTTTAGGATTTCGTCCACAGACTAAAAAGTGAGAACCACCTTGTATAGTCGAATAAAGAGTACCACGGGAAAGTTCAACAAAACAGCGATGTAAGTGATTTGTATTTGATGTGAGGAAGTTGTTTTTGATGTAAGGAACTTATCTTTGATTGGAGGAGGAGGTTTTTTAAGTGAAATTTACGATTGGATATAAGCGATTTGTTTTTTATGTCAGCTATCGATTTGTATTTGATAAGAGTGCGTTATATTTGATGTTAGGAAGTTGTTTTTGGTGTGTGCGATTTTATTTGATGTGAGGAATTTGTTTTTGATGTGAGGAAGTTGTTTTTGATGTGAGGAAGTTGTTTTTGATGTCAGGCATTTGTTTTTGATGTGAGAACTGATTTGTGTTTGATGTGAGGAATTTGTTTTTAATGTGAGGAAGTTGTTTTTGATGTCAGGCATTTGTTTCTGATGTGAGGACTGATTTGTTTTTGATGTGAGGAACTTGTATTTGATGTGAGGAATTTGTTTTTGATGTGAGACATTTGTGTTTGATGGGAGGAAGTTGTTTTGGATATGAGGAACTTTTTTTGATGTGAGAGAGTTGTTTTTAAAGTGAGGAAGTTGTTTTTGATGTGACACTTGTGGATCACCGTATATTCTAGCTCGCAAGCTAAAGCGATTTTGTTGGATAAACAAACAAAAGAATCGGGGGCACACGCTTCTGTCAGCAATTCGACAAGATTATGAAAACTTTAACTACAGCTAGAAAACCTCAATTTGTATCCAGAAATTGTATGTTGTTTTAACTCGACTTACTGAGGTACGAGGATTTGTATGTGCTGATGTGTTTTGAGCTCACGTACGCTACATGGGCATCCCTTGCACTATCCACTGGAGCTGAAACACGAGTGAGCCACAGGTATACAGTGGACAAACATCCAAACAAAGAACTTCACCTGATGACAAAGAACAAGCTTTCGCTCATCCAAAAAGTTACAGTGTAACTCTTGCCTGTAGCAAAAGCACTGAAAAAATAATCGCATTATACTGTGTATCTCTCGTGCCAGGATGTATCCAGAAGTTCATTGGAGAAAGTGGCGTAATCAAATCTCCAAACCATCCCAACAACTACCCGCGCTCCCTGGATTGTTCCTACCTTGTACAGGTCCCCAGGGGAAATATTGTCACGCTCAGTTTTACACACTTTGACCTGGAAAGTAAGTTATTAAGTTGCATTGCAATTTCTAGCAACTTTTCATCTACAGCATCTAGTTTTGTTTATTACTAACTAGAATTTTCACTCACACCTGAACAAGACTTTTACGAGACGTAATTCATCGAGAATATCATTTACTTGACGCAAGTGCAGCGTAAGTTTGCTGCGACTCGTTCAACTCTTTTGCACGATCGAAAGTTTTTATTTTGCCATTCATTTTCATCCCCACTTTCCAATAATAAATGTTTTATCATGTCAACTTTTGAGCACTGCTTTACAGAGTGGAACTGCAATTCGTAGGTTTCCAGTTTTGGGTTTTGGCAAAAGCAGGCCTGCAGCCTACTTCACGCCCCTCGCCCCGGCGGCCGGAGCTCAGTAAATTTCACCGGTACCAGTCTCTACTCATTCACCAAACATGACGTCTTTTATGTCCAGAACGTAGGAATTGGGCTCGAACATTGTCGAACCCAGAACCTTCGGGCTTAACTGCCCATGCTGAAGTTCTCCAAGATCGAGGATGGAGCGAAAGAAAAAATTTACGGGTAGCAGCCGCCGGGCCACGGGCCTGCTTTTAGCAAAACCCTGACATCGTTGTTGTTGTTGTTGTTATGTTTGTCCTTTTCTTCGTTTAGTGTACTGCGTTTGTCAGTACAATTATGATACCTTATTCTACCTAAATATAAATGTAATCTTCTTTTTCCTTATTTTTAATTTGATGCCTTATTTGACCAAATCTGCGCTTTTTTAGGTTCCATGGGTTGTGTGTACGACTATATTGAAATTTTTGACGGTAACCGGTCAGACGCTACTAATCTTGGAAGATTCTGCGGTATTAGCAAGCCTGCCCCAATCCACTCGTCCACCAATGAACTTCTTCTGAAATTTGTCTCTGATGGTTGCATAACGCGCTCTGGCTTCGTCGCTTCTTACACCGCCGAATATAATGGTAGGTGTTTTTTTTTTCTTCAGAAACCTTTATTTAAGAAAATGATACCATTAAATATCTTGTTATAAGGTAGATAAAGTCACGCATGAGCCACAAGTGTCACACGTAGCCCGGAAGCCACCGCGTCCGAATTCTTCTTCACAATCCAACTTCGTAAGGGTCTATTGGTTGGCTACCTTAATATTTTTTGATACTGAACCGTTATTTTAGTCGCTTCATTGTGACTTTACATCTATAGCTATATATCCACGGTTCATCAACCAAATGGCCACTATCATGAATATCGGCGTAGAAGCACAGTCTATGTCAGACTGTCCATGCTGCAAAAAGATGATTTCAGCACATTTTTAGCCTGCAAATACAGTCGCCTATCATCGCTTCCGGCCGCTAGGATTTCACGCAAACGCCGCTAGCTGTGGGGAACGTCAAGAGGTGGCTGTATCCGCAGGCAAGCACACTTTATGTAATATATGCATTTTTGGACGCCACTGTACTGCGACCACTGTACTTTGTCTTATCCAAACTTTTCTTGAACAGTGGAGACCGTTTACGCAATCGATTTTCGATGCGTTATTATTATTATTATTATTATTATTATTATTATTATTATTATTATTATTATTATTATTATTATTACTATTATTATTATTATTATTAATGTACATAGTTACGTTTTTAATTTCTAGCTAGAAACACGACCCCACAAGCAAGCCAATATCGTGTATGAATAAGGGATGTTTGTTTGTTTGTGATATTTGTCTTTGGCGTGTACCCAATGATTAAATGATTTTTTTAGTAGTTTCACGTCAAGTCGCTTCTTTGCTATTTTAATAGACAAGTGGACTTTAGTTCCGATGACAACAGAAGGCACACAGGTTACAGGTGATGAAGAGGATGAATTTGTCATCACTACAGGAAGTAAGAAGTGACGTTACAGTAAGACCACACGAAAACCGAGGTTTCCCAGGCAAAATTTTGAGACAACATTTGTGCTTAAGGACGTTTGCGCTAGTTGCTTCTGCGCATCCTTTTTGCCCAAGCAATTCACGTCGCCACGTCTTGTAACGTCACGCATTGAGTGCATGTGCTGTTACTGAAATGTGGAGGTATGCTGGTGAGCTTTTTAATATCTACGCAAGGGTTAAACTCTCTTTAATGTTCGGTGACCCAAGATCTTCTTTTGATAGATCACTTTCTTTATCGATCATCTACGTTTAAAATGATTGAAGAAAATCTATGTTCTGAAGTTTGATTTTTTTCAACTTTTCTGCCCGCGCATTATCTAATTCCGCTATTTTGCACGGTGTTGGCAAAAGCTCATCTTAAGGGTTGAGTTTAACTGAAAGGATAACACCAGTTGAGATTATTTCCTTGACAGACCCACTTAAATGAAATTTGACTGAGAAAGTGGATCTAAAGCGAATCATTTTTAACATTTTTTACTAACAACCACTGAGGTCATGTGGAGTTACAAGGACCGATTTCTCAAAATTAGGGTAGTTTTTCACGCGCTTTATTTCGAAAACGAAATCGGTAGCCCCCAGTTTTTTTTTGGTTTTGTTTTTTTTTTTTTGCATTTTGGACAAGGTAACTCATTATCTGACTGTACCGAAAGTATATAAAAAAGTCTGTGTTGTAGAAGATTTTTCGCGTGAACGTCCTTATACACACTGGACATTTCCCAATACAACTTACAAGAATAGTATGCAGCCATTTTTTATTTTGACCTCGCCTTCTGTCTGGCTAAGTTAAAAATTGGTCTCAAAAGTTAGTTTGGGGGGCCTTGGCTCGTGTGATCGCATTGTAACTCCTTTCTAGGCTTCAGTCTTCTTCTACCGGCGCTCATCCCCTCTCCCCCCCCCCCCCCCCCTCCCCCCCCCTTCTGTTAGCCCGTACGTCCTATGATAACGAAAAAAGAGGGTGTTTATGGCACGTCCGAAATGTTTCCTTTGTGGAACTCAAAACGAGGTCAACGGTACGCCACAACGCGGAACTGAACGTCGTTATTTCCAAATGACGGCCTTGGTAAATAGCAACCCCATCATTTCCCACCTTTAGCATCGCTGCTTCAAAGTCTCTTGAAACCAAAAGCCTAAAGGCTGCGAACACACAGGCAATTTTTTTCTCTAACAAACGAGATGCCACATGAAACATTTTGAAGATGCAGAGATGGTAATTCAAGAGATGTTGGTACAAAACGCAGCTCTAGATGGTAATTCAAGTCCATTTTTTTTTCGGAAAACAAATAGAGCATTCGACTGATTAAAAATTTTCAACGAAAACTGCTTTCGATCAAACCATACAGCGTACTAAACGCCCTCTGAGGAAGATGTGTATACCGAAATGATCAAAGCGTATTACATTTGTTACGTGGGTTTTGAAACTACCGTCCGTGGTGATGGACTAATCAGAGACACCTAAAAGCAAAGAACTTTTGGTTTTGCACATCTGCAATCTGTCTTTGTATTTTTTGCTCGTTGAAAACAGTTTTGGCCAAAATAATAGATTGAACTTAGTGATCTTCTAGTCACTCTAGGACTCTTTCAGCGAGGGAAACAGAGAGCCATGTGACCAAGCGAGCGAGCTTGCGACTGTGCTGGTGAGATCCAGTGCTGCGACTTAGTGTTTCACGCACTGTTTTTGTCTCCACAGCCGCTTAACCTAATTCAGCTGGAGGCCCCTTGGCATAAGGACCAGTTTGGTCAAACGGTCCTCGTGCCCAGGCACCGCCCACTGAAAGAGTCAGGCGGCTCTGGGGACGAGAATGTTCACACCTGTTACAAGCCTTAGAGGTGACTAGAAATACTACGCACTTAGATAAATTTTCTGATCTTGTCTCTTTTTACGGCATTTTAGGTGGGGAATCGTCACCTACTCCTACCTCTGATACTACAACCACCGCGGAACTGTCGCTACAAGGGGACGAGGAATTCGAATTTCGTAATAGCGATTAGCAAATTGCAAAAGGCCAAAAATGCCAAGACAATGATATAATTAGTAATGATTAATGGACTGAGTGGAGTACAATTCAGGGAGTAGTCGGGCGAGTATTTTTAAGTCGGCCGAGAGCGTAACCCGAGGACGATTACGAGTTCGATTACCCCTAAATTGTACGACACGAAGTTCAGTTACCAATTAATCGTATCTATAATCAAATGTGACATTAGAAAATCTACGTGCCCTTCGGGGATATACTTTTAATTAACAGTTTAGCATGCAGTGGAGAAACAACTATTAAAAGAACCCATTTCGGTGCACCTGATTGACGTGCGCGCAGCTTGGTTGTCTGATTACAGCTGTCCAGTTACAAAAAGTTCAAATTGGCCAGCTGTAATTGGACACCCACATGATCACCCTCCAATTACGTATCAAATAGGGGCGCGGAGAACCAATCACAATCGAGCATTTTGTTATAGATACGGTTACATGTCTGTAACAGGGTAGAGGTAAAAAGATTTATTGCTGACTATCGTTTTAGCACTAACAACAGTCTCGTAGTTTGCGTGTTTACTATATGTATAAAGTAGGAATTATAGTTTTGAATTCGGAAGAGAGGCAGAAAAATATTATATTTTTAAAGCAGTAATACGAAAAACGAAGGCATGAAGGGTATCCCTGAGTCGGAGGTGGTTTACTTAAGCTTGCATTTTCACATTTTAGTAATGTGCTCGTCATCTCGGATTAGCCGTCTTCAATCCGTTTTTAACTAAGCGGCATGTGTACTTACACATGCTGAATCGAATCTCAATGCATACTTGATAGTCACCTCTAGAACAGACTACGAGTACGACAATATGCACGAGGAGTAACTTGAAGCAAGCCAGCCAGTGAAACAAAGGGCATTGATCTCCAGAGCTACGAACTAAAAGATAGAGATTGTAAAGTAGTCAATTACATTACTTCCTGTCTCTGACCCAGTACCCCAGAAATGGCATTTTTGTCCGTCTCACAAGACAAGAAACCTTTAAAGGCTCAAAGCAAAACCTTCAGGTACCTGGGAGCCCTAGGTGACGTACTGAGCTTAAGCGTCAACTTCTAACTTTTAAAATCTCCAATGATGCTATTCCAGACAGGACTAAATGTGACTTTAATTAATATTAAACAACTGTATACCTTTGATGTCATGTTTTTGTCCCACCTCAGAAGAGTTTTCCTTCATTGTTTGAGCACAGGCTCAACAAGCACCTGAAGCGGCGACGACGATTTTCTCGTTGTTGTCGCTTCGCGGCTCAACGTCGTTTGAGAAAGGAAAAACCACTGGGACTCAGGGTCAGCTGTGTAAGGCCAGACTCACCAATGACAAAGATATCAACATTTGAAATTTTGGATTTGCACTAGAGGAACACGGGCAATTTTTTCTCTCTGTATCAGCAGAATTGAATTGCAAGCTTTGAAATGGTCCCAAATACTTTTTGTTTTGCCTAGTTTGAAATAAGTCGCAGATTTTTGCCGTCTTGGTCTAAAAAAGGTTGATAGCTTAGCTTGCGTGCAAATACAAATTTTGCCCTCCCTCGTCGGACGACGGAAGGAAAAGTCGTGTATTCGCGCAGGGAAATGGATGGTTTAAGGAGTTAGAATGGATCAGAAATTCATTGCTACCCGTACTTGATAAGCAACAAAGATTGTAACTTCGAAATGGCGACATCTTTCTGAAAGGATGTCTAAGGGGTAAATAAATTGAATTTCCAAACCAAGGCCCTTATATCTCCATGGCTACGTCCGAAAGAGGCACGGCTTGTCATCAATTACACTACTTTCTGACTCCGATCTAAGAACCCAGAATTGGAATTTCTGTCCGCCCTACAAGAAAACTGCTTAAGCCCCTAGCTCAAAGCAAAACTTTGGGATACTGAGCTTAAGCGTTACCTTGCAACTTTTAAAATTTCCAATGATGTTATTCCAGACAGAACTGAATGTGACTTAAATAAATATTAAATAGATGTATACCTCGATGCCATGGTATTTTTCTACTTCCTTCGTTTTTCAGCACAGGGACCCCACATCAAGCTATAAGTTATCTGAGCTATGCTCCGTTACGCCATTGCGTAATAAAAGTAGCTACAGTGGAAATATCAGGGTTCGTATAAGAATTATACAAATAGAACATAGGTGTTAGGAATACCGGAAATTTCTCAACAATAATTTCTTGCTTACCTTCTACGATGCGGATGTTCTGCTCAGCTTAGGAGGTTTTGACGAGATTTTGTCCTGTGTTTCCTCTTCCTGGAAACACAAGAAACCGTAATACGACCAAACTGCCCTCGATAAGCCAAACAACCACAAAGACAAACTGCTGCAGACAAATGTTTGTTCCTTGTCTTTCTCCTACGTGGTGACTTGGTCTACTGGCACAGTTTAGGAAAAAGAAAACCTGTGGTTTGTTAAAGGTGGGCCCTTACAAGCTACGTTCGCAATCTCTTGGTTGCTACGGCAACTACGATATATTGTAGTGGAGTTGAACTCATTCCTGAGCACATTTTTGTGGTTATTTTCGTGATCCCTCGTGCAGATTCGCTGATGTTCGAGAGATATTTGATATTCCCAAGAGAGGAACTTCGCCGTATCATCGGGATATGTCCAGGGACCGCGCGAGGGGTGGGCTGAGGGGGATTTAGCCCCCCACTTTTAGGCGCCATTAAAAGAAAAAAACAAATGAAAACGTTGGAGAATTCGTTATTTTTTTAGGGTTAATCAGTTTTTAGTTTTCCCCAGTTAGATCTAGTTTTCATATGGACCAAACAGGCACGGAATACTCTAGCTCCAAGTGTTCAAACCGCCTCGCCCTCATTTGGTTTGATTAGTTGAAACCCACATTTGATCTAGGGGACTCTCGAAGAGTTTGAACCTGCTCAGATTTTAAGTCGCTTGAATCGATGGAAGTTGAAACTCTCGCTCTCTTTTGGCTTCTAACTCTATGTGAACTGTCATTGATTCTTTTTCTGCTCTTAAAGAGTTTGAACTTTTGTTGATTCTCGTACTTGTCTGGCCCTCAGGTCCGGGCATTATGAACATTACAGTCGTTACTTCTTCAAGCTTCTCTATACATGTAAACTGTGCCTCTAGGATAGCTGCCGAAAGATCTCTTTCCCTCAGTTCTAACGATGATTGATAAGGCGTTCAGTAGTTAGGACATACCGACAGAATGACTTTGGTGAAATATATATTTCAAGATGCTAAACTCAGTTCTCTCAGTTGGCTTTGTTCTATAATGATAAAATATTGTATAGTTTTGCTTGTACAAGTCTTAAGAAAATTTTTTTTGGTCTACGATGAGGTTCATACCTTGCCGGCTTCGTCTTAAAATGTGAATGGAGATCAAAGAATATGTCAAGGCGCATTATTTTGGGACTGTATAAACTGACAACTTTTATCACACTTGACCCTCTAGATACATTGTTAGTTACTTAAGAAAAGAAAGTTTTCGCGTTAGGCTGCCCCCACCTCCCTTCACGCTTGAACAATCGAGTTAGTCCCCCCCCGACTTTAAAATAGGTCGCGCGGTCCCTGGGGTCCCTGTATGTCGGAGATAATTTCGTTATTTTTGGGCAGTGATGTATCAGATAACTAGAGAACCTGGGGTCCCTGTTGTTTATAACGATGTATTGCGTCGAATGGCATGACATCGGAATGAACAGCGATGTGTTGTTAGAATAGAAAATGGAATTCTGTGTTGGAACATTCACCTTTTGCGTTTTCTTTCCATTGGCGATTGTTATTCAAGAGACACAAAAAGGATTGTTTTAACAAGCGACGATTGTAAACACGAATGGAATTGTAATATATTAAGTACCCATAATCCTCTGGTAACTGTGTATTTACCCAGAATGCTTGAAAGAATAAAGTTGTGTTGAGAACCGCCGTGATATGTCTGACCTCATGTTTTGCTAAGTCAAATTAGCTGACGATGTATTAAAGGAATAAGTTGTACTTTAAAAAAGAGACGAATCAGTAGGCAATTTTTAAGAAATATCGAATACTCGTAGGAAGACTGAATGTGCCTTTCCGCGAAATTCTTTGAAAATTTCGGACTGTCGGACATTTAGATTTGAAAGAACCGTGCCCAGCTGACGGCTGATCTTCAACAGTCATTCCCTGTGTTGCCGTGTTGCCGTTCCAATTCTTCCTATTATTTTGGGCCCTAAAATATCTGGCAAATTTATAATCATTTTGTCGACATTAATGGGAATTTCGTGTGTGAGAAACTCTAATATTAATAGAGAGATTAAGAATCACGTTTACAGCAAACAGCAAACGTCAACTTCCCGTTTGCCATCTGCCGTTATAAAAAGCTTCACGTAAACTTAATAAAAGCTAGGAGGGAGCTTGTGTACTTCCGTGGGAATTTCGTGATGAAAGTAAGCCGTTGGTCTAGTTGTGTTAAGAGGGTCCTAGAGAACATGAAAAATGTTGTCGGCAACTTTGTAACTCGCACCGACGGTTTATACAGACCTTTCAAAAATTGGCTTAAATGATTCAGCATGAAAACGAGGCTGAGACATTAAGCTTGCTTTATTTGTTTTGTTAAGGGAAAAATTACGGTGAAACTTACCAGTGCTACGTAATACAATGGCCGTGGTTCCACTAGGCAAGTTTACAACGTTGTCAAACCGTTTACAGTGGAAACGGTCACCTTGAGGTTGCCATTCATTGTTAGTACTATTGTTTGTTAATGGGGTAACGCGGCATTTTTCAAAGGCCGTGATTCCACTAGGCAAGTTTACAACGGAGTTACAACGTTGTCAAGCCGTTTCCAGTGGAACCGGTCACCTTGAGGTTGCCGGTCGTTGTCAGTGCCGTTGTTTATTACTATGGTAACGCCGCACTTTTCAAAGAGAATTACAACGCTGCTTTGCAACGCCAAAAAGCGTGGTTTATGAGTTGTAAATCTTAATCCAATCAACGCTGACCAATCACATTTTTAGGTTTGGCAGGGAGGTTTACCGCAAGTGTACGAGTACACGAAACGCACACGAGCTATATTCGGCACGAGCTGAATTGCATGAGCAAGCCCGCAGGCTAAAAATTGCAAATGCTCGGCTAAAATTAAAGAGACACGTGTTTCGACTTCAAGTTCGGACGAATAAGTAGAAACAGGCTCCTGGTAGAAAATGTCTTTCAATCACGATAGTAGTAGTAAAGGGGGCCCATATGGCCCACTTTGCCTCGTTTTGATGTAGTGGCCTCGTTTGGATGGGGCCTCGTTTGGATGCAACCGGAAGTGACCGGAACCGGAAGTGACCGGAAATCACATGACCGGAACCGGAAGTGACCGGAAATCACATGACCGGAACCGGAAGTGGCCAAAACCGGAAGTCACGTGTTTTGGAAGGAGAAACCGCTGACGAGTATGAAAAAAGGGATCGTGGGCTCAAGGGGAAGTAAAACCGCGGAGAAAACGCGGGCTCAAAGTCCAAAGTCCAATTTCTGGAACGGGGGTAGGTATAAAAGGGTAAACCCTA
>Ga0126336_10002196_pt1 | contig 10965 bp, 6 predicted proteins | sample SidCmetagenome_FD_92530 | JGI IMG/M metagenome (GOLD analysis project Ga0126336, IMG submission 92530) | Coral microbial communities from El Islote,Puerto Morelos, Mexico - Siderastrea C C metagenome | ecosystem: Host-associated > Invertebrates > Cnidaria > Coral | place: El Islote,Puerto...
AAGTCAAAACCAGAGCATCTCGAATCTTTTTAAAAGAGATTTTGTGTCTGTTTAGTGTAGAGTTGACCTTCGCTCTTCGTTCGTAGTCTGTTGTCTGTAGTCCGCTTTCTTAACTTCGCATTTTCGCGCCACTCGTAGTGTACTCGGCCCAGCGTTTCAGCCAAAGAAAAACGCGCATCCAACCGTAGGCCGTAGTCCGTAGTCACCGTATCTTAAAGTCCCTAATGTTCAGCATGTACTACATGTATGTTTAGAGTCTGATGCAGATGAAATAATTATATTTAGTGATATAATGTAATAAAACAATGCGTGAATTACTTTAAGACAGTTAAAGCTCATTCTGACAGAATATATTAGATAATTTGACATGAAAGACTGCGGTTGACCCGCTACGGGTGGAGGTCAGTAATGGGTTCTTGACAGGGGACAAGGTCAAGTATACCAAAAATTTTGGTGGGAATGATGCTGCATTGCGCCATTGACAACAAAGTAAACAAACTGTGATTGAGTAAAGACTTTTTCGAAAGCCGCTCATAAAAATATCTTTTCAGGATGTTTGAGATACGTTAATGTGGCCTTATGCTGCCGTCCATGTCAGCGATAAAGAGTTTCTACCATATACGAGGAGTAAGAGTCGGAAAATTTATGTTTTCCTACTGGGAATACGTCTCATTTAAACATGATGACTTGGATAGCAGCAAATGTAGTAAAAAGAGGAAATAGCAAAAGGACAGAGATGCGAACAGCAAACAAACGAAGATAAACTTGAGAATCGGTCATGAGAAGAAATAAGCAAGAGGAGAGACTGACACTAAATTAGACTGTCATAGTAAATAAATGAATAAGTAGGAGCTTGATAAATGTTGAATATGACAACGGAGATGACCAGGCTGATTCATGGCTTCACTTCTTTAATAGTGCAATGCAACCTTAGAAAAAAGAAATGTGCTATATATGTCAGGTTATTTGACCCACAACACCTAAAGGGGAACCAGTAAAAAGGTTTTCTAGACAGCTGAAATTCCGATTAAAATACAAATAACTGCTTTCGCAGTCGTTGGTTCATGGAGCCTTCTTGTAACTCACCATCGCAAAACTGCTACGGTGAATGAAGGAGAACAAGTCATGCACATTACATCTCGACCCAGATCCCCTTTATCAACCATATTGGTTGACTGTAGTCAGTGTAACGTGAGAGAGGTTTGCTGTAAGAACCGACTAAGGGTATGCAAGATAGAAAAATCCGATATTCCTCAAAATCTGCCAGAATAAAGGCTTTGGTAAACTAGTTCTAGAAGTATACATGTAAGTTTCGGGAAGTTTAGATTTTTATTTATTTTTTAGTGAATATTTTCGTATTTTGCCCTTCGCGGCAGTCAAAATCAACACCAAAATCGGGACTTTTCCGGAAGCTCCTGTTCAAATATTGAAAGCGTCCTAAAAAGATTGACCCAGGGAGTTAAAAGATCTTATTTCCTCTGTTTATCAGTGGTGTCAAAGTTTCATGAAAAGCGAACTTGAACTTTTTACGAAATTTTAAAATTGATACCCAACAACGATTGTTACCGACAACCCAATTTAGGCTAAATTCAAGGCTCGAAAATGTACTCTGGTACATGGCTTTACACAACGAGACTATACTCCGGGAAAGAACAATCACTTCAAGTAAACATCGGCCGGAAAACATTTTGGGACAAATGAAATGGTGAATTTTGAGAGGGCTTTGAAAACAGGACACTTGAGTGATATGAGCGACCCTTTGACCTTTCATGTCGACGGTAATCAACACACAGCAGCTCTTAAAATGTAACTTTCCTTCGTCAGAATACGAGTTTGCTTGTTTTTCTAGAATGTTTTCAAATAGAGGAAACTAGGATTTTGAATTTGGAGGCCTTTGTTCCCAATATTGAGTGATGTTGGGCAATTTAGAGAAGTATGTTATGAAATTGACCAACTCTGTTTATCACCGAATTATACATTCAAAGTCTGTTTACAACATGAATGCGGAATCAATAACGAAGTAAAAAACCGATTCATAAAAATGTTTGGGAAATAACTCTTACCTAAGTGAGCTTTTCCTGGCTGGAAAAATCTCTGTGATACCTGCCAGATTGTACTGGATGAAGTCCTTTTTAAAGTATAAAATTAAATTTTTCACAACCTTATCGCTTATGACAACTCGAACCTGTGCGACGTCCATAGGAAAGGCAGAATGAAAAGGCTTGTCTACGGGTGTGCCTGCTCTATAATCAAAGAGGAGCAGTGAGAAAGACATTTGTGAAGCAAAAGAAATAAGACACGTCTGCCCGCAGGCTAGCACTATAAGGCTCTAACCCTGAAGGCCACCGACATTGTGAGAACTTACTTAGTTCGTGTCACCGGTTTGCACTTAAAAACAAATAAGTTGGAACAAAAGCTCCCTTTTTCCTTTTTCCCTACCTTTTTTTTCCTGTCAAGCACAAGCGTTCGCCACGTCATAGCGTTGTTTCTGACTGCATCTCATTAATCGTTAACATATCCTCGGCCGCACTGTAGAAACATTTGGCAACTCACGTGCAACATGGCTCGGCGATCTCGCGATGTGTTTTGCAATGAAAGTTGCAGTTTCCAGCCGGGAAAAGCTCACTTAGGTAAGAGTTATTTCGTAAACATTTCACGAATCGGTTTTTTACTTTGTTATTGATTCTGCATTGTAACCAGACTTTGAATGTATAATTTGGTGATAAACAGAGTAGGTCAAATATTTCATACCATACTTCTCTAAATTGCCCAACGTTGCTCAATATTGGGAACAAAGGCCTCCAAATTCAAAATCCTAGTTTCTTCTATTTGAAAACATTCTAGAACAAGAAAAGCCCCGGGGCATTAGGTCCCGCCGTTATTGTCCCACCCCCAGGGTGCAAAATATATTACGGTCACTCAAGATATGAACCCCAACCTGTGTAGCGGAAGACACAATGATTATTTGTTTGGTCGAGCGAAAACCGGAGGTCTGGGGCAAGTGACCACCAAAAAAAAGGGTATTACTAGACCCCATCCTGACGGCGTGGTAAAAACAAGCAAACTTGTATTCTGGCGAAGGAAAGTCACATTTTATGAGCTGCTGTGTGTTGATTTCCGTTGACATGAAAGGTCAAAGGGTTGCTCATATCACTCAAGTGTCCTGTTTTCAAAGCGCTCTCAAAATTCGCCGTTTCATTTGTCCCAAAATGTTTTTCGGCCGATGTTTAGTTGAAGTGATTGTTCTTTCCCGGAGTATAGTATATAACCCTAAATTGGGTTGTCGGTAACGACCGTTGTGGCGTATAAATTTTAAAATTTCGTAAAAAATTCAAGTTCGCTTTTCATGAAACTTTGACACCGCTGATAAACAGAGGAAATAAGATCTTTTAACTCCCTGGGTTAATCTTTTTTAGGATGCTTTCAACATTTGAACAGGAGCTTCCGGAAAAGTCCCGATTTTGGCATTGATTTTAACTGCTGCAAAGGGCAAAATACGAAAAATATTCGCTAAAAATTAAATAAAAATCTAAACTTCCCAAAACTTATATTTGTGACCCTTCACGCGACGTGGGGGCTGTGAAGTGAAGAAAAATTACTGGAATGTGAGTGAAATTTATCCAACACACCGTGTACATGCCATGAAAAAGTCTCGGCCACCGTGAAATATTTCACGCTGTGAAAAAGGTCATAGTTGCCGTGAAATGTTTCACGCCGTGAAAAAGGTCCTAGTCTATGTGAAATATTCCATGGCGTGGAAAAAATTCACTCCTTACGTGAACATCACTCTGCTACCGTGAATGTTGTTGTATTGTAATAAATCACATTACCTACGGGGAAGCATTTCAGTGATTTTCTGCAAGCATTATTGAAACTTGAAAGTCATTCAAAAGCGATACAATCGGTTCCGAAGATCAGGTGTTGATGGCCACGCAGGCGTTTGTTATGGCGTTTCTCTGCTAAAAAACGCGCAACTTCAGTTTGTTTCTTTCATGTTTATAGAACAGTTTTTCATTTACGAAAACGGAACAGAGTGTTCGCAAGTCTTATCTTTGCATGACGAAAGTAACATTAAGTTTTAGGCATGTATAGTTCAATTGTCAAAAAAATGAAATTGCTAAACGTGACTCTGTCATGTCGCGAATCAGGCGAATACTGTCATGCATAAATTAACCGGACATTTTTTCAAGCATTTCACCAAAATCTAATCTTTTGGAATAGAGCTTGTAAGTTTCTTCTCTTCCGTTTTAGATCTCTTGTGCAAAGCGAATAAAAAGTATTCACAAAGTTACAGAGAATAATAATTGCTGGATACGCCGACATTGCTAGACTTCGTGCATTGTCCGTGGTGCCAAACATGTTCTGTCTGTTTATTGCGTCTGTTTATCATATCTGAAAGCGTTAAAAATTTGCCTAGTCATTACTGATCACGACGTTTACAGGCAATTTTTGTTTTAAAAGCCGTTTTGTTTTGTTTGTTTGTCGATTTATTTTTTACAAAAATTTAATAATGCACTTTTGTACAATTCAAAAGATTTAATTACTGTAGAGAATTTGCGTAATAGATACCTTGTTACCGCACCGTGTGATGTTTTAGTTTAAGTTATCTGTTAGTTTTAGTTCATTCTTTTGATTTTCTTGTTAAGATCCGACTATCGTGGAGATTCTTTCACAAATTTTCTGTTTATTCGACTTGTTCAATATTTCTGCAGCAGAGAGAAAAAGAAAAGGAACGCATGGCGTGAAGTTTCTTATCACGGCCGATCAATTTCAAGGCGTGCAAATTTTCACTCTTTATTTCACGGCATGAAAGTTAACACCGATCAATTTAGTTTCACGGCGTGAAAGTTTCTACTGATCATTCACGGCATAACTACTTTCACGCCAGGAGTGAAAGTTTTTTAGCACAGACAGAACACGGCGTGAAATTCAAATTCACGCACAGTGACCGTGAAAAATATTCACGGTTTTTAGTGAAATCCATAAGCCCCCTTTTCGCGTGAAGGGTCACATTTTTAGAACTAGTTCACGAAAACCTTTATTTTAGCAGATTTTGAGAAAATCGGATTTTTCTATCTTGCATACCCTTAGTCAGTTCTTACAGCAAACCGCTCTTAAATTTCCTATTGTTGATCTGTTACCCCTTTTGCAATGTATCTGTTTCAGGCTCTGCGACTAAGTCATGCCTCTTTAGCAAAAACAGCAACTGGTCAAATAGTGAACCTTATCACAAGTGACATACAGAAACTTGAAGTGGTAAGTGCCATCCTTCTAGAAATGAAGTTCTGTTTTCATTTGACATCTTGGTGCTGATCAGCACCCTATCCAGGGTAATACCCGTTATTGTTTTTTGTTATGGAAACTGCCAGGCTTCCATATTTGGTCTTTAAAAGCTCGTCAGCTGGGCAAGTATGTCAGAAAACATACTTGCCCTTTCACACTTGCCTAACCAGAAAAAATAAAATATAAACCAAGGTAAGGTTTCCGTAAAAAAAATTTCATTTTTCGAATTCATCCACACAGACTGGCAAGGTACATGTAGATTATTACTGTCTGTGGACCTCAAGCTTTAAATTTTAGTGACACTAATATTCTTCTTGCTTCTTTACACGTAAGTTGTGTATTCTTGATCAAAATCTCAATCTGCCGTTCTTCAATATCACTACCCTTTTTTGTCATTGCATCTTCAAGGTCACTGTCACTTTCATCTGAATCCTGTCTTTCTTTAGTGACATGCATGTTTCCAGCTACATCAGTCTTGCTGAAGTAGTGCCACATCTTGCCATAAGACTCATATGGGAAAAAGAGAGTTTTTCCATTTGCATGTTGCTGCAGTACATTATTTTGCAGTAGAGAACATTAAATTGAGCCCAAAAACATCTCATTTATGAGAGATACCATTTACATGTTGTCCAATGAGTAAAGCTTACAAAATATATTAATCCTCTGTGAAGAAAAGCACAGGATAACTCAATGGTTGGTGAACTTTGAAACTACAGGTATCTCATTGACAAATGAAAGTGAAGAAATCATGCTCCTTAAAACTTAGTTGTCCGCCAGACAAGTTTTTGAGTTATAATAGTTGACCATTATAGCCAGTCTCAGAAGACCTGATGGCTGAGGGTCGTGAAAACTACCTTTCTTGGAGAATTTTTATGTTAATCTTTAAACTTGTTCATTTATTTTATAAGGTGACAGTTTTTGCGCATTACCTCTGGGTGGCTATTTTGGCAGTGGCTGTGGTAGCAGACCTCTCTTGGCGAGAAATTGGACTGTCTGTTCTGCCTGGTGTTTTTCTTTTTGTACTGCTCGTCCCACTACAAGGATGGATGGGAAGATTTTTTGTTAGATTAAGGTATTGTAATTTGGTCTCCAATTTTGTTCTTTGATGATTTTGGCTGTTAAATTAAAGATGAATCCAATAGCTGGATAAGTGTCAATTCAGAATTCAGTTAAAGGGGATGTGAATTACATCATGCCTTAAGGGATCAATTCAAGAAAGTTTGGTTAACCTATTTTTTCCAACTAGGGGCACATTTCTTAAAAGCCTCAAAGACCTATCAGTGCCAAAAAGCCATTTGTAAAAATATGAGCCACTCATTCTGCAAAGCTGTTAATTTAGTGTGTCTTTAAGGTAAGAAGTGTTTAACTTATAGCGAAGTGTCATGCTTAGAAACGTCTTTATTTACACAAGGCAGGGAACCTTCAAGGGAAACCATAAAAGGTTCAACTTGTTGGGAGATCGAGTTATTGAAGGATATGATTCCTGGTGAACCACTTATCACATGTATTCTCACCTGACGAACTTACACGTTTTGTGTAACAGAACATAAAAAAAAAAACTTAGGAGATTGACTCAATGTACAACTAGACACTTCAAACATATGTTCTGCACAATTTTTTGAAAGGTGATTCAGAATGAATTCAGTGTCATGGACAATGTTTGTTTCGTTACACTTTGACAAGTCAGAGGTTCGAGTTATTGAGGGTAAAATTATAAACAAAACGAGCTGAAGGGGAAAAAAAAGCACTTTCAGTCAGTGGGAGGCTCAAGTTACCAAAGTTTCGAGTCATTGATGGTGAAAGCTGTAAATGCATGGAGCAAATCCAGGGGAAATAAATATTTATTTGAGTTAACTTATAGATTGAGCTTCGAATTACCAGGAGTCAAATGTATTTGAGTAAAAAGCGTGCCAGCTTTGTAAAATGTCAGTGTTACATAATTGCATACAAAAGGTACAGTTTAGAGCTGAAGGTAATAAAAGGGACTAGGTTCAATAATGAAAATAGAATGATATGTGTGGGGAAAAGAACTCAGAAAAAAATTCTGAGTTCCAGATGGGAACCGAACGCAGGGCCTTCCATACACTAGCCAAATGCTCTAACCATGCACCGAGCTATTGGGAACTGTAGTGGTGAGCAATGGTCAGTTGTAGGCTGACACAATGACTGCATCGCGCAGTCACTTTTTGTCAATGAACACACGCATTTAATTGCATCGTGCAGTCACGAAGAATACTCTTAGAGTAATAAAGGTAAAGAATGATACGTTTGGAGGGAAGAACTCAGAACAAAACTCTGAGTTTCAGCTGGGATTCGAACCCACCGCCTCTTTTGAAATTAACGATCTTTGTATCCCAAGTATCGTTATTTTCTTAAAGCCTATTATCAAAACACAATACTCAACTGTAAAAAAAAAAAATTCCAGCCATAGTGTCTTAAAAATGAAAGTATGTGTAAAGTGATTGCCATATGCTATCATGCATACCTTTTAGAGGGGGCGATCAAAAAACAAGCAAACAAGCAAACAATAATATAGCTGAGAATGACAATCAGAAAAAGAGCAAGAACTGTAAAATTAGAGTATTTTATCTTGCTTACAACGTGGAGGTGAAAATGTACATGAATTTGTAGGCTAGGGAAAGTCAATATGTTATTGTTACAGATATTTATGGCTGCATACCCAATGGCCTTTAATTGTTGAGTGTTAAACGAACGTTTTGTTCCCTTTCAGATCCAAAATTGCTGTTTTAACAGATCAACGAATCAAAGTGATGAATGAGATCATCTCAGGAATGAGGGTTATTAAGATGTACACTTGGGAAAAACCCTTTGCTAAGTTGGTAGCTGATGTTCGAAGGTTAGCACTGGCAGCATGCAATATCACTGTGAGGGCAAAAGTTAGGGATAGTAATGGAGGTCGATAGAATAGCAAAGTGTCATCATTTTCAAATTCATGTGTGTTAGATGAGGTGAGATAGTCGTACTTATTAATACTAAATTTTAATGGCCCACCTTGACAAAATGGCGGAAATTGAAAATTTAAAACGTTGTCTCTTTTGATTGGATCAACCTATTTCAAAAATGTTTTCAGTTTTGAGATCCTCATGGCATGTTCTTTCATATACCATCATCAGATATCACATAATACTAAAAAATAAATTTTGCGCCTGCCAAAAATGCAAAAACCTGAAAATCTAAAAACGTAGAGTTTTTTGGACTGCAAAGTTCTGTATTGTGGTAAGATTTCAGATTGATCGCAGGGCTTGAAATAATTTCCCCGCTGGCGCCGGTCAAGTTGTCCGGTCAAACCTATTTTTGCTCGGACGCAACCCATTTTTGGCCGGACAAATATCCATTACGTCATATCTCTATAAAATCCCCCCCCCTCCCCGCATAATGTTTTCATATCAAACAAGTACATTTTCTACGCCTTTAGTGTACATGCAGCCTCGCACTCAATGCAGGAAAACTGGAACGCACGGTACAGCCGCAAAATTCGGCAAACTAAATATTACATTTGTGCATACAACTATCGCTTCAGTTCTGTGTCTTCTATACGGTTAAATCTTAATACCTACTAAAGTTGTGAAGTCGATGGAATATGTGAATTTTCTGTTAAAATGGTTTGTTTCCCTTGAAAATAGAGTGTTTACTTGGAATTTATACCTTAAGTGATTCACACAAATATGTCGACAAGTGAACAAATAAATGTAAACTTGCTTTCTTGTTATTGTTATTTTTACACTTTTTGAATTTTTATTTAAGACAAGGGTGGCCGGACCTTTGTACCGACACTGAGAGGCACTGTTATGCTTCGCCACAGTTACAAAACCCAAGCGGACTGTATGTAAAAATATAGTAATTCACACCTCTACACACGCTACTCCGGAAGACCCGCTAATTTGCGGTGACGGCTTGATGAAGGACAAAGGGAAAATTTGCAACCACCGGAAATTTCACAATCACTATTATGAATCATTTATTAAAAGTTCTTGGTCTGGTAGTATCTCATTCTGTCTTTTCCCCTTTTTATTCACGAACGCCAATAATGTTGAACCTTTAAAAATTTAAAACCTGAAGCTCTGGATTAAATTTTTCTTTTCTAGGGTAAATGACCGGACAATTTGTCCGGCCATCCAAAGATTTCACCGGACAAAACCGATTTTTGACCGAACAATGTCTGTTGACTGGCCGTTATTTCAAGCCCTGGATCGTCTGAAAATGACAAAAAGTTATGTGAACCCCTTCATTTTTTATGTCACCTATGCCCACCTTAATGATAATTTAAAAAAATCAATGACCTTTGCCCTCTGGCAGGTCTATGCAAAGAGATCTTCAATCTTACAGAATTTTATCCGACTGGATTTTTAGCAGGATTTCAGCCTGGCTTCCTAGGTTATTGGTAATTGCTGACTAAAAGGTCGATAACGCTCTTTTAAAAACAGTTGCTTTCCATTATCACTTGCGTGACTGGCATGCGAGTGTGCATTTAGTGTACTAAAGTGGAGGGGGAAATGTTCTCAGCAATTTACAGAGATGTCTATGAATAGCTATTTACAAGAATGGTGTTTTTTTCCTTGGGGTATGTCTTGAAAATTGCAAAAGATTTAGAATGAGACTTCTCACTTCAACTTGGGTTAAACACCCAATGCAATTGATGTTGCTGAAAACAAGAAATCTTTTGTTTTTGTCAGACGGGAAACCAAAGCAGTGAAGTTCTCAGCTTTCTTCCGTGCTATCAATGGTGCATTGTACGTTTCTACACAGTCTCTCATCAGCTTGGTGGTTTTTACAACATATGTAATGACAGACCATGTCCTTACCGCTGAGAGAGTGTTTGTTGTTTTGGGACTATTTGTGTCAGTGAGAGTGTCTTTCACCTTGTTCTTCTCTTTGGGTGTGATGTATCTCAAGGAAGCTTCTGTGTCAGAGAAGCGATTGCAGGTGTGGATGTTTAGACATTATAGATAGTAGTTTGAATGGAGTCCAATCAGACAACCGCATACCATAAGTCTGATTTCTTTAAGGTGGCTTGCGGCTATTTATTGGCGTGGAGACTCCATTTTATTAATCGAATTCTCGGTAAGTACTGTAAGCATCAACCGATTTCAGTGATTTTTGGTATTCTAAATAAAGAATGTTCGAGTTTTACAAAACCTGTATTTCTAGGGCAAACAAGTTCAACGATTATGAGATACAAGTGCTATTTGAAGACCACCCTTTTCAGGAAAACGCAAATATTTCCATTAAACAAAGGTGGATTAAGTTCTAAGACTTAAAGGTATGCTGTGAGCAAGTTTCAACAAAATCGGCTGGGTAGAAATTTCTACACAGTTGATTGTTAAATTTTGGCTTCAAAACATTATGTTTGTGTGATTGCCTTAGCTGATGCAAGAACACTGACGTAATGCTGGGATAGCAAATATTTTTTGACTGCTTGATACCACCTAAAACACTGCTGAAAAATCGGAAAAGTTCAGAGACTCCCAGTAAAATCGACAAGCAAATGAAGAAGAGCATGTTATTAGTGCGTAACTTGTGAATCTGAAGATATTCAAGTTTGTTCGACTTGTGAAAAAACTACCGATTTGTTTTCCCTTATTTCTAAGTATGATAAAATCCAGCATATATACAAATGACCTCACCTAGTTTCAAGTGTGTAACCTCGACAAAATCCAATGA
>Ga0126336_10002197_pt1 | contig 10964 bp, 10 predicted proteins | sample SidCmetagenome_FD_92530 | JGI IMG/M metagenome (GOLD analysis project Ga0126336, IMG submission 92530) | Coral microbial communities from El Islote,Puerto Morelos, Mexico - Siderastrea C C metagenome | ecosystem: Host-associated > Invertebrates > Cnidaria > Coral | place: El Islote,Puerto...
AAAATTATATTTTTACTAGCCCTACTTGGTCGATTTCGGCCCTTTCTTCTCTTATTCTGGGCTTTTCAAAGCGCACTCGACTTCAAATTTGCCGCTTCACTGGTTATGAATAATTAATGATGTTACTAGAAATTTAAACAAAGTGCTTGATTAATGGCGTTTCAATGAGAACTAATTCAACGGAATTCAGAAAAACGGTTGCATATGAGTGTTATAAATACAGCGTTTGGCTAAGAACTGGTTCAGAAAAATGTATTAAAGAAACACACTTACCAGAGAGTTTTAATACATGCAGTGTTTGGAATTGATTTAAAGGAATTTCATGACGATGGTTGCTTTGGCAAGAGTAGTTGCTTACAGATTAAGCAGTTGTGCACCGTGAGGGCCGTGAGTAAGAAAGTAAGGCCGCTGGAAGTGGACATTTTCACGCGTCTTTACACATCTTTACTACACTTAGTCAAAATTTGTTATTTTTTTTTCGGTTAGTCTTCAATTGTTTGATCTGCTCTTGTATGATATAAGTCAGCCTTACCGTTAACCTTGACCTAAATCCACGCGACGATTCATACATCTCCCCCACCTATAAAAGACGATTATGATCACTTTAATGGACTAATAAGGTAATATCACTGACTTGCCAGTAAAGATGTTTACTTTGCTACTAAAAGCTGTAGTTTTGATATGATTATTACTGTTTACATGAGTAGATGACACTATGCAAATTTTCTATCAAAGTATTAGCAGGTTATCTGCTATGACATGATTTGGAAATAATTTGGCTGCCTTGATTTTACAGTGTTTATTAGCCTTTGAACACAGCAAATTAAGAGCCACTCCACGAGAGGTTCAAAGATTTTTGGAAATAGTCAGAAACAACCCTATCTCAAACTTTGCCTGCTGAGTGCTAGTCATGAGCAAGTAACCAAATCGACAATATTTTGTCTTCTAATACTAATGTGGTCACGTGACAGGCAATTTAAGTTGGAACCCCCTGGGAGCAATTTTGGCTGAAAACATTTTCTAAAATTATCAACTTTGCATGTCTCTTGTCAATACAAACGTCAGCCAATCATAAATCAAATGACGTTGCTTTACTAAACTGACCTTCATCTTTATATAAATACTAATATTTCTTTCAGGCTCTTCTTATCAGCTGAGCAACAATTTTTAATAGAAAGGTTGGTTTGGCAGATTTGAAAAAGTGCCAATTTTACCAAATTTCAGATGATTTTTTTCTCTGCAGTAGACAAAGTCTATGGTTGATCTGCATTTCCCAAAAGCGTCAAAGGATTGTACTTAAACATTATCGAAAAATCTTTGCGGGCAATTCACTTTTAAGGTTCAATATAGGTTTTGCAAAATTGAAACTTTCTCAAGAGGGATACATGGGTCACGTTAAATCAGCTTTTAACATTTAAAAATACATGAAACTGTAAAAAGGTAAAATACAGGATAACAAAGTACATGGTTATCGTTTGAATTATTTCACTGCCGCAGATTTTTTTCGTAAACCCTGATAAACGTTTTGCAGTTATTGAAGTCGTTCCTTCCCCATCCTTCCCCCGACAATATTCAGATGAGTCTGGTGTGTATTATTTAATTTCCAGCACTTGGTCATTTCAAGCTATTCGAATAGATTCATTTGGCTTTTCGGTGTTGTTTTTCAATCATTTAGAATCTGAATTAACATGATAGGCTATAAAAAGACAAAGAGAAGCAACTTTTGTGCATGGATAACTTCTCGACGGCAGGTTTACTATTTTACTTGGGGAAAATATCAACCAAATAATTTCACATATTCCACGAGGAACAAGAATTTACTGTACCAGCCTACAACTTACACATGATTGTTCTTAACGTTTTACAGTTAACCAACTGTTATCCTGACTCTGCGATTTGTACTGTTTGTTAGCCTGCGTGCAGACGTCTTCTACTTCCTTTGCGCCACGCGAGACGTTTGTGCGGAGGCTACTGTTCAGACTGTTTGTCTGAACCGTCTTCATTTGTTGCAGTTAGTCGGTAAAAAATGTAGCTTACATTCTATAAAACCTCACCCATGAAAATATAATTAATATGAGTACATACCTCAGCGTTAGGATAAATACCGTCACCTGCAATCTACGAACTTGTTCAAATATGCATATGCCCTCTACAGCTAGGTAGCTAAAGTATAGGCCTCGCCGTACTTTATCTGCGTTGTACTTCATGCGTGATATTTGACGAACTTAATTAACATCAGTGGAACTCCATTCATCCGGCCACCATGCTGAATCGCGAATTTGTGAATCGGCTCATTATATAGACCTTCAGCTCTTAGAGTCATGTATGATTATACAGTTTCTTTCTTTTTGCAACGAATCCGCCGTTACTCTTCTGTCCTGTACTGCGGTATAATGCAAGAATGCCGTAATCTAAGATTACATTTTGCACATTTATTTAATAACGACAAAAAATAATCAATTTTATACTTCGTGACGAATAAAGCAAGCAAAGCTTTCGTTTCCTGCGCATGCTGTTTTAGCTTTATAACCTACATTTCAGCCGAGTTTTTTTGTGGCGTTCATTTTGACTACCAGCTTTTATAACCATCGTTCCCTTGTCCACCGACTTATCTCAAGTTTTAACCCAACAGATTTTCTTTGGCCAGGTTATTTACCTTTGGAAAAGGCGAAAGCTAGCACCGGTACGACAAAAATATAAGCTTAAGCTTATCTAACACAATTCATGCTTTACATACGAGTGCTTGACTTCGAGAGAAAAATTTACTAGGTTGTGAAGATATGTGAGAGAAGAGTCTCTCTAGGAACTGTCTTGAAGTTAAAAACGATATCTGTTTCGAGACGGCCTTATTTCCGCAAAATGAAACGTATTCCGGAAAATGTTATTGCCACCATCTTTCCCCGAATGGTTTCTCTTCATTCAGTCTCTCCGCTCGCGCCCGCCCTCGCAAATGGAGCAAACGAGTTATCGCACACAGTTTGTATTACTTTGTTTACCTTTTGCTATTCACACGTAAAGGGCTACCCCACTTTAAATACGACATGTCATCAGAGTCAACTCCCCCGAATATTGAACAGGTTGAAAGAAGATTCAGCAAACACTTTGACAAAGGCCCATCACACGACTATATCTCTGCGTTTCCACTTCATTTTGATCATGATCGAGATGTGGATGTGAAGGTTGGCCTCGAATTGGCCATCTTATTGCCTGAGACCGAACGGAAATTTCTTTTACACCATCTTTTTTATTTCAAGTTTAAACGTGCTTTAATATCATTTTATTCCGATTCATGCCTATACAAATTAAGAGTAAGCCAGTGATAACTTGCTTATTGTTTTATCCAAAATCAAAACACTAGGTGAGCGACTACTTGGGTATTATTTGATCTAGAACTCCATTCAGAGACTACCTGTCAAGTTATAAAACAATCAGGATTCGTTACAGCGTGGGTTTTGAGGAGCTCCCCTGTTAGGCTAGCCTATCTGTATATGTCATGCTTAGTGCGTTAAAAAAGCTATATTTATGCAGTAAATACATCCTTGCATGAGATTAGCACAGCACGGTTGCTTTTTTCTTCCAAGAAAAAAGCTTTATTCCAACTAACTCACACAACATACATTTTTGGTATTTAACATTACACTTACGTCACATTATACGATACTTATATTACAATACAACACAAACACTGTTAGTTACAATGCATTGCAGTTACCTACTTACGATACGTACATTACTTACAGTAGCTTAATTAACCTACTTACATCAATATTACGATTACTAACGAATTCTAACATTACTTACTAACATATATATCTTACTAATTAAAACAGTATCACACATTACTTACGATAAAAAATAACGTTACTTACAATACTAATTTTTTACATTACATTATGTAGTGACAGTGTCCTTACAAAATATTAATTGTTTACTTATACTAATCAAGACAAATGACTGAATATGAATAAATAGAGGCACAACTTTTGAGGCGAATATATGGGGGGAGCTCATGCACAAAGTGTTGTCCATTTATATCTGAATTTCATCATAGTATTATTTTTAACAGCAATTGTGCGTTCAGAGAGGATCTTTCGTTGAGAAAAAGAAGGAGGATATCAAGACTCGGAGAGACCGTGTTCAACCAGGACAGAAAAACATGATACTTGGCAATGATAAGGAAATGGTTCAGGGCATAAAAACCACTTGATTGTGGTTTATAGCCATATAAAATATCTGTATAATTTAAGATAACTCTTTCTGATCGTTTTTCATTCCACCACGCAATAACTTTTTGCCAGAATATTTGTACTGTCAAACATTCATAAAGCAGATGAGATAAAGTTTCATATGGGGAGCTACAACGATCACAACGGGGGAAGTTTTCAATTTCATTTTGTGAAGTCTGCTGTTGGTGCGTAGAATGTTATGTATTACCTTGTAACCTTGAATGGCAATTCAGAGATGGCTTTAATAAGAAGATATTTTTCAACTAGCTTAATTTCTACGTTTGGAGCTTTGAACACTTTAAGAACAAGCAATTGACGAGCAGATTTTGGCAGTGACATTCGCAGGAGAAAGGTCGTTCCTATCAATATCAGTAAGGATTTGTTCAGAATTTAAAATTGATCTTTTCCATACCTCAGGGATCGCAGCGAGGAGGCCACTATATGTTAAGAAATTTACTGTGAACCATATTTGTGTTGGAACTCGGATCTAGATAAAAACGTCCTATTGTCATTTAGTAGATGACCGATTTTAATTATTCCTTTTCTATACCATCATGGGTAAAAGACTGATTTCCCATCTATTCTAATAAAGCGGTTGTTCCAGATAATTTCATTTTCATATTCCTTAGCAGAAGAAGGATCCTTGGAGTGTAGCTCCTGCCAAACAGTGAGTATCTCATTTTAAAAAGACGGCACATACGAGGCAAAATTTAGATCAAGTGCATTGAAGTTGCATTCCAAAAGAAACGAGCCACCATATTGTGACGTAGCCATAAGAATCAAGTTTCTGGTCGTCCATTTGTTTAAAGTTTTCTTTAGCGCAGCAAGTTTTTCCTCAAAATTTATTTTGCAGCTAACAGAAGGGTCATATACGAAGGCAACACCTAGCGCGATTACATACTTTTCAGGCCATGAAATATTGAATGGAGAACGTTTACCTCAATTGCATTTAAGACTGCCAAGCCACATTCCTTCCGTTTTAGAAGTGTTTATTTTTAAACCTGGACAGGCTCCGAAATCATTTAAAAGATCGAACAATAGTCCAGGAAAGATATCGCGATAAAGTACTGTGAGGTCAAAATGCTTACAACAGAATTTTTCTTTTCACAAACCTTTTATTCAAGGACTCCATGTAAACATACTAAAAGTCAACAAAAATCAACTCATGCGAAATACGAAAAAATCCAAGTTTTGTTTTTCCATCATTTTTCCCTGAAGACGCCATGTTTGTATGCAAATTAGCTGTATTACAAGTATGTTTTACAACAAAAATTTCATTTTCAATCGCATTCAACATTTGAATTTTTCACAAAAAGTGTCATCAAAAGGCGAAGTAATGATTCCGCCCACTGATGGAAGGGGAAGAGCATCTTATGGTGTGTAAGGTATTTCCTCGGTAGGGTACATTCGTATTGTAACCGTATGTAACGACGTGATTATAATCCTGTATTACAAATGACAAATTACAAATGAAAAGATGTGTAATACATAAACAAGGCCAGTTGGTTGATATAGTGCTGAATCAGAGGATAGGCTATAAGTTCTGAGGAGGTTGGGCGGAGTCTATCCACGCATAACGTGCAACTCCAGCCAGTCCCGCTATTCAAATCTATTTTAGTTTACTTCATGTTACGCTTGTTGACAATATACTTTATATAAGACGATTTTGTACAAGTTTTATTAGTGGCTTCAGGATATCCCTGGCAATTAAACAATGCTGTATCTGGGGAGCAATAACGAATAGCACTAGATTTCATAGAACGAGAGGATCGAACGGCTTATGCGTATCTACTGGATAACCGTTAGTTTCTATATTACCCTATTCTGCCCGGGCTTTTTTTGAGTTTCTGAGCCTGGGGGGAGGGGAGGGGGGCATAGATCTCGTAAAGTATTAAAGCTCTTGCCACGAAACGTGGCATGTTTGTGGCATGTTTGTGGCATGTCATTAGCTTAACAGATTGGGCTTATGAGGTGTCAATTATGACGTGTTGTGACGTCACAATAACGTCACAAACTCGCCATTTTGAATTTGAGGCCGCCATCTTGAATCCCAAACCTGCAGTCATACAGCTGACAATGACGTCACCAAAAAATATATGATTTTGTTCTAAGAACCAAACTTAGTCAAAGCAGCACACAAAAGTAAAAAAATTATCTTCTTCTTACAAACGAAGGGGGAAAACCTGAAAGAAGACTGAAAAAAGACAGAAAATAGTCAAATACACTTCTGAGTAGACGGTTGTTATGGAAACGTAATCACCATAGATACGTCATTGACACAGGAACATTTTCTCTAATAAATTTTAGGAAAAGTCACGAAATTTGGTGATTATCCGTCTAGCTGTTTAAAAGTTATAATTCGGTAGAGTCAGCGCGGGCACAATGAGCCCCCCCCTCCCCAGGCAGAATAGGGTTAAATCATAGCTTATACAGATATGTTGAATAACTGTAGTTTCCTTTATAATATGATACATTTCTGTAGTACATTGACATCTGCAGCAACATTTAAAATCGTGAAACCTAAAGTAACGAAAATAATAATAAAAATGTAATCAAGAAGTATGACCAAGTTAAAAAAAAAGCGTGACATGTCATGTCGATGGTGTCTATGCTACACCGATCTCCAGTTGCAAAAGCTTCAACCAGCTACAAGAGATTTTGCATTCTGTGCAACAAGCCGAGGAAATGCCCAGATATCCGCAAGAAGACATTATTATCCTTCGCAATAGAGGCGGTGTTAGTGTTAGCCCAAAAAAAGCGAAGAAGGGGCAGTGACGAACGCACTCACGAAGGACAATATGACTAGAAGGAATGCAGGAATATAATGGGGCGTTACCTATCACATCCAAGCTGCAGGAAGCAAGGTACAAATCAACGCCTCATTTACATTCAAGCTAAAATTAAAATAGGGGTGTGAAACGTAATACGCGGAAGGAGAATAATGTTTGTGCGAAAATGCAGATTGCCTTCAGTGCAGTAAAACTGGTAGAGGTATTTAACAGCAGTAAAACGTGAACTGTTCTGAGTCTGAAGAAAGGGAAAAAACTCGAGAAATCTCAGGCAACCTTAGAAAAATTAAGTTAGCTATCGAAAAAGCTTATTTTCCCTAATGATGTAGGGGCGGCGGTCAGATTACAGTCTATGAAGATGCGCTGGTTTACTTCAAACTTTAATTTTTGACTCCCAGCAGCTGCTTAAAAACAATTTAGAGATGTAGCACTAACTACTTGACTAGAAAGTAAATTCTCCATTCTAATGCATCTTGGTAAAAGAGAGTAATTGAAAGCTAAGACACTGATGTGCAATTGTTGTAAACTGTAAATGTGGCGTCGAATAGATGTAGTATTACCTAAGCCAGATATACAGTTAGGAAGCGTACATGGAACAAGGCCATTGTAGAACTTATGAAATAAAACAGGTTGATCGCCTGACTCCTAGTGCTTCGCAGCCCAAGGAAAGAACTAGTTTAGATGAACTAATCAACAAACGAACGACACCTCGGTGTCAGGGGAGGTCAGGCTGCTCAGGCTGCAAATGCGTACTTCAGGGAGGCGGTCCGACGAAAGAAAAGTAGGTACTCTCTTTAACAGAAGGGTTGCAGAGCTTCAGAGACCTACGTATTACAACCAGGTTCCCATTTGCTTTGGCAAAGACCCTGCTGCACTGCTGCGCCGACCCCCAAAGAAGAGTTTCACTACAGTGAATCCCCAGATAATCCTACTCAGATAGCTGGGTCAAGGGCGCTATCTCGCCCATGTACGAAAACTGGAATGCTTGCCATGCTTTCCAAAGACGAAAACGAATCTTTCTGCCTTGTCGCAAAATATTGCAAAAAAAAAAAGGATGATGAGCACATAACAGTTACCAAACTAACCAAATACATATAGGAAACTGGTTCAATGCAGAAACCGTACTAAAGGTATCAATTAAGAAGGCAAGGCAAACGTTGTCACATGGAGATACTTTGCTTCCTCCATATTATATCAGTTATATGACAACTATCAGCAACCAAAGTGCTATGACGGTGGACAAGTTTCAAGGGGAATTATCCAAACGTTTAGCACAATGCACTCGATTATTTGATTGAATGTCCCACTACTGAATAGGCAGTGACATGTTTACCAGACAGCCTAAAGCTCCTTCTACAAATCCTGTTTGTAGGAAGAAGCAAGCTTCTCGGGAACATTATACTGTTCAAGCTACAAGGCCGAGAGGTTGTGTTGTGGGCTAGTAGTCTAGTTGAAATCCAGTCCCATTTAGATGGAAGCCTCTGGAAGCCTCACAGAAATAATTAAGAAAAAAGACTTAAACGTTGGGGGGGGGGAAGGCATCCAGTTATATTGCCCCCTTAAGGATTAATTTCACCAAATTTAGAGCTAATTGTGATCAAAAAATGCAAAGTTCTGCTGCTAAGCTTTTTTAAGTGGCTAATTAGCATAAAAACATGGCGCTTATCAACCTATTGATATTTTTTGGTATTTCGCCTGGGTTGATTTTTGTTGACTTTTATTATGTTAATGTACGTGCCTCAAAAGTAAGTACTGTGAAAAGAAAAATTCTGTTGCAAGCATTTTGACCTCCTGGCGTGACCTTCCTGGACAACAAGTGGTTGGCAGAGGAATCATCTTTTATAAAGGCTGTGATAGCATCCGCATACATACTTAATTTTAATTCGGTGTCGTTAATTTTCAAGCCACGGATATTTTCATCATTCCTAATCGCTTGGCCTAGTACCTCAATTGCCAGGGCAAATAGGAGCCCCGATAAGGGTTGCTAGCACAGTTGCTATTGAAAGGGATTGCACACGCGAAATTCTAAATACTGAATTTAGTTGTTGCTGGACCTCCCGACGTAGTCAATTGATAAAACTCGGTAACGATTTATTAGTCGATAAATCGGTTCAAATCGGTAAAATTGATTTGATAAATATCGATTGTATCGATCAATCAGAAAAATCGATGAAGCACCAAAAAAGGTATCGACTTTATTGATTGATATCGATTCTTATCGATTTCTAACGAGCGACATATTTGCCTCTGAGTTTCATTAAAGAAGCGTTTTTATGCACGGTATAGCTATAAATGCTAACATAATAGGAAGTACACCTGTATCCATGCATTTTAGTAAACTTCATCGAAAAGAGCAATAAACTGTTATTGACAATATTCGTTCGCGCAAATGTGGCGCGCTTCGGGGCAATATTAGTTAAATCTACCCAAACCATCTTGTGGTCTAAAATGTCGCGAGGATATGTATTTGAAGGTAACAAAGGGGTCATCTATGCAACTGTAAGTTTCAGTTTTTCAGCGGAGCTCGCGGAGCACCATGGGTAAGTAAATTTGGTAACCTGTCGGTCCGAGAAATTTTGGTCCTGACGTCAGCGTACGCCCTCCTGCCTGTACGGACTCTGGGGGAGGAGGAGGGGGTACCAAAACAGCCGACCGGGGGAGGCGGAATGCCATCTTTTCTTGTAACTGAAGTAAAGGATATGGCCGCTGGTTCCTCGTACGCTCGATTTTCAATACGATAATTGTACTACGCTCTTGGAATGAAGACTTAAAGAGCTCATCATGAAAAGGAAAGGACCTGAAGGATCGCTTTAATCGATGCTGCATATTAGTCCAGTCAGTTAGCGTCGAAAATTACCAAAATCGTGACAAAGCGCGTAAAAGCATCAAATTTGGCATACATGTCCTTGAGGGCATCTAAAACAAATTTAGAAGGGGTGCCACGTGATCCAGGTATACAGGGGGCCACAGCACTAAAATCAATTTTGATTTGTGGTCATATGAATCCCACACTCATGAACAGACCACTCGTGGCAAACTGAAAAGGATTTGCTGGGCCTTTTTAACTGGCCTTGTCAGCGAACGACAGACAATGACAACAATCAGCCTTAAAGTTTACAAGCCACATATCCTTGTGTTTTACGCTCCCTTCTCGCTAGCCTAGGTTCCCTGTGGTAACTTACGATAACTGCCAAGGGAACGAATAATTGTTAGTCGAGAAAAAGCAGCTCAAATCTCTAAGAAAACCTTTGCCTGTTACAACTGTTCAAACATTGCTTATTTTGGGTTATTTTCGTCATACGTTCAGGAACATGTACGCCGACTCGTTTAGGAGAAGAATAACTGAAAAAACAGACTTTCGTCATTAATTGTTTTGAATTACGTTTCTTCACAGCCTCTCCCCCATTACGTTCCTCTAGACAATAAAAACAAGACAGGTTGAGGAAAAATCCGCAAAATGTCAGGGAGTTTATTTAAGTCTTATTTAAGCGTTCCGTTAAGAAAAACACATCCGGAGAGACATTTTAAGGCCACTGACATATCTGTCTTTACTTTAAACGTCAGTTCGAATAAAAAAAAAACAATAACTGATGAAACAAAATTGGTAACTTTCAGTCCAATCTGCTACGAGTCGTATGTTACCAGCAAGTACCATGAAAAGCACGCACGCTTGCTAAGCTCTCTTTCACGGAAGTCAACCAGCTACAGTGATTAGTCACTACTTTTCTCAGCATCGTACGTTTTTCTTTCTTTTTTTGTCTTGCAGTTCTTAGTCAAGTACACTGCATTGGGTACTTGAGATCGCCAACACCGATAACATTTTAAGCGAATTCCTCCCTTTGAGAAAAAGACGCCGAAGACTGCAGAACAGAATTTTATTGTATGTTTCATGCGAGCGTAAAACTGGGTAAATTACCCGCGACTACTAGATTCCGAATACAACGCATAA
>Ga0126336_10002198_pt1 | contig 10963 bp, 6 predicted proteins | sample SidCmetagenome_FD_92530 | JGI IMG/M metagenome (GOLD analysis project Ga0126336, IMG submission 92530) | Coral microbial communities from El Islote,Puerto Morelos, Mexico - Siderastrea C C metagenome | ecosystem: Host-associated > Invertebrates > Cnidaria > Coral | place: El Islote,Puerto...
TGTGTAGAAACAATCTTTTTTTCTGAAACTTTTTGTAAAAGAGAGGTTTGAATAATATCTATCTGAAAATGACAGAAGTGTATTTTTCGAAAACATGGTCAATTTTGGGGTACCATGATACCTGAAACTCTGTAATGAAAAGCTCTCGTAAGCGACCGCCACCACTTTTGTGAATTACCAATGGGCTTTTTGTTTTGTTTTTAAGTTCTTGTAAGTGAACACTCGGTCAAAGAACTCGGTTCTTGTTCATATTTAGAGTAGTAAATAGCACAAGTGTTAATGGTTCGTTGATGGGAACCTACGCGGACCTCTTCTGTGATAGTCAATAACAAACCATTCAATATTCTTACTACAAAACTAATAGTAACCAGTAACATAGGCCAAGCTTTACGCTGAAAGCTCTTGTAAGCGACCACTCTCTATTGTTTCATCATGTGGTCGAGAGCCCATTCTCGTTAGCGACCAGCTCTAGTTGCGACCACTTCTGAATTCCAGAGGTGGTCGCTTACGAGAGCTTCGACTGTATCACAGATGACATACCGGAAAATTGAGCTAAAAAACTAACTTTTTAGATCCTGTTTGGAAAGTTTGAATTATCATGACGATGTTACAAAAAGAATTTCGAATATCTAAATTAGTCTTTCGAATATAGAATCCAAGTTTCAAAGAATCGCTAAATTTTTTCGAAGAATAAAATCGAAGAATGAACTAATCGATGAATATTTGAAGTTGAGCGTTCATGCATGAAGCGCGTTGACTGTAACAGTTTTTGTGAGCTTGAGCTCTTCTGGCAGTGGTCAGGAGAACTATTATGTCAACAAAAAGCAGAAACCTAGACTCAACTAGCACTAAAGACCATGGGATTTAGCCGCTTTGTGCCTGTGAAATTTAGCTCTTTGTGCCTGTGAAATTAGAAGCTTGCAAGAGTTGCTGCATTTTTGATTTCAGTTGTTTCTAACGTACTTAAAGGCCGACTTCACCCATTTGAGGCATTTTATTAAGGCCCCTAATGCATCAAGTGTTACATATGCCAGAAAAATTAACAGCATGAATTTAAAAACTTTTCAGGATAGTGGAGTAATTTACTTTTCCGATCTGAAGATCAAAACAGCCAAATGTGAGAGACCTGACAATTTTCCGTACTGTAAGTAGAATTCATTCATTTACTCTTTCTGTGAGAGAAGTTCAATGTGACCTGCATGTTTGTGCAATGTTGGTTATCTTTGTTTGTTTTTTGGAGAGGGTGAAGGGGGGTTTCTCATTGTTTATTTTTTTCATCTAAATGTTAACTCTTCTCTTGTTAATAAAAAAGGAGAAAAAGATTATTCTTTCTTCTTCTTTGTATATGATAATGACATTTTCCACATGTTTAAGGAAACTTTTTCATACAGCACACATCTTGAAAAATTTAGCATTAACATTCCAAGTTTATCAGGAGTAATTTATCTTGATCTTTTCTAGTACTAATTTAAGTTACCATCAGGCTGGCTCTAGTTCTTTTGTGTTCTGCTGAAATCTCCTCTAAGCTTTTCATCATGGCAAAGTATTCTGTGACGGGCTAGGGTAGCGTGACTTTTCTCCTTTGCTTATCAAAATAATGTTCATCATTTGTGGCTGTTGATCCCAGCAGTTTGTGAAAGATGTCCAGAGACATTTATTTTAATTCTTATTTACAATAATGGGTTACCTGAACAAATCCTGTCCTACTAGAGTCTGGCAGTGAGGTTTTATAACCTCAGTGTGATTGTGGATGAAATGTTAATATGTGTAAAGCAATGAAAATACAGCTATTGGCAAGTACTTCATTCAGTTGTGTCTGTGGGTGTAATCCAAGCTGTGACTATTGAAAAGATTAAGCTGTTTATTAAATGAAATCTATTAATGAATTAACTTCTTTTAATTTTGTTTCTGTGGGTGCGTATAATCCAAACTATAATTATTGAAGAGAAACTGTTCAACCAACCAATCATTCTGATATATATATCATGAAGCAGTGGCAACAAAAGAAGTCCGACAGACCCCCTGCTGTGTTCCTCTCCCCAGACTGCATGCAGTCAGCTCGCTTCATGTACCGATTTTTCTTGCTACCTCATCTTCACTACGTAGCCTGTTCACACTCTAAAAACGTTGAGAGAGCTTGGAATGCTATAAGTTCATGTGTACAGGATGTATTATCTATTCATGTACGGAAGGGCATGGGTTCAAATCCTATCTGGAACTCGGAAGTTTTTCTGAGTTTTCTCTCTCCACACATCGTTCTATCTTCATTTAAGATATTGATTGTCTAGCTGTAGCAAGTAGACATTTACTGGGTGCAAAGAAACCATTTGCATTAATATTTGATTAACAGAAATAAAATACTAATCACCCTTACCCTTCCTTAACTTGTTAATTGTTGTGCAAGCAGGTTTGTTTGTCTTTCGCTTATCAGGAGAGTTAACATTATTTAGCCCTCAATCTAAGAGAGAAACCTCGCTAATATTATGTCAAGGGTGGTGCTAATAGATTTTTCGGTGTTGCGAAGAAAACCAGATTGTGACAATTCAAATGAAAGCTATTGATTAGTAATTAATTCTTGTGTTATGCATTTTAATGCTGTATGGTATTGAGTATACAAGTATGTGGTTCTAGCTTTTCTGCTTGGAATTCAGATGAGTAGCTACATATATACATGTATATTAAGAGCAGTGCATTTCCATGCACATATTTCCTTCCTTTGGTACTTTTCAAAATGAAATTTTGGAACTCTTCTTGTTTTCTGGGCTTCAAAAATAACTTTGCAATCCACTTGCAAATAATATGACATGTATTTGCTAGTGGGAGTTCTTTCCACTGTCAAAACAAGCAAAGTCATAACCATTAATTTTTTTGCAAACATGCAGCTGTGTTAAAAGTAATGAGAGTAGATTTTGTTGAATTTCGACACATTTTGGCGATATTTAGCTAACATGGGCAATATTTTGAACAAAACGAAACTTCTATGATACTATTTTTAGATACAATGGCACTAGCCTTGTAAACAGTCAGGATCCTACAATGTACCATCGTCACCTGGAATCCCCAGACCTCCTGGAGGCAGTAAAAATCTCGAACAATGACAACTACAGTCAAATTAAGAATGATCCGTTCAGTGATGTACACAATTTAAGAAATTGTGATTAAACATGAAAAAAAAAAATCTTGAGGCTTTGGACGGGATTTGAGCTTGTGACCTTCACGCTGCTAGTGTGATACTCTAACCAACTGAACCTTGGTAGTTCAGTTGGTCAGAGTATCATCACATGCATCATTCACACTGTAGCATCGTGAAAGTCATGAATAATTATTCAAATCCTGTCCTAAGCCTCAATATTTTTTTGTTCAAGCTTTATCACAATATTTAGCCGATGATTTCATGTTATAGGCTAATTTTGTAGCCTAAAAGATCGATGCTGGTAGCCCTGTCTGTCTGTTGGTCTGTCTGTCTTTCTCTCTTCTGTGAAGCCGGGGGTACTCTGTGAGATGTTGGGTGGGGGTGTGTTGCTGGGACAGTGAAACCCTTACCTTAATCAGCGACACAAACCCATACAGGGTTTGAAGCCCATATGGGCTTGGAAGTGTTTGCATCGCTTCCCAGCCCGAGGGGTAGTGGCACATACCCATATGGCATCAACGTGAGTGGGAGAACCTCCCCTGGGCTGTGAAGTTTTTGCATTTGTTCAGGAGCAACTAGAAATACTTAATTTTGCTTTGAATGCATTGTTGTGTGACTCGAGGTTTGAAAGGATTTATTTTGCTTTTTCTTAGCCAAGATGAAAATTTCCCGAAAACGCACATCCAAAATTATACACGTGCATATGAAGCTTGTTTCCGTTTTCCCTTTTTTCTAATTTCAAAGCTGAAGCATTGGTTTTTGTAGGAGAATACATGTATTTAGTTTTCCAACCGGCTTGTATGAGTCAATCAAAATACGAGACAAATATTTACTGAGACTGGAAAGTGAGCAGGTCTTGTAAGAGCTAGCTGAATTTGAACATTTTCATACTGTTCGAAGGCAAAACAAATGAGATTTATTTGGCTATAAGCTGAGACCCAAAAAAAATCACGTGCGCTAAAAATAACTTTATACCGTGGGAAATTTATAATTGTAAACAGGCACTTTTTGGTCGATTTGCCAAAAAATTGTTATAGTCGCCTTGGCTATAAAACAAGCAACTTCAATCTAGAGGGAAGTAAATAAGGTAATAAGACTATTTCAGTTGTGTTTAAAAATGCTAGTTTTAACTGATTTCCCACAAAAATTGTGCGGATACAGGAAACTTAGATTTCATGACAGACTCCTGTTTTGACAATACGTAAAACCTAGGTTGTTGACTGGAGGCAACAAATTAAACAAAGTAACTCAAGTCGCCTGTCACGCAAATCATGCAGGTTGTCAAAATACCCTATCGAAAGTTGACCATCCATGAGCTCAGAAAATGTATCGGATATTCACCGGTAGAAGTAGGAAAATTAATAAAAGGGTAAACTGTAGCTTACATTTTCTTTGTGAAGTAAAATTGTTAACTTTGCACTGATCTTAGCCTAAATTATGTATGCAACATTTGTTTTCATTTATGTTGTCTTTGAAGAACAATGAAACAATGAGCTTTCTTTACTTAAAGTGCAATTTTAATGCCATGTTATAGTTAACTGTCCGTTGTCATGCTGCTGTGTACCCAGTCTTACACTGGATAACCGCTTTTTTGTGTGTGGGGGAGATGGGGTTGAGGGGTTAGGGTGGGGCAGAATGGAGGTGTAAAACCCACAAGTTGTCATGATAAATTTCATCATACATGTATTGTGAAAGAAAATGTCATTGGCTCTGCGTGCATTGGGTGCCTTTGTTTTTAGTTGTGTACATCACTTTTGCAGTTCATACATAATTTATGATGTATTCATTGACAAATACAGTGGTAACAAGAACGTCCTTGCTTTCTTTTTCTTGGTTATTTTACTACCTAAAAAGTTTCTGTGGTCACTTTAGCTGAGAATTCTTGATATTTTAATTACAACAGTTTTTAATAAGACTTAACTTCATTAATTCCTTCCCTCACAGTTGTTAATTCCTCACAGTTGTTAATTCCTTCCCTCACGGTTCCTTCACTCACAGTTGTTAACTTTTGCATTTGCTTGTTGAGTTTTTTTTACCTCACATGCTGCTAATGTCTTTTGCAACGAACCCAAGAGCTCTTTTTTGAAGTTGGGATAGAACAGGAGTAAAAAGATTTACAGTTTGCCGTGGAAATGCACTGTGTCCTTATTTCAGATCGTATGATGGCTGGTCCTGAATTTGCAGAGGAAGGAGGTCTAGTTCCTCTTGCAGCGCCTCTTTCTGCAGGTGGAGATGTTGTGTCAAAAACTGACAGAAATATCCAAAAGGAAAAGAAGCAAAAAACGAAACAGAGGCCTGTAAATGTGCGCAAAGATTTTCCTGAGACATGGCTCTGGACAGAGGAAATGGTCAAGTAAGGCCTCAAACGCCTGCATGCTTCTGGTTTTGTATTATTTTGTTAATTTTACTATTTCTCAAAATGTTTTTTTCCCAATAGATTCAGCTGAGCAGTAGCTCTTAAAAAGAACACTGAATGTTCTTCTTAATATAAAATGTTGTTTTTAAATCACAGTAGTGACTTCCTACATGTAGAACTCGTTTCCAGTTCAGGTCTGTAAGCATTGTTTGGTTCTAGAAAATATCCATACCCCCACCACAGAGGGTCACTGGCAATTCCGAGGATGAGGGAGGTCATAAAAGACCAAATTTTTAAAGGAAAGTATGAGCCTAACTGGAATTTCCAGAGGAGTGGGGAGTGGGGGGGGTGCAAACCAAAAAAACTCTCCATGGGGGGAGTATGGATATTTTCTGGAACAACACATTCTACCACGAAAATCGTTTTGGTTTACTGGCTCAGTGCATGATTTGCCAGAGTGCAAGCTTTTAAAAGACACTAAGGGCTGCCTTCTTGTTGTTTCTTTTAGCCCTTTAAGCCCCAATAGTGATCGGCATCAAATTTCTCCTTGTGATATCAATGCACAGTTGAGTGCACAGGTGTCGAGAATGAAGGAAATGGTCACCAGGGATGAACTCTTTTGGTATCTGAACAACTTCTCCCAACTAGCACTACAACAAATGTATGGCAACCAGTAAGGAGAACTGATATGCTGACACTGGGGTTTAAAGGGTTAACAAGTTTAAAATTTTAGTAAGACTATCACCTGCAGTGAATCATCACTGAAGTAACGATATTTGATGATATTCAGTTCATGGATTTTAACTCCCAAGGTCCACAATCATGTCTCAGTCCAGAAAATTGCTAAGTCCTAATCCATACAGATTAAAAAATTAAAAATTAAAATGTATTTATATGGCACCATTAACTCCACTAATTGTCCATGGTACTTTACAATACTATAATTCTTAATTAGGTTAAAAACTACATCATTTATAAACAAATCGAGTACCAATAATTTCAGGCTAATGATAAAAATTACAAATCAAATGCATCCTTAATATGGAATGCACAGTCATGCAACCAAATTTCTAACGTCTATGTGCAACTGAGTTTGAAATTACTGTAATTACTCTTGGACATGACAGTGGATTGGCTTGTCTTCTTGATTTGTTGGATGCATGCCCAGCTTATGTATGAGAAAACCATCATTATTTTTAGCTACATGTATTGCCATACACTATCTACAGTGTTGTAATTCCCATAAGGAACTGCTAATTGGTTAAATTAGCATTTGCATTTTCTTTTGAAAAAAAAGCTACTTTTCTTTTCTCTTTCTTAACAAAAAACAGACCTTGTTGTGTTTTGCTACCTCGTGTACAGCCACCTGCCACTCTAAAAAAATGAGGACGTGTGTTTTTTATGAGGTTGACACATATTTGACTAGTAAATATAGAAGTTGAGTAAAAAATAACTAGCCCATTGTATGTCATCATTGACACCTGAAATTATTTCTTCCTTGAGACTCTGTTGTTGGAGCCCAGCACCCCCTGTCAATATTTGTTTTTCCATGCTCCATGGTACATTTGACCTCAGACCCTAAACTTGCCCTTGATCCGTACCTTGTTTGTCACATCAAGCCATTGAGCTTGTTTAGATGAGAGCATCTGAGTTTGCAGTCTTTGGTGGCTGTCTGGACAGTAGCCAACAGTTATTTAACAATTGTTCACCAATGTGGAGGTGAACAGTGGTGGATATTTGCTGAGCCACAAAGCAGCAAGGTAAATATTTACCACTCTTTACAGACACCTGACGTGAATAATTTTTAGTATGTACCAAATCAGTGGATAGCCAGCACCAAATGGTTTCTTTTTTCTGAGAAATGAGGGAAACGCGTGTGCAAAATCCAGAACAGTGGCCTTGTGGTGAATTAAGCAGATACTGTAATTATTTAATCCCGAGTTTGAGTAGCCAATAAGAGCGCGCCAAAAAACACTATCCACTGGTTTGGTAGTTACATGTATGTTTTGGCTCCAAATGTTTTTTAGGTTTAAAAATTTTCAAACCAGTTTAATTTTTATTTTCCTTTGTCTTAACATAATCTGAGACGTTAAGGAAAATAAAAATTAAGCTGGTTTAAAAAACCAAAGGAATTATATCGTGAGAGACTGTTTACAAACTGATCTTATCTTTTGTAAACTTAAAGAAATGCTTCAATGATTCAATTTGGAATTTTCCTTGGCCATGTGGAAATTATTTTTTCACTCTGAAGAATAAATACATTGTTATTTGTGGCTTGAAATGTTTTTTTTTAGTTCATTTTGTCACAATATAACCTCCAAGTAAACAACATGCTCATGCATGCAACCAAGGTGGAGTTGGAATAGTGAGCAGGACCATTATCACAAGACTAAGCCCAGTATGGTGCCTACACGTGCTTCAGAAGAAAGAAAGGTTTCTTTCTTGAATTAAGTATACATCCTCAGAGGGGTATCACAGCTCATCCAGACAAACATCTTTTGAGTGATGCCATCATGGAGCAATGGAAGCCTGACGTGGATAACAGTTTGACAGTCAACGTAATTTCTTAGCAGCATTGCCTCCAAGTATAACACATTTTTGCACCTATAATTTTTTGAGTGGAATGCATTGGAGATTTTCATCCTTTCTTAGTGCCAGGACTTCAGTTGTCAAGACCACCAGTCAGGTGACAGGTCAAGTTCCAAAGCTGTCCGAAGTTTGCAGAAGATGGCCTGAAGAAGTAATTTAATATCCCTAAGCAATGGTTTGATCTACAGCAACACAGTTTGAAGAATTGTAGCCTGTGATCATGCCCAGTCTCCCTAGAAGAATTGCAACATAACGAACATCAAATGTACAAAGACGTTTTTGACCAAATCAGGTTTTTGGGTGTACACATGTTTGTCAGTTTACACATAGCTGGTCTGTCTGCATGTGACGGTAATATAAACATAATTGTCTTGGACCTCATGCTTAAATGAGGCTTAAAATACTCAGAAGCTTTCATTTAAATGGTCACTCTTTGGGATTTCATCCACTGACTTGAAGGTTCTTCAGAGCTGCCTTTAATTGTATCACGTAGTAAACAGTAGTAAAGGAAAGTGCTGCTCAATAGCTTCCATTTGAATGCATGGTCACGATTTAGGATTTCATTTACAGACTCAAAATTTAGAACCATCTGGTGTAACTCATGTTATTTCACGTGCGTGGATTAAATTACCGTTGTTCCTTTAGTCTCCTGAGGCTGTTCTGTCCTCTCTATCTTTCACTACTTTTGTCTTGGTACCCTATCCTTGAGCTTCTTTACTGTTGTTCTTCTCCATGTTTCACATGGATGACCCATTTTCTTTTGCCTTCTGGCACCCCTGTCAGTGCAATAAAAAATTGTGGGTTTCTGTCACAGTCCACTTTAAGGACATAACCCAGCAATGGTCAGCCCCTCCTTGTCACTTATTATTGTAATGCTAGTCGAAGAAATGGCCATATATGACATATAGTCATGGGGAAATTGTTCAAAATGAAGCCATGAATAAAACAAAATGCACAGCCACTTTTATTTTGTGATATATTTACAAATACGTACTCAATTAGAGTAGGTTTCAAGCATTTTGGTTTTGAATATTTCAAAATAATCACACAGATCAAACTTTTCAGTTGTTAAACATCCTTAATTAACACCTTTACCATATTTTTCATGGCTGGAGAACTAAATTGCCTTTTCCTGCCATAAAAATGTGATTGTTCCTCAATGTTGTTACTTAATTTTCTGCGGCTGGCATCCTGTGTGAATTTCATGGTTAATTCACATTTTTAGGGAGGACGTTAAGTAGACGTCCCAGGCCAACTGGAAGCCCAGTTTTGAGTATTGCTAGTCGTCGGAGACGCCCTGTGGTGAAAAGCCGGCCAAGACCAGTGCCTGATGAAGATCATAGTATCACTCCAAAGAAGAAAACAGGTCCCAAGAAAAAGCCTGTGTATGGCCGTAAAGAGTTTCCAGAGACGTGGTTATGGACAGAAGAAATGGTCAAGTAAGCTAACATTTAGCCCTCATTTATTGGCCTATGGTGGGATGATGAACGATAATTTAGGTTTGAACAATGTTAAGGATAAACAGCATGCTTGACTTCACTAAGTACATATAGTGTTAATGATGTAAACACATGTCCCTTATCTCAGACAAAAAAATGAGTTATTTTGCAGTCATTGATAACATCTCCTTAGTTAATAAACACCATTTGATCCTTTCTTTGAAAAGAACATTTATTTTCCCCTTGTTGTTGCTCTGTAATTTACACGTGTGGATTTTTTCTAAAAATACAAGAAGTAGCTACTTAACTGAATAATGCAACCGATATGCCAGTTATCACAAGAGTTGATGCATGTTGCCTGTGCATATGTGTGTTCCAGAAGAAAACTAGGTTTCTTGCCTGAAAGCAACACAAAGAACGACAAATGAGATGTCAACAGGCCTACAGTGTACTTACTGGGTAGATGTCACAACTCTTGCTCATCCAGACAATCATCTTTTATTGGCTGCGATGGACCTGAAGTGGACAATAACTTGATAAATGGGACACTTTTTTGGTAGAATTGCTTAAATGCATGACACGTTTTTTTGCCCATCAACATTTTTTGAGGGAATGCATCAGAGAGTTTCATCTATGGACCATCTGTGCGAAGACTTCTGAAGAACTTGAGAGATGGCCTAGCAGGTTTAAATTTGTCTGAAAATGGCTGACGATTTTAAAAGATGTCTCTGAATGTGTTTTGATGGCATGCTCAAGTCTTAATGTTTCGAGAAATACTTCTTATCCATAGAAAGATCGATGGAATATTCAGTTGTCACAAGCGTGGGAGAAAGAAAAAATTTGAGACCCAACAAGAAACCAACGGATTACCCCTCCCCCCCCCCCCCATTACACCCCCTCTAATAAAATAAGTAGCAGCACATGATAATACTGCTCATGAGCTCATTTGAATGGTCACAGTGTGGGATTTCTCCCACAGAATTTACAGTTAGAACCATGCACCACACAGCGAAAAGTAGCACAAGAAAGGGCTGCACAATTGATGTGCAGTAGCTTTCATCTGAATGGTTACAGTTGATCATTAAGGGAAGTGCTGGGTTATTAGTTTGAGCAAATGATGAACACTTGATTTCTCCTTACAATATTGATTGTTAAACGCAAAGGCACACAAGAAGCTAGGGTCTAAGCTGCTTCCCCTTTTGGCAACTTAGGGTGCGTTTCTTTGGGAGAATCCGAAAACGGATTTGTGATCCCAGATCATATGGATTCTTCAACGCCAAAGAAACGCAAAATCCGAAAAAGGATTATTTTGTCATGATAATTAAGACAGGCTGGAGGCACGCAATATATATATCAGAACGATATTTCTCTCGTACTGCCCTAGAATTCAACTAGAATGGAATACAAATAATTTATAAACAAGGACAGTATCTGCCAGAAGTTCAA
>Ga0126336_10002199_pt1 | contig 10960 bp, 5 predicted proteins | sample SidCmetagenome_FD_92530 | JGI IMG/M metagenome (GOLD analysis project Ga0126336, IMG submission 92530) | Coral microbial communities from El Islote,Puerto Morelos, Mexico - Siderastrea C C metagenome | ecosystem: Host-associated > Invertebrates > Cnidaria > Coral | place: El Islote,Puerto...
ATTGTTATCCCCCCCACCCCCCCCCCCCCCCCCAAACGCAACGTAATAAACGATCGGCCCCTTAGCTGTCTTTTACCGTTGCTCTGGACTCCCATCGGAATTTGAAGCAATTTAAAGATTCAATGCAAATTTAGCTCCTATAAATGCGAATTCCACCTAAACACGAGACAACACGCTTAAAATAACGCATGATATCACACGCTAAAGTTGATTTTATAAAATAGCATTACTACCTTCGCAAAATGTTTTTAGTGGTGCGTTTCAACATCTTTTCAGGTAAATAGTTTTCCATTTTACTTGTCCCGAGGCCGTGTTATTTAAGCGGCCCCTTTACCACTTTGCATAATTATACACGTTTTTTGAACGATTCACGAAATATTTCATGTTCACGCAAAAATCAGACAGACCATGGGCTTGAATGATTCTTGAATTTACATGTTTTGGCTTAGTCGTAAGAGCACTTTCTACTAGTTCATGCCACATGGCAGTCCTATCCCAGAGCGTGAGGTAACATGACCTGTTCAAACCCAGTAAAAATCTGCGAAAGATCTGGAAACTCGAAATAATCAGAACCAAATAATGCACATTGCGGCTTGTTCAATATTATTACCTAGGTAATGAATTACATAACATATTCCTTCAATCATCAAAATCTACATTTTATTTTCTTCTCCGTCGAGGAAGCTTCTTCCACGCCGGGCTTCATTGGTCCGCGGTAAGGTTTCCAGGTAAGTAAATAGATAACTGTCGATCGTTTGAAAAGCAAGACTTGTAAAACTTGAATTGTGGACGAGATAGAATATCTTTATTTTTTCTTAATATTGTGGCAAAGGGCGAAGAAGGTCAGCCGCCAAGCCTTCGGAAAGACAACAGCAGCTCGGAAGTTTTAAAAGTTGGGTAAGGGATTTTCATTCAACGCTTCGCAATAATCTGGTTCGTTTCTTCACACCAAGTTGCCCTTAAAAACTGTATCTACAACGGCCGAAACTGACGCTTCCTGGATGCGAACAAAGTTAGAAATTTCAAACCAGACCGAAGTTGGGGAAAAGTTGTTGCAAAACATTTCCTCTGTTAAAGCTTTCATAAACTTTCATAAGCATGGGTATGGCACGGGTTACATAACAATTAACCTTAAAATTATATTGAAAGCTTGGAACACTTTATAACCTAGACAATATATATGACTACTTATATATTTCATGTAACGTACTTGAAATGTCGGTAATGAAACTGGTTGCTACCGATTTAAACACGCTGGTTATGCCTTGTAGGCCGCTTATTTTTCAATTCTTATAAAAACTAACGGCTACTGTGTGTTTGCTCTTGTGTTATCCGTGATTCGAGTCACAGATTTTTCCGTGATGCGTGGGTGAGAATGCTTTTAATAATATATTCGTGATTGGCGAATGCTCATTTTAACGTGAATGTGGTCGCAATTTTTTTCCTTCAATATGACCTGTAGACCAAGCACCGAATTAAACGTGATTTGTAAATTATTTTACCATGCGTCGAGTAATTTTTTTGTAAGGGTTTAACATATCTTTCGTTTTTTTTCGCGGGTTTTGAACAGGTCATGTTAACTCACGCTTTAAGATAGGACAACCATGTGGCACGAATTATAAAGTAATGTTTTGGCGAAGCCATTTAAAGCGTAATTCAAGTATCATTCGAGCGCCTGGTCAGGCTGATTTCTGCGTGAACTTGGAAAGTCTTTTTCTAATTCTCTGTGAAGGGTCGAAACGTTAAAACGTGATTGAATTATGCAAAGTGGTATTGGGGCTGCGAAAATTACGCGCCCCTTGTTACAGGTAAAACGGAAAAAAATGTTTTCTTCAAGATGTTGAGACGCATCAGATTCTAGAAAAAAAGCGGCTAATTGCAAATGTCTTACAAAATATACTGAAGCAAGTGACATTGGTGGAATTTCGCTATTTAGCCAAATTAACACTTGTTACTCAGTGACCAACACTTCACGCCTCAACGCAATTTATTCATCAGCTGAAGTTGACTGTTTCCGATTGATTTACGACTTTCAATAAAAGAAAACCCGTCCTTAATTGTTTCAAATTCCGATGGGACACCAGAGCAACAGTACAGAAAAAGCTTACATTTTTATCATTATCGTTATCTTATCCTTAAGAATTTGAAAGATAGTAGCGTTTGAAACAAGAAGTTTAAATTTTACGGTGCGTGAAGCCTACTGCTACATGATATGGAATTTGCCTTTACCCGTCGAAAGGTTCAAAGCTGTCCGCATGTGCAGAATAATTTTGCGGTTGAATTATTTTGAACCTTACGTTTCTCATAGTCATAAATTTTTTTACTGGCTTAAAACTGGATTTTTCTCAAATTTTGACTTTTGCTTATCTAACAGCTTTTTTTCAGTTTTAAAGGTGTTTTTAATATTCATTTCACATGATCCTAAGTGCAGCATCGCTTTAATCCATAATAGCGGACCACCATTGGTAACCTTTTTGGTTCTGAGGCCAGCGTACGCGCCCGTACGGGCTCTGGGGGAGGGTGAGGGGAATCTCAAGGAATTCCGACGGGGGGAGGAGAATGCCATCTTTTTCTTGGTGGGAAATCGCATGGTACTATGAGGCCACCAGCGTTTTTCTTATAGTTTGTTTTTTCCTGTATTTTTAGCGGGGTGGTCTCCTGTGACAATTAACATCTAGTTTTGCTGATTGAAATAATTTCACTGAATGGTTGACAAATACTCTATTATTGAACACAAGCTTGGAAATCTTTTCTTGGAAATTTAGATCTGGTTTCAAACCTCTTTTTGTCTGAGATCACAATTGTATGTCTGTCGTCAATGCACTCAGTTGTAATTATGTGAAAAGACGGTTTTCAAAAAGTGTTTGAAATAAAATAAAAGGCGTTTCTTTTAGACGGAATTATCCCTAAAGACTAGTGATGAAAGTGGCTGGCAGGGTATTTCTTTGCTGGTATACGAGTGAATGCACTAAACAGCTGACTTCAGGAAACTTGAAAGCGCATGGCTGTGCTAGGATTAAAATTTAGATCAAACCACTGCCATCTGGCCTACAGTTTTATTTACAGAGTAGAACGGATCACTGAAAATGTAAATAACGTTTCTTGAAAACATATCTTGGCGGAGTGTAAAAAATTTTCCATGTGATTTAATCGCCGACTGTAAAGTTCCAAACTTAAGGGAACCCCGAAGTAAACGAGAAAAATTGATGATTGCTCAAACTAAACCCGAAAGTTTCGCACATTATCGACAACAGAAAAGTTAACGAGGCTCTTCCGTGGAGAACGAAAACTCACTTTTGTTCAGCTGAGCTCGCGGCTCCACGCCAAAAGATTCACTCTAAACACAAAAACAATGAGCATGCTCGGCCAGCTCGCAAACTAGTTTTTGACGACGCGTGAACAGCTATATTGTTTTCGTATAAAACGAAAAAACTTCTAATGACGACGTATGAGTAAATATGTGTAAAGGGTACTATTGGCGGATTGTATCAACATAAATAACATTGCACTTCGACGTAATGTTTGGTTTTATCGATTCGAAATGTAATAGAACTGAGATCAAACGTGCTGTATTAATAGGAGACTAGGGGAACCCTAAACTACAATAGTTAAAAAAATATAAAACCTATAAAAACATGCAGAAAACTAAGTTTAAAATATGAAAATGTAATGTACTATAAAAATGACTACATTGAGAATATACACCTAATTGCAATAACATTGTCATACAAAAATGGAAAAAGAATAAAGAAAAGAGCCAAATACCAAATAAGAATTAATTAGCCATGAAAATTACATTCTTAGATCTTCATAATTCTCAAAACAATTATGGACGACGGTGTGATACTTCAATTTGATATCAAATGAGTTGAAACAAGTTAAGTTGGCCACCTGAAGGACCTTTTGAGCCTTAACCCTTCGTCAGAGCAATTCCCTGAGTGTAGTTAGCGTACCTAATTTATTCCTATTTGGGTATTTTCTTTTCCCTTTTTTTTCTTTTTTATATGACAACGTTATTGTAATTAGGTGTACACTGAAGAAAATAAAAAGGCCAAATAGGAATTAATTACCCATGCAAATTACATTATATGCACAACAGCGGCTCGAAATGGTACCCCTTCCATAAACCTAGAACGAAAATTATATGCTTCTTGTGTGCTTCTTGTACCTGAAATCAAATGTCGGTATTCGACCGCCGACCTCAAATATGCTAATTCCATCCCGCTGTTCTCGTCTCATTGGACAATTCGCACAATAACACAAACATGGCAAAGCTACTGTGTTGGGGTGTGACGTTTCATGTTTGAAGTGTGGCTATTTGTTCTTGCTCACCGTGCACACGCCTCCCCGACACAGTAGATTTTGTCTTGTACGATTTATTTAACATATTTGCATACATTTGTGCGCAGAGGTCGGCGGTCGAATACCGGCATTTGATTTCAGGTACAAGAAGCTCAAAATATTGCCGTTTATGGTGACAAATGTTGGGAAAGATGGAACTTTTCCGGCGTACAGTTGTTTTTCGACTATTGATTCATTCAGGTTCGAGGAAATTGTGAGTGGAAATGGCGCATTTCAAGAAATATAGATCATTTAAATGCTTGGTGCGGGTGAATTGTGTATCCCCGTTCATAATTATAATACTAATTAGGAGCAAAAATTAGAAAGACGGTTATTCTCGCTCGGAGAGCGAAGTTTTGCCCTAGATAGCAAGTACGTAAGATATAAACAAAGAAACACTGCTTATTTCATAAAATTTTATTAATTTGCAGTCATAACTCAAGCTTTGGCTACCTGTGGGAACATTATTAATTTTTAATTTTGCTTAGTAACCGCTTTGCGTAGCGTAGGAACCAAAATGGGGTTGCTCGGTTCTCTTAAACCTAGGTAAATAATAATTACATAACATATTCCTCAATTATCAAGATCTGCATTTTATTTTCTTCAGCGGCGTGGAAGCTCTTCCACGCCGGGTTTTAGTGGGCCGGTAAGGTTTGCAGGTAAGTAAATAGACTTGAAATGTCGATCGTTTGAAAAGCATAACTTGCAGAACTTGTGGACGAGATAGAATATTTTAATTGTTTCTAAATATTGTGTCCAATGGGGCCTTGAGGCGCTCGAAAAAATGCTCTTTAAATATCAATAACGACCGACTGAAAATCCCTTAATACCTTTCGGGTTGAAAATTTAACTCGGCTAGGGAATTTCACAGGGCACACAAAGTTTCTTTTCGGCGGGCTATCTGTTCGGAAGGCCTAACTCGCCTGAGATATTCAGGTTTAATTGCTATGCGGATAAAGTTTTCTTTGGCGAAAGGTCACCTCAACCTTATGCAACATGGGAAAAAATTAACTCATTTGTTTTCGAAGAGAACAGCATGTCATTTAAAGCGCGAATTAACCTCAGCCGCCTAGCTCTCTGAAAAGGCAACAGCAGCTAGGATTTTTTTTTTTTAATTTAAATTTTAAATCTGCTCGTTTCTTCACACCAAGTTGCCTCCCAAAACCCTCTACAACGGCAGAAGCTGACGCTTCCAGGATGGAAGCAATGTTAGAAATTTTAAGTCAGACCGAAGAAACAGTTCTGGGGAAAAGTCAGGTTGCAAAGCATCTGTTAGAACTTTCATAAAAATGGGTAGAAAGATGCACGCGTTGCATAACTATCGATCTTGAAGTCATATTGAAAGTTTGGAACACTTTCAATTTAAATGAGATGTTTACTTATGTATCTTGGGCAACGTCCTTGAAATGTCACTAAAGAAACTGATTGCTGTCGGTTAAGACACTCTGGTTATGCCTTGTAAAGTCGCTTATTTTTCAATTCTTAGAAAAACTAACGGCTACCGAGTGTTTGTTTACTTTTGGGTGATCTGTGATTGGAGTGCGTGATACATGCGTGAGGAGGCTTGAATATATTCGTGATTTGTGACTGTTTATTTTAACGTGAATGTGGTCACAATTTTTTTACTTCAAATTAAAAAAAAAATGACGGACCAATACAAAATAATCTTTCAATTGTCCCTGTTTTCTCCAGTGAAAGTTACCCAGCCAGAGAAAACTCCCTGGGTAAATGTAACCTTGAATTACCGAGGTAAATAAAACCCTAGCTATCAGTAACATGCAAGGGAGAATTATCAGGAACTCTTGTTTGCCTAGGGTGGTGCGTTTAATGTTGTGTTTGCTTTGGTTTGGTTTTACTTCGCTCTCTGATTGGATAAAAAAGTTCGCGCTACTTTCTCAACCAATCAGAGGTTAAACCAAAACCAATCATGACTTGCTCGCACGCGTTTTTTTCGCGGTGACGACAATTACTTGTCTGTATTTGATTCAATTTCCGATTGGTTTAGTTTGTTTTTCGTTCCTGTTGTGATTGGTTAGAGTAATTCCTTTGGTTTTGGTTTTATGACAGTCATTTGCTCCAATTACATAACATACTCCTCAATTATCAAGATCTGCATTTTATTTTGTTCAGGGGCGTGGAAGCTTCAATCTTCCACGCCGGGTTTTATTGCGCCGATAAGCAGGTACAGGTAAGTAAATAGGTAAATGTCGTTCGGTTTGAAAAAGCATAGCTTGCAGACCTTGTGATCAAGATAGAATGTTTCAATTGTTTCTAAATACTGCGGCAGAAGGGGGCTCGAAAAATGGTCTTTAAATATCAATAACGACCGACTGAAAATTCCATATTGGTTACTTTACGGACCTTTCAGCTTTGCTTTTGGGTGGGATCTCCGTTCAGAAGACCTAAATCGTCTGAGATATTCAGGTTTATTCAGGTTTACGTAAAGTTTCCTTTGGCGATAGGTCACCTCAACCTTATGCAACATGGGAAAATTGATTTCTCTGTTTTCGAAGAGAACAGTGTGTCACTTTAGAGCGCGAAATAAGCTCAGCCGCCTAGCCTGGAAGACAACAGGATTTCAGAAATTTTAAAAAGCGTGTAAGGGACTTTCATTCGCAATCAATCTATTCGTTTCTTCACACCAAGTTGCCCTTAAAAGCTGTCCCTAAAACGGTCGAAACTGACCGCCTTACCGGCTTTTTGAGAAACAGTTTAGCAAAGTAGTTGTAAAGCACTTTTTCTGTTTCAGCTAAAAATTGGTACATAAAAATGCACAGGTTACATAACAATCAACCTTAATGAAATGGATCAGTGTTTCAAATGAACACTTGCCAACTTTAACAAAATATTTACTCGTGCACTTATGTAACATTCTTAAGTTGTGTCTCTGATGAAACTGGTCATTGCCATTAACAGTACGCTCTGGTTATGCCTTGTAAGCCGCTTAATATCGTAAATAATCGATTAAGCTCCGCTACTCGAATATGCGCCGCTCTCGAATAAGCGCCGCACCTTTACCGAAAATAATTTAATAAGCGCCCCTCTCGAATAAGCGCCGCGGCGCTAATTTGGGTATTTACAAATAAACGCCCCACCTTTGTTACGGCGCTCTATATAAAGAGATATCAAAACCATATTGCTTGAGAAATAAGACCACGACCAACTCGTGAGTTCTAAAGTTTTAATGTAGGGAAACTTTTGAAACCGGGTTCATATAACAGTTCGAGGTGTACATATTTGTCCTTTTCCTTGCATTTTATATTAAATTGTGCACACCTAGTACGCGCCTCACTGAATTCTCTCTATATTCCCCTCAGTGTTTTACCTGTAGTTGAGATAAGCGCCGCTCTTGAATAAGCGCCGCTCTCGAATAAGCGCCGCACGTTTAACAGGGAAAATTAAATAAACGCCGCGGCGCTTAATCGATCATTTACGGTACTTTTTAATTCTTATAATTTATGACGGCTACCGTGAGTTTCACTTTGTTTAATTTTGCGTGATCTGTGATTGGAGCCACATATTTCTCCGCGATGCATACTTGAAGAGGCATTTAGGTGTCCGTGATTCGTGACTACTTTTTTAACGTGAACATGAACGCAGTTTTTTTTTCTGCCATATGATCTGCGGACTAAGCAGTGAATTAAACGTGACTCGTAAATTATTGTATCATGCGTGTAGTAGTTTTTAGGGTTTCCACATCTTACGCGGCTTGTTACTGAGTTTTAAACAGGTCATGTTATATCACGCTCAACGATAGGACGGCAACCAGTAGCTCCTATAACCAAGCCAAAAGCATAACTCAACATGTTCAAGGCTCATTCAAGCCCAAGTTCAGTCTTTGTGTGAAAGTGAGATTTTTCGTGAATTGTTAAAACGTAAAACGTGATTGAATTATGCAAACTGTTGTAGGGGACGCTAAACAATATGTCTCTTATGACAGGTAAAATGAAAAAAGTGTTTACCCCTGAAGATGTTGGACGCATAAGTAATGTCGACTGTTTCAGTGCTCGTTGATGGATTTCAATGAAAGAAAAGCCGCCCTTAATTGTTTCGAATTCCGATGGGGTACCGGAGTAACAGTACAACAGAGCCATGCATAGAAAAAAAGCTCATATTTTTATCAATATCTATTCTTTCCTCTAGAATGTAAAAGAGATGATAGCGTTTAAAACAAGAAAGTTAACGTTTGCGGCATGTGAAGCCCAATGCTACACATGATCTGGAATTTTCCTTTACCCGTCAAAATAATCATCCAGAATAATTTTTGCTTTGCTTTTCAATTACGTTCTTTATAAATTTATGACTGGATTAAAACTGGATTTTTCTGAAATTTTGCCTTTTGCTTAGCTAGCAACTGTTAAAAATTTTTTAAAGGTAGTTTTAGTATTCACATCATTTTACATGATCCCAAGTGCGGCACTGCTTTAATCCATAATTTATGTATACAGCTGTACACATATAGTTATGGTATTGGCTCTGGTGTTCTGGGAAGAAATATCCGTTCACAAAATTCGACAGGTTTTTGACGGCTTAAGACTTTTCTCTGATTTAATCCATCAAAACTCAACCTTGGCGACCTTGAACAAACTATAATTAACTGTCACGTAGCCACGCTGCTCGTTCCCCGGTTTCTGTGTTGGTTTTGACCAAGTTGTGGTTAGGGGGGGGGGCGGTGGGGAGGCGGGGTTGAGGGTGTTTGGGTGGAACGGTGGTGTAAAACCTATAAGATGCCATGATGAATTTCATCATACAGTGAAACCCCACCATCTTCAACATTTTGTGAAATAAGTTTTCTTTCAAAGATTTTCCCACCAATTTTTTGGGCGCCGGAGTTGTTGTGCTAGGCGGTCTTTCTCGTGGCACTTTTATTCTCCTTGTGTCAGTTTTATGTGTCTCCATATTGAAAAGCATCGGATGGTGGGTAAGGGAGCTGTCTATCTTCTGAGGCTTTGACACTAACAAAGTCAAACTTTAACAGAGTAATAAGCATGCAAAGGTTATCATTTTGGTACGTCGAACTTATGCAAATTAAGACACGTGTCCTCGTTTGGCTACAAAATCCCGCAAAAACTTTAAGCAAAAATGGGAACACTTTTTATTAAGCCTAAGTTAGCTTTATGGGTATTAGACAGGTCACAAGGGCAACAGAAAATTTTCTGTGCTTGGAAATTTTGGCATTTTTTAACATTTGTGGTATTTTTGTACTAGTACCCAGTCCCCTATAAAAGCGGTTTCGTTTTTCATACCGTTGTTTTGAATTATCTTGAAATTTCCAAGCACAGATTTCTTCTACCCAACAGCCTTTACATTACAAAACTGACAGCAGCCTCTAAAACATAGGAAAAAGTGTTCCAATATTGCTCAAAAGATTTTGGGGCTAAAAATAACCTTAACAGGTCAAGTGGCGTTATTTGACCGCAATAAACATTCCAGCTTGCATAACTTATTACCTTTCAGATAGATCCTAAAGTTATTTCGTGTTGCGTTAAATGCTACAAAAAGTAGATCACCCCCTCACTTTTTCACAGGCCCAGGCCTTAAATCTCATGAGTTTCAATTCTTCTTTTTCGGCTACTAGGGAATAAAAATCCTTGAACTAAAAGTGAAGAAACGGAAAGTACACGTTGACAGTAAACGAAAGGGGACATTGACTGAACTTTGCTGATCACTTTCCTTTTACAAAGTCGAACGACATAAAACCCGGCATCTTAACTAAAATGCACTAGAAAAACAAGTCAGACTAAAGAAAAGGCGTCCAGAGCATTATTTCTCCCTGACATTGAAAATCAGAGTACCTCCCCCCCCCTCCTCTCGCCCCCTCTTCCTCCGGGATGATTGATAAGCTGCTGGCCTTTTTTATTTGAGACTCCAAACTTAAGTAATGTTGCTTAATTGTTAAGAATACTCACTCTGTTTGGACGTCGAATTTACTTTGTGTGTCTTTCAGTAGCAAAGCATGGAAAGCCAAGAAATAGATGAGCACGCTGTCCATACAAACACGACTGTCAGCAATGACGACAAGACCCTATGTAACGTAGGTGTTTAAATCTTTACAGAAATACAACGCAAAGAAAACACATAAGGAGTTAAGTGCCATAAAGCGTGTCTTTGAATGCCCCCTCCAGTTAATTTTCACTCGCCTTCACATACATTTTAATCTTTTTCCATTTTAGTGCAAATCTAGGACAGGGTTTCCGTGTTGCTTCCTTTTTGTTGAAAAAAAAAACAACAACAACAAACAAACAAACAAAAGCACAAGGCCTGAAGGACGGATTTTTTGTGTTCTAAACATTTTTTATTCCGCCTTATAGAGGGCATGCACCCTTTCAGCATTTTCCACATTACAAGGGGGTCTGAATCATAAACTGCCACTTTCAGTTTCCCAAAACTTCACTTATCCCTTCTCTCTTTTTGATTTGTTAAATTCTAATCACCATTACATACAAACAACAAACAAACAAAACTTCAATATTTAAGGGGCCACAAACTGCCGATGACATTTTTGGATTATGTGAATCCTTGAAGAGACAATAAAGGAAATCTACAAAAACAAAGCGTTTGAGTATACCCCACCCGCTAGCGCCGTGGTAAGTTAAAAAAAGGTCGAAGAAAGCTTTTA
>Ga0126336_10002200_pt1 | contig 10951 bp, 8 predicted proteins | sample SidCmetagenome_FD_92530 | JGI IMG/M metagenome (GOLD analysis project Ga0126336, IMG submission 92530) | Coral microbial communities from El Islote,Puerto Morelos, Mexico - Siderastrea C C metagenome | ecosystem: Host-associated > Invertebrates > Cnidaria > Coral | place: El Islote,Puerto...
CACTCCGCACTCCGCACTCCGCGTTTTCCACTTAACCTACGCCTATTGTAAATCCGAAAGTTAGTTCCGTTCTCATAGCGCGTTTGTTTTCATATATTGATATCCTCGCCACGTCGACTGGACTATCGACCAACCGCAGCTCACAGGATTTTGAAAAGAAAAGGGATTGAATTACCCACCTGTTAGGAACATTTGAGGTGATATTTCGTCAAAGAAAACTTTAATTTAGTCTTTTAAACAAATATTTAGAACTTCTTACAATCCATTGGGTGCCCCTGAAGCTCCTATTCTCATTACCACGGGGACTTGGCACTAGTCAACACCCATCAGACACAGACACGTACCAGCATCCGGTGTATTTTCTTTCACGCCATTTTTGTCCTTTCACTTCCTGTAATATTGTCTTCTTTATTTTACTTAATTACTGTTTTCATGTAGTTGGTCGTCGATTACAAAACAGAAAGCTCTGGTTATGTACAAGACAATGCGTAAACTTGCCCCGGAATACTTACAACGTCTTTTTACTCACCGCCACGCGGAATATAATTTGAGAAATCTAGAGGGCAAACTTGCGCTGCCCAAGCCGCATACAAATTATCTGAAACGAAGTTTTTGTTATAGCGGGGCCTGTCTATGAAATAATTTGCTCCAAGAATTAAAGGAAGCTACTTGTAGCTGTATTGGACAGTTTACTGACTTATCGGATTCCCACATGGCAATCTTGTAAAACAGTTGTAAAGAATTTTTCTTTTGTTTTAGCGTAATTGATAATTTTTCCGTGTATAAATTAAGTTTTAAATTTAAATTTACATTTACAAAAGGCACCGAAAGCTGTCATTTCTGGCCTGGCAGAAATGCGCAGTAAACTATTGTTTGCTCGTTAAGTTGGCAGGAGATGGTTTCGTCTAGGGTCGTCTTCAAATTTACCCAGCAACCATGGAGACTGTTTGAGTAGGTTGTAACTGTAAGGAGGAAGATCGTAATATTGTTTCCTTAGTCATTTTAACTGAAATTCAGTAACCCAAACTGTGACATGCATGGAGTAAATTTTCGCGGATTATTTTTTAGCGGGAGTTTATTTTCGTGGGATCAAATTTTCGAAATTCGCGTCTTCTCCCTCCCTCCCTTTCTGTGTCTGTCACGAAGACTAGTTTGACCATCCCCATAAAATGTTTCGTTTCCCAACGCCTTCCCTCCCGTGAAAGTGGGTCGGTCGGTCGGAAAAAAAACAGAGAAAAGAAAGAATTGACCGAGGGAGCCTGAGTCCAAGAAAAGCCTGGATGCTAAGTAAGAAAGCTCTTTAAACTCATAGATGCCATTGATGAGCGCTCATTCAATGTTGAATCCATTTGTGACGTCACGCCTTCAGACAGTTATCGTGGCTGCCAGACCCCAGTTCACGGACGCGTCCAAGGAGCATTACAAAGCTTTTGTTGACTTGTATGGGCAAGACACCGTGGAGGTTGATCATCCAAGCGCGAAAATCCAAGAACACAAGTTCTTGTGTTCTGCAAACCTTTGCTTTACGAACCGGAGAAGGTGCGTGTCGCTGTGGAATGTGTCAGCTGTGGCAAATGAAGATGAGTTTATGCTCCGACTAAGCCTTCTTGTACAAACACGAACAAACTTCATCTGGCTATTAAGACACTCATGTACACCTGCGGCGACCTCAGTTTTTCCAGAAAGACACCCTGTGGCAACCGTTTTTGTTGTAAGACAAGACATCTCCTGCAGTGACCCAGTGGAAAAACAGTACTATTCGTGCAAAAAGTTCGACCTAAACTGTTGTAGATGCGGCAACACAGAACCCGATACACCGGTCAATGAGCAGATGAAGAAGCAATACAAAGTAGTCCACCCTGTTTGTCGAGTGTGTGTTGAGAACGGCGAAAAGTTCATCTTAACAAAGATTAGTTTTAAACAAGATTGGACAGGATCGTCTGCTGGCTTTGCTTGTCATCTCTGTTTAACTAAACACACAAGGCTATTGAAGAAATATTTGTTCCTGTTTGTCGTAAACATATAGAAAAAGAAGTCGAAAATATATAGGGTCTTTTTTCATGGGTACAGGATAATGTGCCTGTCAGTTTTTGTTCCAGTTACACAATGCAGTTTAATAAAACCTTCGTTTCCGTCAATCCAAGTATGCAATGCTATGAGATATATGAAATGACGTCCACAAACATTTCTGATTTAATATACAGGCTAGTAAATTAGGTAACGATTTCTATTCAAAATAAAGTCTTGATCACATGTTTTTTTTATATAAAACAGAGAATGTAAATTTAGTTAATTTAAAATTGATTTTGCTTGCCAGACAGTGTATCTGGAATTGTTTGTTGGTTTGTTTGTTTGTTTGTTTTTTCTTCAAAAAATAGGTCGGTTGGGCGATGGGGCAGAAAACATTTTATGGGGATGGCCTTTTGTCGTTGTGTGATATTTGATTCAGATGTTCGGATGTTTAGCTGTCGACTGATGTTCGGATTTCCAGATTGGATCTCCTCGCCTGGGTCGAATGTACTGTGTCTGAGGATTGAGTAAATTCCCTGTCTTATATTTGGTTCGATTTGCGAACTCAACTTGGACTAGCTACCCAAATGATCTTGCTCGAGCAGCTTTTAGTTTTGATCCCGATTGGTTCAGTGAAGATTAGCCAATTTAGAAGGACTTTCAAGGAATTTGCCGAAAGAAAAAGGGAAGAAAGATGGCATGTTTTACGCGTGACGCAAAATTAGTAGCCTAAGGAAACACGCTATAAATTTCTGATTATCATTATGATCATGGTCGTGAACACGCGAAAAACAAACACAAATGGACAAACATCGTATCAAATGTTTTTCACTCAACTAAGTGATCTAGCAAGCACAACTGAAGGCATAAATGTTTTATTTTCGGTGAAAATCTAGTCCTTGGTTGGCTAATTGAATGATCAAGGGCGAACAATTACTTCATTTTTGAGAAGCCAGTTTATTTACTTCCTCTTCGGTTGTCATTTCCTTTTGCGGCCGATAGTCTTCGCGTCCTGCGATCAAATCGAAATGAGCGTACTGCTGAGGTAAAAATGCGCTGCTGTACGGACGGCCAGTGGCGGGAACAAGATTCTCCCAGTATTCCTTGCGCGCTCTGCAATAAAAGAAAACGTAACATTCGTTTAACCTGCGTAGCAAGCGTTTCCGTAGGTTTTTCTGCCAATCGAGAAATATTTCGCTTTGGGGCGAGCGCAACAAATGGCCCCAATTTTCTCGCGACCAAAAAGCCAAAGATACTTTAAACCTGCGGAAAGCCCTACAGAAACGCTTGCTACGCAAGCTACAGTTAATTTAAGTGGTTTGCAAGGTCATATCACAAAAATTAACTACTTCATTGGTGAATAACGTTGTTAACGAAAAGGCGTTATCAAAAAGTGGTAAAATGCTTATTACTTCGTCAATCAGTAGTCAAAGAGAAAAATCTCTAAACTATATTTGCGGCGAATAAAACCTAATCCTCGTATAATTTAAAGAGCTGAGAAGGATAGTTTAGTTCCTGCTTTAGACAGAGCGCCTTCAGGTTTACCTCGCCCTAAGCCAAGGGATTGTGTGCTGCTTTAAACTTGCTCCCCACCGTCCGTGCTTCTCACGCGCGGGAGGAAACTTTCCACCTCTCTCTTTGGACAGCTGTTTGTAGATACAAACAAACAAATAAGAAATAAAGTAAAACAAAAGCAAATAAAATGTCAGGTAGATCACTGTTACAGCTGAGGCTGCAGCAAATCGGTTTTAGCAAAAGAAAAAAGAAACGCATCGAATGGTCGGTATATATTGTCCTTTACACTATTTTGAATGCAAGGCTGGCACTACGGCAAAAGGACACTTTTAATCAGACCAATATTTCAACTAGTAAAACTAGTCTTCTTCAGGGCCAGCGCCCTGAAGGATATAACGGCCCTAATATCTAAATTTTTAAATTTAAAAACAAAATATAGATGACAAAAATGTTTGTAACAGTATTTAATAAATTAATGTGAAATAACTTATTAAATAAAGGTTTTAAAAAAGGTTAAAATAGATGTAAAGGATAAATAAAAAATGTGACATTGTGTTACAAACGGCGCTAGTAGAGTGATATATATGTGTATAAAGAAAGAGGTTATTTTAGAGATACATGGTCAGCGTTCATTACGTCGGATTAAACCGTCCGGTGATAAAGTTCTCCCTCTCTCTATTTACACATTACAGTGACGTCTGGTACGAGCAGCTCAACAAAACGAGATCCGGCAATACGAAGTACCGGCTGAGTGTTATTTTGCGTCGTGTGGTTCCCTGCATTCAAAGTTTTTATATTGTCCTTGTAGCAGGACGATTAATTTTTTCGGCCATTGTCCGCTGGAAGCTCGGCGGCTCAGCAGCTAAAACGGCAAGTATTTTTTAGTGCCAAATCAAAGCCTCATCAAGGCATGGTTACCTCTTCTGCAATAGCCCGGATGTGATAAGCTTCAAAGCCACAGCAGCCGCCGATAAACCTGATTCCCAGATCATACGCTTCTCTGGCAAACTTGTGAGTACCCCCACCGAGTCACACTGCGAGGCTCCAAGGCTACAAAAGTGGAATATGAAGCAAATGACATTGCACATGTGGCAAGATTCCTTCCGTTGGCTCATTTTCCCGCGAAAACGGTCACGTAGTCAATCATTCCCGCGTTTTCCTCTCATGAAGATGGCCGAATCGAGAGGATGCAATCAGCTGGTAAGCAAGGAATGTGGATGCGAATGTTCCAGCGCATGATTAACCCTTAATTGAATGTTCCATCGCTAGAAAAAAGGCCAATCCTAGCTTTGGTCTAAAAAGTTGGAAATACTTCGCCGCTACTTTAAAGCAATGTCGGAGTAGCGTGTTATGTTTACATTTTTTAAGTTTTGTGGTGCGTAACAGCTACCATCGGCAACGTTCATGATGGGTTAGTGAAATCGGTAAAGTTTTTAACTCGCGCTCGTCCGACAACCACCGGTTATTATTATTTTTTTAATTTATTTTTTCCCATTCATTCCCTGCAAAGTTAAGTACACTTTTTTCCTTAATGCGACATTTTTATCAGCAGTACTTTAGCTGCGTTTGCCATGCGTTTAACAACCTCTATTGTAAGAGTTCTTAGCGCTTTTTATCTTTTTATCGTTGTAGCAATTTTAGCAATTTACCTATTTTTAGCGATTAGTTTAGCGTTTTTTTTACCTCAATGTAGTTTAATGTTTTTATCTACTAGTATTAATGTTTTATTTACACACGACCCCACAAGCTATGTAGCTTTTTTACCCCATCGTGTCTAAATAAAGGTTTTGTTGTTGTTGTTGTTGTTATGTTCATCGCCGCAAACGGGGGTCGCTGTTGGGAAGGCACTTCATGGAATACATCGGGTGTCAGTAAAACGCCGACTCGGGGCCGGGGTCGGGGTCGGGTGTCTTTCTTTCTTTTTTTTTTTTTCCATTTTTTTTTTTTTGCGTTTTATTTGGAAAGAGATTTCTTTTGGTCGAAAAAGAATCTGTTTGGATACAACGGAAACGGGCGGAAAATGTTTTTAAACTGTGCACGTGACATGAGCTTCCTTCGGTTGGCTCATTTTTCCCCGGGAGGGACTCCCGTACGAAAGGGACGAGGATACTCTTCGGAAAATTAGAATTAAACCCCCAAAGGACAAAAATCTGGGCGTGGCCCAGGCTTTATTTGACCCCTAAAACACACGTAAAAGAGACCATGCTAAAACAGACAACCAAATAAGAGCTATAGTGATTTGAATTGCGCCAAAGATGTTGACATCGAATGCTGTATTTTATCATTAGATTTTAAGAGCATTGTCATGAATCCCCAGCTATCCCCCCTCCCTGCGGATTTCAGCATTACAATTTTTTTTCTTGACGTTTCACTCCGTTATCTCCCACACAAAATTTTTTACAAGTACAATATGTATTTTTAAAAATTCAAAAACGAAAACGGAAAGCAAAAGGTAAATATTTTAACTAATTAAATTCTTAGAGACCAGTCCATAATCAAGGTACTGTAAGTTCTTTTGTCCGTACGATGAATGAGGTCGAACCCCTGTTCGACGGGGTTAGCACTTGGATGGGTGACCGCCCGGGAACTACATGTAGCCGGCGGGGTTTGACTTTTACCTCAGCTAGTTCGTAAATAAAGTTCATTCGTAAAACAGCAGTCTTTTGGTACACTACAGGTTCCGATCCATGAGATATTTAGCTCTACATTTATTCCTGTCCGAGCTTATTCGATTATTATGCAGGTTGTTTTGTGTAGTCCGATCAAATTCTGAACAATCTACAGTTTGAAGTTGAAGCAAAACTCTTTAATGAACAACGTTTTCCGGATAATCCTTGATGGAAAAACTGTTCTACTTCTCAACTAGTAAACAAACTTTCCTATTAGGAAGCAAAAAATATTAACATTTTGACCATATTAAATAGATTTTAATAGATTCTTCGAACTTCTACGAGACTAGACGTATTTCCGGCTGTCGCTTCTCTCATTTTTCCATTGGTCTGCAGTCTGTAGTTTTCATTCCTCATTTTACCCGTGGTCTGAAGTGCATTTTACCCCTGGTCCGCAGTTTGTATCTTACACTGACCGTTTGAGAAATCAAACAGACAAATTTTTGGAAATCAAAAACTCATTTGAGAAATCAAAGGGACACATGCTGGAAATCAAAAATGAAGCAAAATAAATAACGGTTTTTTTTTAACGAAATCAAAATTTCATTAGTCTCCTACGCCGCCATTCTTTGGGTCCGATTACATGAGGCGGACCTGGCTGCCTCGGTTTGCCGGGATCTCGGCACGTCTGTGAAACACATTAAAAATCAACTTCGTGATTACATGTAAAAAATCTCATCCCGGCTAGCCGAGCTGAAAATTTACCATGTAATCGCGATTACCGGGCCAACACTTTCTCGTCACTACATTTCGCTTCACTACATTTCGTTGCATTGTTCACATTCTTGACAGCTTTGGAAACCAGTCCGGCTTACAAGTTAATCACGAAAAAACTGAAAATATTGAAATAACTGAAATATTGTGTTGTTGGGAACAACACAACCCGACACAGATTTTGCAAAACACAATGTTTGTGAGGTTATTAAGATTTTAGGGGTGCATTTTGGCTATGATTTAAAACAAAGCAACACCTTAACCTTTAGACAAACCTTAAAGGCTATAAAGATTGAAATCAATTAATCTGTGGAAATGGAGGGGCTTGTCTCTATCAAGAAGGATTTAAATTATTAAAACCTTTGCTATCCCTAAACTTATGTACAGAGCATCTGTCATAACGATTTCCAAGGAATTAATTAAGGAGGGGAACTCAATTTTTTATAGTTTCATTTAGAATGGGAACGACAAAGTTAAACGCCATGCTTTGATTTCAGATTTAAAAAAGGAAGATTAAAAATGTCAGATATTAAATCTATGATTTAAGCGAAGCGAGTAACCTGTCTGAAAAATATTTGGAGGGTTATCGAAGTCCTTGGAAAGCGATTCTAGACAAGCTACTTTCGCCGATTGGTGGACGTTTTGTCCTGTACTGTAATTTTTATACTTTTAATGCGCCGATCAACTCGAAAGTTCAACGTCCCCCCCTGGCAACCCCCCGGGCATTTGAACTTTTGAAGATTGGCTTGTTAAAATTCCCTCCCCTCGGGGCAAAAAAGCCGCTCAAATGCCCCACCAATTAGTACTGAACTACCTCTCCTCAAAGACAAATTTCGTCTTCAATCGAATACTTTTCACGCCTTTCAGAGAGACAGAGAGATGCAGTAATGACACCTTCAAACTTCTCTTAAAGATCCTATTGAAAGAGTTATTCACTAACAAAGGCGAAATTCTACCTTGTTAATCTGTCAAACCCTGCAAAAACCATAAAACTCACGGGCGTATTACTTCAGAACAAGAGATAAATCCGGTTCAAATTTCCCACCCTTCCAACGCAACGTTCAAATTCCCCCCTCCCCGGGCACGATGAACAGTCAACTGCCCGGAGTATGCCCGGGGGAGGATGTTGAAGTTTCGAATTGATCGGCGCATAAGCTTAAGATCCAGTTCCCAGCTTATTATAAGGAATGTTTTGATGCGTAGTCGGAGTTCAAGTAAACGGGAAGACTCCAAGCTCATCTCAAGATATTGTTAAAGAGATTATTTGGAGTAATAAATTTCTTTGTATTGAGAAAATGTCTCCCGGCTATACAGAAAGGATTTAACTGACCTTGAGTTTTTGAAAATAGGTGAAGTGTTTTTAATAAATAACCTTTTCTCGCCCAATGTTATTACGCCTTTAGCATTCCCAGAGCAGATATTTCTTCTTATGAGTGTCGTAAATTCAATCCCTGCCGAATGGCGCGCTCTTGCTAGAGCTTCTGCTGATGAGTCTTTCGTTCATAGTCTACCCTAAGGGATACCTGTATGGGTAAAAATATTGGCTTTCCGTCCTGAACCCCCCCCCCCCAAGTGAGACCAAAATCTGCAATTTACACCTCTAGGCGAGAGGACGAGAATCCCCTCATTTTCATATGGGAGTCCCCCTCCCCTGGGCTGTGTACTAGCGTGATGGGTTCCTGGTTTTGGAGTTCATCTATTTTCTTCCTTTTTTCGCACCTACTTGACATCATTTGGTCGGTACATGCAAATTCAGGTTACCAAAAGGTTGATGTCGTGAAAAACGTCGGTAGTTATTATGAACCATATCATTTTAAAATTATCAACGTCATCACTGTTAATGGTACAAGGGAGAATTTCAGGGAAAGCTGTTATATCCTACCCCCTTAATTTTGCGAACAGTCATACTATATCCAAAGGGAAGAACAACGAGACATCACGTCTTTGGTACACATTCGACGCACTTAAAATCTCTAAATCGATATAAACACTGTTAAAACTGCGTTATATATTTCGCTCTTCGAGCCTCGTCAGCCGCTATATCCGTAAATTTAAAATTACTAGTATAAATAAACCAAACTAAGACAAACAGACCTAATAAAATAGATCCAGTTAAAAAAAATTCGTTGATATACAAATGGCGTGATCGCGTGGGAACTTTGATTTATTTTCATTTGAATTGTACGTTTCACTTGAAGCCGTGCACTTTCTTTTCGCTCCGTTTTTTGTCCTTTCACTTCCTATTTCCCAGATTTTCTTTACAAGTTTTCCCCAGCTGGTCCCTCCCCCCCCCTTAATTTATGATCACTGTTTCCATGGTCAGTCACTAATGAAATATGAGGAACATAGATCTGACTATATTTGGTAAAAAATACCTGCAGCTAACTAGAAGCCCTCTAGCTCTAGATCCATTTGCCTCCCCCTCACCTGTGGATCTCTGACCGCCCAAGGCTATCTCTGCTGCTCTTTGTGGTTCCCTAGCTTGCAGTCTATTGTGGGAGTACACCTGAGATTGCCCTTTGACCCAGAGACAAAAAAAATCCTTCATGTCTTTCAAGCACTGTCAAAGCACTTGCCTTGACCTGAAAATTAAGTGTGCTCAGCAAAAGAGGCCATTTTCTCACCTACCCCACTGCTTTGGCCTCTTGACTCCTACAATGCCAACTGTCAGAAAGGGCAATCTTTGGGCAGATCCTGTGATGCAACCCCTCCTCACGGTTTGTCCAGCCGTAGGCCTGGGGTTTAAGGGGGACACGTAAGTCCGCCTTTAAACCGAAAAGTTTGCGGGCATGTAGTTGCAAAATTCGCCCAGAGATGAGGTTAGTAAGAATGCCGAGAATCGTCTTCTGCGTTTTTTCCTTTTTCCATTCCTTTGTATATAGAATTATAACCCATAATTTATAGAAGTCCATAGGCAAAATTCTAAGACAAGCGTATGGAACATTGAAATCACGATGATTTTCTTTGTAGTCCAACTCCACATGGACAACAAATTCCCTCATTGTCACCCAAACCAGATTGTATTCGTCGTATTGATAGTCTTCCAGAGGGGTGGGTGCACCACCGTCCGATGATGAAGACCCTCGGCTGGCGCTTCGCCATTGCGACAATACTGAATGATAAGTACAATATACTGGATATCTGCTGCGAGGTGAGTGAAGGGCTCCTGATGTCTGTTGTACATTATTACTGTTGTGATCTATTATTTGTTTATGCCATCTGTATATTAACATCTATCAAGATAAAGTAAAATAACAAATATGCTGGACTTGGGCAATCCCTTATCAGTTTTATGACTTTAAACCTGGTGAAGAGAGCGCGATTCAAGAATGGCGCCGAATTGGCGAGCAGGGAGGCCAAGAACGAGTAAGGGGTTCTTCTTAGTAGAAAATAAAGGTTGTTTGTTTGTTGTTGTGATCTTTTTTCTCCCGTTTTCGTCTCCAGAGGGGGTGGGTGGGGGGAGGGGGTAAGGGTACGGCTACACGTTGGCTAGGACCGCGAGTCAAGGGGGCGAGTTGGAACACTGCGCTGTCGTATAACACTAACGTGCTGTCAATTTCAAGATGTAAACAAGATATTATAAACTGTTGATTTTTATTGGAAGTTTTTCCATTTTTCCTCTGCTACGTTTAAAATGAGGAGGTAATAGTAATCAAACCAAGTTGTGTTTGATAGCAAAATGCGTCTTAAAAACGCTACATCAGTATGATGTATAATAAGCAAAACAAACAACATTCATAGTGAATTAATAATAATAATAATAATAATAATAATAATAATAAATTATAATAATAATAATAATAATAATAATAATAATAATAATATACAAAGCTTATATAGCGCTTATTACAACGTCTCTAAGCGCCTTACAATTCTAAGAAATATTGATTTAAGAAATCCAACTGGCGGGAGGCAAACCCGTTGGCTATTTACAAGCGCAGCCGAAGGATTTATAACTCGGGACTGCCGTGAAACAAATCCATGAAGTGCTCAGAGTGGGATTCGAACCCGGGACCCACGGACTCGAAGTCCAACACCCTAAC
>Ga0126336_10002201_pt1 | contig 10951 bp, 7 predicted proteins | sample SidCmetagenome_FD_92530 | JGI IMG/M metagenome (GOLD analysis project Ga0126336, IMG submission 92530) | Coral microbial communities from El Islote,Puerto Morelos, Mexico - Siderastrea C C metagenome | ecosystem: Host-associated > Invertebrates > Cnidaria > Coral | place: El Islote,Puerto...
TTATTTACCTGCCTAGGTCGGTCCGTATAGGGAAAAACTGTGCCCTTGGTCTTGAGTACGGCCCGAGGCCGCAGGCCGAGGGCCGTACTCAAGACCGCGGGCACAGTTTTTCCCTATACGGACTTCCCGGCCGGTAAATAACATATATAACTCAAACAACTGCTAGTCATCACAGGACTAGCCAACAAGAAGAATCTCTCCACACTTCTTAAAACTTCTTCCATGATAAACTTCATTGTACGACTACAGAGAATTGGTACATGTATATAGCCAAGAAACAACAAGTTGGCATGTTTTGTGTGCTAGTTACATGTACATGTATGCCATAAAGCAAAGTGTCAAATAAATAAAGCCAGAAATGACAATGGACTAAGCCATGCTCACAAGCATGCTCATCCCAGTAAGACTACAAATCAAAGTTAATATACCATAAAGGAGCATAATCTTACCCTGTCAAATCCAGCTTTCAATAGCGGAAGCATCAAAGGTTCATCAGTTCGAGGGCTAGAAAAAGGAAACGTTTCAAATAGTAATTCAATATAATTCGCAAATTTACACTTTCTTTTTTGTGCCAGATGTTAACATGTAGATAGTACAAAAGGGTGATTTAGACTTCCAAGTATTCTGCTCTGTACATAGCTCTTTCTGGCCTTGCATTTCACTTTGTCGTTGTTTCTTGACCCTTTAAGCTCCAAGATCAACATCCATGTTCTCCTCACTGTTTCCCATACATTTCTATGGCAACAATTAGGAGAATTTGCATAAACATCAAGACATTTTGTCTTTGGTGATCACCTTCTTTATTCTCATGTCCTGTATGTTTGATCAAGAAGTGATATTGCAAGGAGAAATTGAATGCTTGTCACTATTGGGGCTTAAAGGGTTAACCTTACATAATTAGCACTTTTTTTTACATACCCACACACAGTTTCCTGACCTTACAAAATTAACGCTTTTTTACAAAGCCATACTGATGAGGGTTAGAATTTATTCTCAACGTTTAGATTTGTAACTTTTTTTGCCACTTCCACAAAAATTTAAAATTCTGAAGAACGTGAAAGAGGTGCCATTCTAATTATACGACTGACAATGAAAGCTGCTCAATTCTCAATTATTTAATTTCTATTTTATATAATAGTAAATAACACAATATTAGGTACATGTACCACGCCAAATTGTAGTACTTTAACAAAGACAACACGACCTTCAACTCCAAAACTTTCCTTCACAAGCAAAAGAAATGATCTTGTCAAGAAGGGATGTAAAAGATGACGAGTTTTTGTTGATAACATGAACTAAGATCCTCATTAGAAATTATATCAATAGAAAATTTTAATCAGCCTTGAAATATTATTAGTGCAGGTTTTTTTTGGTTACCAGAGAGAATGGTTTGGAAGGTTAGCAGTGGCACTGACAGGGAACTTGTAGCACAACAGTTCATGCAAACATTGAGAAATGAAGATGGAACTAAAAGTATCAGAAGATTCTGATCCTTGAAAGTTTATACCGCCATTTCTCAGTGTTATGTACTGTGACTCATGTGTTTACAATTCCTTGTCTTTGGTTAGTTCTGAGTTTCAATGTCTAGGCCAAACATGCTTTAGCAATACAACCAAAATGCTATGACTCTGAATATAATTATTTTCATGTTTCACTGCAATTTGAACACATAGTTTGTTTGCGAAGGAGAGTCTGATTTGAAAGTTGCACATAAGTGAGATCAACAATAAACCAGACCTGCGATCCTTCCAGATGCCACATGTGAAAATTTTGCGCAGACAGTGTGATTTCATTTTACTAGAAAGCGTAATAGAGCGTGGTTAGTTATTTCCTATAAACAATGTTTCATAGAGGACATTGTCAACCTCTGTTTGACTTTATAATTATAAAATATTTTTACCAAACAGACAAAGGAAAATGCCACAAATGTGAATTGCAGAAAACAAAAAGTTGCAGCAATAAAATCAGGAAATACAAATGAAAGACAAAGAAAGACTTCTCTGAAAGGAAAACAGGTCACAAATATGTATGTTTAACATGAAGAATTAAGCAGCTTTCATTTAAATAGCCACACAAATGGTTTGGAATTGAACAATATTACTCTCTAAACATTTAACAAATTTTTTGTTGATTGCAGAGCACTGACATATAAACAGCACCACAGTAAAGAAATGATCGATGATTTTATTTGAGAAGTTGCATTTCAAGAATTCATCCCAACATTCAAAGGTTCGATCCCTATTTGCGATGAAAGTAAGAACATTAATTTTTACACTGAAAACAGCAGTGATTTCTTGCTGCAACTGCAGCTGGAAGAAACTATACAGATGCTAATGCTAGTTAATTACTAGTGGCAATGTACCCATAACAGAGTTATATTTACAACATCCATAGAAAGCAATCTCTGTCAGTTTCTCCCATGTGGCGCAAAACACTGAGAATTGATCATATACCCCCCTCCCTCTGCCAACCACTGTGATTGCATGCCACAAATGGCATTTTTTGAATTATTACCAGATTGGGTAATTTGCCCTAAAATACCACTCAACATCTTCTCTTTTAGCATTTTCTACACAGTGTAACTGAATATAAATTTACAGGTAAGTCAATTCAGCTTCTTACCTTGCTTTGACAACAGCGATTATTATAGAGTTCTCCCTTGGGCCTTTTGCTCTAATAATCCTAAAAACAAAGAAGCAAGGTCATGATTCCAAAAACAAAGCTAGTTTGTTGTGACGTTAGGTATGTATCTTAATTCTACTATATAAGTCAGTTCTTTTATGACTGAAAAGGAAAATATTGTGCAGTATGAAATGCAAATAATACCTGCAAAGTCTCTCTCCATCAATGACAGAATTTCCCCTCATGTCAATAAAAACAACCTAAAGGAAATAGTAATAAAAGGACAGTGAGCATTAAATCTTTCCTTGCTACCAAAAAGAGTTTTTCACAATACTTTACCCCATAAACCTGAAGATCATAAACCAGGCATATGCTTCCACGAATAGAAAATATACAAGACATAAAGAGGATTACAAAAGCTATTTCCTATTATTATGTTTGGTTGCTTGCACTATGACCAAGTTACAGTTCTTCTTCATGTAATATCGCTTGCAAGATTTTGTAAAGTTTGATAGGCTGAAGTATCCAGTTCTAATTAAGCACTTCTGGCAAGGAATTGAATGTCAAAAGGTGCCTCAAAAAAGTTCAGTTCTTACTTTGTTTAATTTCAACTTATTACTTAAATGTGACCTTAGTTTCTCATCAGAACAGAGTTCAACGTGTGACTGAACCGCAAAATTACAATATCTGTATTTGAGTTTGTAAAGGGTTGAGAAGTCTCTAAACTTCCCTGTGACAGACAAGTGGAAGCAGATCTTAACATTACAGTGCATGCAAATGAACCATGCGCTAAACCATGTGACAATGACATCATTAATTAAGAATAAAATACACCTGACCTCAGTGTCAACAACTTTGGTGTTACAGGACACAGGGCGAAAATTTAAGTTTTTTCTAAAACACTCAATCCCACTTCTCACAACCTACTAACTCAGTGATTTTGTTCCAATTTGCCATTAGTGAGTCCCTGGGACTCACCCTCTGAAAAATAACGAGTCCCAGACCAAAACCAATGAGACCTATCTATTATAAATGGTGGGCTTGGGTGAGCTTTGACTTGTACTTTATTCCACATTTGGTATGACCTCATTCCCAGGGTCTTCTTGACATCAAACATGGCAGCATTTGGAATAGATCAAATTTATTAACAATGCAAGTTAAGGCCTGTATTTTTTCTCTCAGAAATTACTTCTAGATGTATTCTACAGCCAACCGGTATTTTTTTTTGAAGTAAGTTGTGTTATAGATTCTAAATTACACAAATGGGACATTTGATCAATTGTGTTTCTGCGTCCAATTATTTTGCGTCTTTTAAGACTTCTATGCATCAGAGACGTAGGACGCAGGGGGAACAAAATCGCCGCTTACTTAAATTTTCTCTAGCACAGTAAAAATTGAAAGAGATTCTTACGTCTGGCTGCACATTAATATACTGCTCCATAGCCTCCTCAGATGTTTTACAGATCTGACAAACGTATCCTCCTCTTTCCGCGGCATGAAGGAAGCTATCAGTCTGGGCATCTTCTTTAGAAAACACCAGCATGATCTACAAACAAAACACGAAGTTAAGCTGGAATCACAGATTTAACAGGGATCCATATTAGATTTTTTGTCAGTGACAAGCACCTAATTTCTCCTCACAATATCACCAGTTGATCAAATGTATGGGTCATGACAATAAAGCAAATGATCACCAGACATGAAATGTGTTGATGTTTAATCAAATTCTCCCAACTACAAACATAAGAAATATATGGAGAACAGTGAGGAGAATATGGATGTGGATACTGGGGCTTAGAGGGTTGAGTCACATAACATATTTGCCCTGACCAAATTTTACTTGCCTTTTCAAAACAGCAGAATTTTATTACTTTAAGAACAGCAACAAAGAGTATTTAAAACAGAAGGTTAATGTTACAGGAGGGTTTTTGTTCCATATACCTTTTTTCATCTGAATGGCCACACAATTAAGTTTCCCCCCAAAAAGCATACTTTCTCTATGAACAATGGAAGCTTGCAAAATAATACTCCCTGTGTTGTTAAAGTACCAAATGGTTGGTGGTATAACATGCCAAATGAAAATTTAGAAAACTTGTTTTCAAAATGCAGTTGTCCTCTGGGCAAGTTTTTGAATTATTCTACTCTCCCTAGAATTTCATATTCATCTCAGACCACCTGATGAATGCAAACATGGACCCTAGATTTAGCCAGAAATGGTGCAGTCATCTTGGGGACATATTCTCCTTTATCACATGCTATGGACAACTGTGTAAATGAACTAATTTTAAGAAAGAAAACTGAATAACAACTTGTTCAACAGAAAGTTGTATAATACAGCTAAACAAAAAACCGTAATTCACATCCAAGCACATTTTAAAATTAGCTGAACATTTCAGAGATTTGGTCAGATATGACAATAATGGTAACAATAATGATAAAAATAATAACAATTTTCATCGGACTCATTGCAAAATTAGCCGAACATCCACCATCTTGGATCTTTTACCACAGACAAACTATGTTGGCATACATGACACATTAAAGGTTTTTACAATGCACTGTGGGACAATTTCAAGTCCCACAGCCATTTTCAACTTTCGTCAAGTTAAGGGAGTGTTTTGCTGCAAAACAGAGACAAAGCAGTAAGACATACCAACTTCTTATTCGAATGTGTTTAGAAGCAAAAGAGATAAGTTAGAAAGATCTTACAGACGCCACATCCGAGAAGATTTTAAAACCCGTGGGACATTTCAGCTCAATGTCCCATTGTAATAATAATTTGTAATTTCCAGTGTTGTATCAACGGCTGTACTAACACTAGCACTGGACTGAACTGGAAGAAGCTGGTATGGAAAAAACCTGTTGTCAAATACACCTACTCACCTATGTACCCTGTGTGCAAAAAGACATGTTTTGTGTGTTTCGTGAGAAATATCTGACAAAATTTTCCAAACAGAGTCAGAAAATTGCCAAAAATAAAACACTTTACTGTCTTTGATGTTGAGCCAGGAATTTAGGTCTTTGACTACAGTAATCATCACAACCTTAAGCCAAAAAGATTCCTTTCTGGTTTAGTTCATTAAGTAACTTCTTCAAGTAGTTTTGACACACTTGCCAAGGTAAGTGCAAAAAAAGTGACAAGAAAAATTCAGCAGTAACAGTGTACTCACATATATTGTCCTTTTACTACATCAGAACCATAAAAACTCCAGGGATAAATAGTTGTTGACATTTGGTCAGTGACAAATTTATTTTTTAAGCTTGAGAAACTAGACTTTAACAAAAGAATCATGAAGTACGTCTATTTTTGTTTTTTACTCTAAAGATTTAAAAACCAAATAGACTCTTGCAATGAAGAGATGGACAAAACTCATTTAAAACCAGGTCATAGTTATTTAAGCACAAGACTAACCAAGATGACACACAACAATAAGGTGGCCTTTCAAATTTCTTTAAAACCTTCCACTTCAAAAGTTCAAGTCTGTGGGTGAAATCCTAAAGTGTGACATGATATGAAAGATGAAAAGACAGTTCTCTTTCAATTTTTACTACGTCAAAATTATATTCAGTATTTTTTCAAATTTGAGCTTTGACAACCATTGAAGCTAAAGCATTGCCACACCATTCTAAGAAACAACACAAAAACATCTGAGAGTTCACAAAAGTGACTGTGTACACTGCGACAGTCTCAAGAGATTCTGGGAAACAAACGAACACTTCGACCAAGATGAACAATATAGTAAAAATTTGTCTAACAAAAACTATGGAAACCATCTTATCAACAATCAGCAACAGCAATCTCACAAGTTAAATTTCTACCACCTAAAATCTAAAATTGACAAAAACTGAGCTGGAACACAACATATATGGCAAGAACTTTCTTTTGCTGTTAATATTATTTATCTCCCATCTCAAACACCCCATTTTCATTCTAATTCCATGATTGCAGTACAGCTGTATTTTGTTATTTTAATTTCAAGAAACATTGTAAAACTGAAAAAGGCCCAAACACTTGTAGCAATGAATCCTATTCTAACAAAAAAATCCCGGGGGTCAAGTTAGCACTCCATCAGTATGTTCTCAGATTTTCTTTCTCTCATATTAATGTAATGTTTCTCACACAAAATGCAGACCAAAAATAACATGTCTGATTTGCATACATGTAAATTGGAAGCGATTCAATTGTTTGACAGAATCGTTTTCTACCATGGTAGCTTATGCGAGGTTGCAACTTCCAAAATGAACATGCAGTCACTGGTAATTCGCACTAGAAAATGCTGGAAATGAGTTCAGGGAGATGAAAAGTTCCAGTATGGTCTTTTTGTTTTGAAAAATAAAATTTTCCACCACTACCTTTGGATTATTTCACGGTTGTTAGCTTAGTATCCGAAGTAATAACGCAAAACATGGCTGCAGATTTCTCTTTCTGATGTCAGTTTCAGACATGTTGAAATAAACCACAAAGGGAAGCGATGCAACACATAACCTCGAAAAGATTGTAAAACCCTCAGTTGTGTACTTGTATTGTACATCAACTTTTCCTCGGGATCTGAAGCAAGATTTCGCGCAAGGTCAAGTTATAGAGTTTCATAACGAAGAAAGGAGAAATCACAAGTCTTCGAGAAGAACTTCAACTCGTACGTGGAAACAACTCGCCTTTCGTATGTTTACGAAAGGCCCGAGACTTTTTTGTCCTTGACACCACGACCGTTTTTTGCCCATGCTTCGCTCAAAACTACTATGAAAAGAAATATTGTAAACCAAATAACAAAACATCGCGATCAAAACCTGTCAACTAGAGGTCATGAAATAGATTAAAGTTTAGAAAAATATATTCATCCTAAACTCCGACTTTTTGAAGCGTCTTAAGCGCACAAAAACACCGGCAAAATACAAGCTTAATGAAGAATTGCGGTTCCTTCAGGATTTTATACCATTTAGTTCCTTTCGTACTAGAGGTAATCAATTTTCGGGGAAGCATTTGATCTTCGTCTTGTAGAAAGAGACAAATTTTTGCAATGACAGAAGCAACAAAACTTCCTGCTGCCATAAGTCGGTAATAACCTCTCGAAAACCAACGCAAAAACGTTAAGTAAGGGAAGGCCGCAGACCTTTCACACAACGAGATCTTTTGTAAACAAAAAATAGACCAATCTTTTTACACGCTTGACGTGGAAAGAAACCGGGTTGACCGGAGAAATATAGGTGAGGATTTCTCTCTCTTAACCGTAAAGATTGTACACGGGTTAGTACAACGCGAAAAATATATAGAATTTCAAGCTGGTGAGCGTTTGAAATGCAAAAAGCTGGCATCGAAACACGGGAAAAATGCGTCGAATGTGAGCCTAGGCTTCGTTTCGAATATTACCAAGTGAACATGATCGGTTCCAGACCGAAATATAAAAGAAAAACACGACTATTCCAGGTCGTAGATTGAAGGTGGTTGATCCGATTAAAAACAAAAAGGGCCAAACATCCACCAACTTGTTAGTGTTGGGAAAAAAGAATAAATGGCAAGCAGCACTTTACTCTAACCGTATCGTACTTGTAAGCCAAAGCCAGCCTGTATGTTTTTACCACGAAAACGAACTACAAGCCTACCTGCATCGGCGCTTGATATAACTTCATGGGTCCAAGTAACACTTCTCTTCTCTCATTCTGTAAAAGACATGCAGACAGAAAAGTATCAGCGGATGGCGAGAGTAAGAAGGAAAAAGATCGCCGAAAATGTCCACAGAGCAGCTTTTAATAGGGAACACAAGTCGGAGACCGAGGGCAAACGGGAAAATAACACACTCTTTACCTTCGAAGTCTCCATAGTCTTCGGATCGTAAGTTTGTGTCTCTGCTTCGATAGAACTGCCTCTATGTGAATTTTGCCCCTTTTTGTTAATTCCACGATTGCGAGATGAGGAAGAAGTAGAAATATGCGAACCAGAGTCGGAACTTGTTCGAATATGGCCGACAATCTCACTAGGTGAAGATGGTCGAGGTCTGGGGCTTGATCCTTCGTGAATTTCGTCTCTACAATAAAATACTCCAGATTGTGAGACGTGTATGCTAGGAGCACAGCCCATTTATAGGGCTTAAAAGAAGGAACATTCACAGGCAACTTGTCCGCAATTTGCAACTGAACTTCCACAAGCACTCAGTAAGGTCGACAAGATATTAACTTAGAATTATTCGCCTTCCCACATGCAATTCAAGGTCCCCGAGCCAAAATCGCCAATTGTCGGCGGCGAAAAAGCATGTGGCGCGATCAAAATACGGCTAGCCCGCAAAGTTCACAGAATCCATAGCCGGTGTTGGATCTTCCGAATCAACCCCTGAGAGAGCTGATTTCTCTAACACTCGGCACAATCGGGTCGGATTTGAAAGATTCAACCTTGTTCGCTGCTCTTGCTGTTATGGGAACAAACTTGTGCTGAGTTCGCTCGTCATGGACGAAGATCCAATCCCCTTCGATTACAACGCCATGTGACCTCATTAACAAATTTCGGACAGATCAGATCGGGACTTTTCGGCAGGTGTCGGAACCACGTCGACTTCCGATCAAACAGCTGCGCTGCCCCGCGTATCCCAACCGACTTTCGAGTTGTAACTTTGCGTTTTATTTGCTTGCTGGGCGTACGACGCAAATAAATGATATTGCCCAAAAATAGGTGAAAATACAGGAAAGTGCAAAAATTTCCACGACAATAGCAGGGAAAAAACAGGATGGCCGTTCGACAGAATTATAAATAGCTTATTTGGTCTTTTTTGGCGCGTGTAAGTAACTTTCAGGGCTAAATATGAAACTCACAAGAAAATGAGAAATGTACACAAAGAGAACTCATGAATGGTGACGTCATCCCCAGCACAGATGGCCTGTACGTACTGTAAAAGGGCAAATGATAATTACTCCCCAACGATTTTTTTTTTTGGGCGATATTTCAAACAACAGTTAAGACTGCTTTCGGTGGATTTGAAAATCGTTTGGAGCCACGGTAGAGTTTTCAGAAAGCAAAGTTCATTTATTCACCGGGGAACAGTTTGTTTATGGTTGATATAGCGAACTCATAAATCGTGTTCCTGATATCTTTCTGTATGACAACACCCATTGGTAAAACAATTAATGTAAGCCTCACAATGACATAGTATCTTTGAAATTTTTCTTTCAGGTTCCCCTGGCGTTAAGTTTTTTAACCTTTAATTCCCAAGTCAAGAGTGATAAGCCCCAGATTCTACCCACAATAAAAGAAGGCGTACAAATTGTCAAACAGGACAGGTGATACATATAAAGAAGGTCCGCGGAAGATATGGGAACGAGATTAGGTGATGCGAGGAGGCGCATCAGATAAGCACTACAATGACCTGGAAAAGTAATCGGGTAGCTGTTGGTACGGAGAATTTGTTTTGACCTGGATAGAGAAAAAGCCGTTTGATTCTCCATTTATTTATTTATTTATTTATTTATTTATTTATGTTGGCTTCTTATCTTTACTGAAAAGCAGCGCACACTCAGGAAAACAGAAACGAAGTGAATAGGATGGTCTCCAAGACAACCGAAACAAAAGTTTTTTAAAACCTTGTACCAGCCGCACAAAATGGCCTTACGTCGGTTCTTCGCACTTTACTTCGAAGTTTATCTATAGGGCAATTTTCCCCTATTCTTGCCCCAACAAGAATTTTCCCCAGCTAAATTTAGAGAGAAAATAAATTTAGCCGTCTAAAAAAAGCGAAAAAAAGTGAACGCTTCGTAAAATTCGGCAAGGGCCAACCGGACAAAGACCTGCTCAATAAAGTGGGCAGAATTAAGACATACAAGAAGACGACGAAAGGCTGACTGTACAGCTGTGGTCATACATTTTACGTCGCACATCTTTCATTTTACTTTAGCTATACCAACATACGGCCCTGCTGACGCAATTTTGTGGAAAAAGCATTGGCGACTTGACATGTGTAGGGCCGGATGGGTTGAGGGGAGCCGGTCCGGAAAAAGCGCCCGCACATCATCTTTTCATTCAGCGCGCGCACACTTAAAGTTTCATTAGATGAGCATTCGAAAGAACCATTTCAAAATTTACCAACAAAATTAAGCATAATGAGAAAGGTGGTACGATAAAATAACTTACTGACTTAGTTAGGTCAGGCCTTACGAGAAAATATTGGCTCTCGGACATGGCACACAGATCTGACCTAGAGCCAAATATCGGCCCGTCGCGCCCCCCCCCCCCCCCCCCCCCCCCCCCCCCCCCCCCCCCCCCCCCCACACCCCCCCCCTACTCCCACCCCCTCCCCTCCCTCCTCCCCCCCCCCTTCTCCACCCCCCCACTTAAAAAAACAAAAAA
>Ga0126336_10002202_pt1 | contig 10948 bp, 9 predicted proteins | sample SidCmetagenome_FD_92530 | JGI IMG/M metagenome (GOLD analysis project Ga0126336, IMG submission 92530) | Coral microbial communities from El Islote,Puerto Morelos, Mexico - Siderastrea C C metagenome | ecosystem: Host-associated > Invertebrates > Cnidaria > Coral | place: El Islote,Puerto...
GCGACTCCTACTTCACGTCTTTGTTCGCCGCGCCTTATCTCGGTCTTTTGACCAATTTTGCTTCTTGTGTTTTTGTAGTGGGTTTAGTTTGGAGGATTTTTATATGGTGACTGAATTGAGCCGCTAGAACTTAGGCGTCGCATGTTTTAAGACTTTGATCTCGAGGTCATAATCTAATCAATTTTCTGATAACCGGTGGATTCTTGTGGCTCGCGCGCACTGTTTGTTATTCTCAGTTAAATTTGACCTCTGATTGTTTGTTAAGCGACTCAATGTGGTTTCTATGCCACTTTCGGCATATTAGGTACGTTGAATCTGGCTCGTATAGGAACTTGACAGATAGCTTTTGCTAACATTTTCATGGCAAACATCGGAACAAAAATACTAAGCCAAAGCAGAATAAAACATACAGTATGGAAACGTTTCACCGATGACGGGACATCTCTATGGACATCGACAAACAAGAAATAGATTTATTTCTTGAACAAGCAAACAGTATTCATCCAACAATAAAACTTACAGCTGAAATTTCAGACAAGGAAATCACATTCCTTGACACAGTTGTTTATAAAGGAGAACGATTCCATAAAGACGCTATATCCTTGACATAAAAATTCACTATAAACCGACTGAAACATTTCAGCACACAAATTACACCTGCTGTCACCCACCAGGTGTTTATAATAAAAGAGGTTTTATCAGAGGCGAAGCTACGAGACCTCTACGAACAAATTCCTCTGAAGAATTTCCAGGAATCTCTCTCTAATTTCAAAACACGCCTTCTCGCGCATGGATACCCTTAAAACTTAGTGGAGAGAATATTACCTGAAGTCTCTTTCGCCGGAAGGCGAAACTCCACAAATGGAGTTTTATTCAAAATCAGCCATTACTGAGGACCATTTTCAAAAAAGTGCAAAACACTAAAAGACATGCTCGTCAGAGCAAAGCTTTGAAGGCACAATAACTTACACGTCGCAAATAAAACTCCACAGTAGGGAGTCTGTGCAGGCCTGTCACGATTGTTATACCTTAGAGTTCTCCCTCGATAAAACCTGTGATGTGATTGGCCCGGTACACCCGGTACGGAAATGCACAAAGCGGAGCAAAGCGGAGCAAAGTGGAGCAAAGCGCTAAATTTCAAACTTTTACAGCGGTCCGATAGCAAAAGTCCATCTACATTAGTAGAAATAGCACCTTAAAGTTAATAAAACGACCGCCTTCGAATGCCATAGCTCTAAAAAGTCAGGGAATTTCATAGACATGAAGTTTACTGACAACTTAAATTCTAAGTTAGAAATTTAACCTTTATCGAAACTGTCTATGTCATATTTTCTTGAATTTGCGTAGCTGTCTGTGCTGTTTTAACAGACGTGGGTACCATTATACTAACTCTCGAGTTGCCTTCTTTAGATAAAGGCTTACCGATTTTTTTTTAATAATTCATCGTAACAACATCACTTTATCTTCCAGTCTTAACTTACTTGTTTATTTGGCTACCAACGATTAGTACCGACATTGAAGGGCCATTTCCCGCGCGTACATTCCCTCGAACTATGCCAGTTATACAACAAAACAAAGGAAATTTCTCGTAGTTTTCAAGTTTGGTTGTGCATTCATGATAAGCACATGCGCAGACGATATTTTGCCCTAGTCCCCGCGTAATGGGGAAAAAAGCCCCATATTCAAATTCTGGCAGGCGTTGCAAAAAAAGGGCACTCAAAAAGTACATGTGGCGAAATAAACGAATTGTGGGCGATGCTAATTACTGTAAGCTCCGTTCTAGCGTTCTTGTGGACCCTGGTCCAACTTTCCAGCAACTTTTTATAAAGGGCCAAGTTCTTGTCCACTAGCCTTTGTAACTGAAGAGAGGTGGTTCGACCAAACAAGTCTGCAGTCAATACAGGCACCGGAGATCTGTTGTACAGATAAGAACTAAATCGAATGGTGTCAATTTCTTATCCTCACGCAGCCGGAGCAGGAGAAACCAGTGAGGTGAGATTGGACGTCAGGATAAAGAGGCTTACTTTGCTGCCACTTCAGTCCATGCATGATCTAACCTCGCCCACCCTGACCAGTGACGGAAAAAGACAGGCACACCATGACACCGGGATCTACGTCCCCTACTCTTTTCGAACAATGACATGGGTTCTTTTACGTCCCCTTCCAACTGATATATTGTAAGTACGAAGGAGACAAAGCCAACAGCTAAACGTCACCGCCAAATGACGCGATCACTAAACTAAGCAAGGTTTTTAAACACAGCTGGCATGATCTTGCCAGTTTTTTTTTAAGAACCTGGTTAATGGTCAAGCCGGGGTTTGAACTCACAACCTCCCATTCAGCAGACCGGTGCTCTTCCAAATGATCGAGCTAACTAGGTGGCAGTTTAACGTAGAGCGATTCCACTTTCGAGGCAACGCAGTGACTTAACATCGGATGGTCCAAAAGTGACTTTCCAGACGTCAGCCCATTCCTTTATGTTACCAAAGTTTCTGTTTAAACTAGCTTCCACTTTGAGCTTGTCCCGCTCAGATTTTATGCCGTAAATAGGGTCGAAACTCGTGCATAAGTAGAGCTCATTATCGCATAGCTCAGTCAGATCATCAATATGTTAAACACGAGAAGAACAATTGTCCTTGAAACATAGGGTCATTGATTGTAGAAGGAGCTGAGGATTTGCCTGAGAGAATACTTTGAAAGGTATTTCCGAAGCCAACTGAGCAGAGTGCCGAATGCCCCTGTTCTGTGCTAGCTTTAAATATTACCTAATTACACCCTGAAATACATACGATGGGGAAAAATAAACTTTAATGAAAGAACAGTGGACTGACATGAAGGATGTTCAATGTCACAGTACCAGCGTCAATTCTTTGGGTGGAAAGAATGTTAAAAATAAAAAATGATAATAAAAAAAATTTTGATAAACAAAATAGTTGATCGCAAAAAGAATGAAAGACTGATGAAACTGGCAGCATGATTGATTCTACTTGGCGACCTACGGTTAGTTACCAAAAAGTGAGGCTGCTTATTAACGCTAACTTACCGAGTTAAGACCACTGAAAGGGGATGAAAGGTGTTAATGGACATCCATGTTTGAGAAAAGCACCTACCTGTTTCAATGGTATAAGCCCCAACATCGAATTTTTAAGGAGAAACAAATTTAACGAGTACTTGCGATATTAAGCGTTTTGACTTCCGGTACCGAATGGCGGCCATTTTCTAAATTTGTGTTCATGCACCTGCCACATGAACCCCCTACCCGGGGAAACAAGGCATTTGCCACGGAGGCAAACCAAACGAGGATAATGACCCACATAGGGGACATATTTTCTGGTCAAGCCCCTCACCAAATGAGGATAATGCTCCACATACAGGGGAGAGACTCCTTGTCTAAAACTCCAATGACACTTTTAGATGGGTGATTGAAATTTTTATTTTTTTAATACTCTAACTTTTCCTGCAGGAAAATGCACAGCCATTCCCCCCCTGGCAAATTCTTATCAATGCCTGCACACGAAAAATGGTATGAGTTGGCCGTCCACGGAGACAAAGGATGTCTTCTCGTGAATACTCATCTGATTCTAGAAAATAGATTATTTCTTTTAGATGATCCATGTAGTATAACTGAAGCGTTATCCATTCTTCAGTACTGGCAAGTAAAAGAAGAGGTCACAAGATGAGAAGAGAAGTTTAGTAGTAAAATATAAACTCACCATCACAAGCTAAAGATGACCTATCAGTAAAGAAATCTGCTGCAGTCTGTATCTCCACAACTGGAACTTGAATGGAAAACACCAACCAGTTCAATATTTTTGCTTGATGGCTAATAGCTTTTTAAAAGACCCTTACACTGGAGTGACGACAACGTTTGGACATTCGAATGTAATACCTAGCCTTGTTTGCTGCTCTCTTTGCTGTTGCCTTTTTTTGCTCCATGTACTCTTTTTGATCTGATGCCATCCAAATGCTTTAACCACATAGCAGTTTCAACTTTGTCTTCGTCGCTAGGGGCTCTATATTTGCTCTGTATATACTAGAATATCATTCCCGATTTCATTGCCTGATTAAAGGCATTCTGAAATAAACCATGGAAGGGATTTATCCTAGACCTGCTGTGTTTCCATGCTCTTGAACGTACTTCCGGGCTTCTAGGGGCAAGGTAACAGGGGGGAAATGTACTACTCGGGGAAGGAAAAGGACTGAAATGTACTAATCCCCTTCCCCCTCCAGCAAGGCAGAGGACAAAAATGAATTAATCCTTCACCCTTCGGGCAAGACAAAGAGGCGAAGCCCCCACAAATACCCGCCATGCCCCGCGTTTCCCCGGGGTGGAGGGGGGATTCCCAATGACAGGTGCATTAAGCGAATGCATGACATTGTTGAGGTAATACAACATCAGATTTTCTTTCTTAAGTTATAAATTTATTCAATCTATAGGCTTAATACTTCTGATTTGAAAAAAAATATATGTAAAACTGCTCTTAAAGAAAAAAAAATACTATCACTTCTGGTTCAAAATAGCAGCCATTTTTTTAATTCACCATAGTATCCGAAAGAACCGATTTTTGAAGTGGCTTCATCTCCGTATCGATTTATCACATCAAACTGTATCTTAATGCAAAAGTTCCTGCTTTTAACCCAGAGTGCACAATTTTTTCACATCTGCCAAGTGAACTTGTAGCAAACAAATCGCCTTAATTTATTAGCTTAGGAAAATGGAAGGAATAAAGAAGGGATTGTCTATTAAAACTGTCTTTACAATATTAATACTCTTTTTCATGCTGTGTCTTTACACCGCATTCACTTCTCTGCAATGCAATGACATTGAATAGAAACTAAATATTTTTTTCACTGTTTTTTTGCTAGATTCGAAAAACTGAGAGAGACGTCAAACACTGCCTTGCATGATAAAGATAGAGAGATCGAGCGAATGAAAAACAGGTAACCTAAGAGTGTCTTCCCAAGCACTGATCTTAATCCTCGGACGTACGAGCAAAGTCACACCCCACCGTGGTACAAGGTGGGGAAGATTAATGGAGCCCCCCCCCCCTTGGGTTTTCGTTATGTTACAATATTTAAAAAAGATTTCACCTTAAATAGAAAGCCTGTAAAATGCTCTATAAGATGAGGTACATGTTATGGGTTGCTGCGCTGCTGGGGGCCTGTGACGTCATTCAAGACGGCCGCCATATTGGGCACCATCTGGGATTTTACTGAAAATTACAAATTGACAAAAAAAAAACGTTTAAAATTGGAAATTTTTATGCTGGACATGTAGAATATGACATAACTAAGAGCAGTTCCCTGTAAGAATCAAACAAAGTGTGAAATGAAAAATTTTGACCCCCAACTTAAATTTGCATGCAAGTACATATCCACGGGGGATGTTCGAAAATGGCCATTATTGAGGTCATGACTAAATTGTTGCCATGGTAACAGCGAATGTTTGTTGACGCCCGAGAACCCGAGTTTGAACTTAAAAACTGTTGTGAAAACTGCAAAATTTGAAACGTTATTTCTCAAGTTTATTTAAACACTACAACTCGAGACTTGGAACAAATGTAAAACCTCTTTTCTAGTTTTGTTTTTTTACATGTATATGGCTTTTCATTACATTTACCGTAAATAACAAAAAAAAAAAACAGCGAATTAACTACACGGCGAATTAACTACACCGCGTCTCGGCCATTTTAATTCGTGAGTAAAACAAGCAGTAACTTTCTTTTTATATCTCCAAAAGTACATAACTTCTAGAATTGAAACTACATGGATAGCTTACAACAGACATTGTAGTTGCTAAATCTGTAAAATTCTAAGTGGGGCGGGCTTATTTTGTCTTCATGGTAATCAACAAAGAAACCATAAAATGAGATTTCTTAAATTTTGTAAAAATTGACATTCCGTAAATTTGCTGGAAAAATCGGAAAAAAAGTTAAACGACCTTGAGATTTAAGAGCCATTTTCTGAGAATATCGAGAATCGAAAGGCACTCACCAAAAAAATCGAATTTTTTTTTATTTTGCCAAAACATCCCTTTGGGTAAGCTAATTCAAGAAAAAATAATCCAAAGTTCCAAAGAGTTATTAAACGGACGAAAATTTAAAAAAGTTTGAAAAATGCATTAAATGGCGGTTTTAGGGTCTCTAAACGGGTCAAATTCTCACTCAACTTTAGGAAGCCGGTGGGAGCGTAAAAAAGATTCTTTTACAACGAAACAAACCACGAACCTTATTCAACCTTTGCACTTTAAAACTGTAATTTATTTGCCAATGTTTGGTTTCAAACATTTTCAAGTGGCGTTCTTATCGTGTCGCTTTTAACCTCGTTAATCACAAGATAAAATGAAGGCCGACTTCGGCCGCTTAAAACTGCATCTGGTATGTATCACTTAATGATTAAGACTACACAAAAAGAAAGCTCTGTCATTGTACTTTTAACCAGGAAAGTTACAGCTTTGGAAATTAAATACTTTCCCATCAGTAAATTTTACTGTTTAGTGATCTGAGCGGGAAGAGTTGTATGCAAATGACAAATTTAATTCCTGGAATACTGCTAATAATTACAAAGGTCGTTTAAGATAGGCTCACCATAAGTTACACCTGCACGCACAATGTTTTTCCTGATCTTTGAAAGAAGGCTCGGCTTTCTGGAGTGGTGCTGAGTCTTGCTATGTTAAAACAAAGTAGATTTTTAACGGTATTTCAACAAGACGGGAATCCACTCATTCAACTGAACCAAGATAACATCGAAAACACTGTGATACAACGTATTATGCCGCCTACCTTGCCAACTGAAAAAGCAGCAATACAATAGAAAACTTTCCAAACTGTCAACAAACGAATTTTCAGGTTTCCTGATTGAGCGAACATATTTCAAACTCATCGCGTACAGGAATAAGCGGAAACGCGGATGACCTCTGCACTGACCCGCACATGTCACACCACACTGACAGAGAGTCACGTATTCGATTTCTGTCATGTGATTTGAAATATAAATACTGGAATAAAAACTTGGTGGAATCTTAAAAAGAAAAAAAATTGCACTACATGGACTACAAAGGAGGTTTTACAGTCACAACTCTTTCTCTAAAATGGGGTAATTTCGCAATGTACGTGCTGTTGTAATTTTACCACTAATTTAATTACAGCTTATGAAATAAAATAAATATTGCAGTAAGTTACGTTCGTGTAGTTTTTCCGCTCTCCCCCTGGAGAGGGTTACTGCTTGTGGTTTAAGCAGTGATTACCCAGGCCACCTTGAAGTTGTTTCCCTAAAAGAATGCACAAGAGACATTTCGCGGCACGTAAGTGCAGATAAAGTGGTTGACAGTGAATTCAAGTTGTTGTTAGCCCGAGCAGGTAATGCTATTGCTTTTTGTTCTGGAGTTACTGTAGTGCATAATTTTGGCCACAGATACTTCATAGTACTCGGCCTCCCCCTTTAATCTAGGTTCTGCAGATCAGGACTTCAAAAGTCGGTATTCCCGTACCCTCCAGTGACGGGGGATTGGGGGGAGGGGCTTTTGGCCAATGTTTGGGTGTAGGGGTGACGCTGCAGGTTTGACGCCCTCACCCTCAGCTAGGACAGAAAAATGAAATGGAATGTGAATCGTACTGACCATACCGGGTTGGGGAAGACGCGCATAAAATTATATACCATGTTTAGAGACAGAGACGAAAAACCATACCTTGTTCAGCAGCACTCCCCAGTACAGTCGACATAAGGGAGTAACTCTCCTTTCCGGGGGGGGTGCTTAGCCTTAACTCGCTCAGCTGTAGCACAATATTTATTGACGAGAGCACGATGTGATTTCAGACGCCGAAAATTGAACTTCGGTGCAATCTTCTTAGCAGCAGTTCGAGCGAGCGAGACACGGAAGCTAGGCGGGCCCATGCGAGAATTTGCTTCACGTGATACCTTTTCTCACTTTGCCGTTTCAGCTTGCGCTTCTATGGTTTTTGCGTCATGAGGTTGGAAGCTGAGTTCAAAGTATATCTATCTTTGATTTTTGGTTATTCAGGCCTTTTTTTTTCAGTAGAAGAGTCCCACCTGTCACTGACAATATGTCCTCGCCGCAGAGCGGAGCTCGGTATTCGCTGGAGCCGCTCTAAAGTGATATGCAGTGTTCCTCCTGAAATAGATGCTAACTAGGTAAACTTACGTGTTTCAACTCGTACAAGCTTCCTTCTAGCTTTCAGTAAGAACGCAGATTGAGCGCTTTCCAGACACGGTGTATAGGCCGAGACACGGTGTAATTAATTCGCCGAATTTTTTTTTTGTTATTTACGGTAAATGTAATGAAAAGCCATATACATGTAAAAAAAATAGAATAATGGTTTTACATTTTTCCCAAGTCCTGAGTTGTATTGGTTTAATAAACTTGAGAAATAACGTTTCAAATTTTGCAGTTTTCACAACAGTTTTTGAGTTCAAACTTGGGTTCTCGGGCGTCAACAAACATTCGCTGTTACCATGGCAACGCTCAAGTTATGACGTCAACAGTGGCCATTTTCGAACATCCCTCGTGGATATCTACTGGCATACAAATTTGAGTTGGGGGTCAAAATTTTTTATTTCCCACTTTGCTTGATTCTTACAGAGAATTGCTCTTAAACATTTGGCTGCTTTTTGTTGACATTTTTTGCATTTTCCACCTAAAAAAAGTAAAAAACACGAATTTTTCTTCAAAAATGGCTTGACCACCTGCCACTTATGACGTCATATCTTGTAACCATGGCAAGCAATTCTCGCCAAACTTGTGTCAAAATGTATCTTAGTGTTTTGCACATAGCTACTGAAAACGGGAGGTCCCCCCCGTACTCCCGAGGGTTAAGACGGTTAAACGTAAGACAACTTTTCATGCAAAATGGAATTAGTTGTTCATTTCTATACTAATAGTCCTAACTTCGATAACACAGAGAAACATATCGCTTGCTTTTAGGTTTCGACAGAACGATATTAACATGTATACGTTACATGGTTTTCTCATTAAATGTTGTTGTTCAGTGTTGTGGAATCTGTTTGGAGAAATCCATAGTAAAGTCACTCTTTTTTACTAAATTAATTACCGATCTTTGTTATCTAGACTACATGAATGATATAATGAAACAGTTTGCTCTCCAAAATAGCCACAGCTACCATAAAAAGGGAGTGTAAACCCTAAAACGTTAGTATCGTTAACCATCAACCGTTTGACTCCGAGCACATATAAGCCTAGAAGAGAGTTGCTGAGAATAGGGGATGAAGAAATGATGACTCTAGAAAATACTTCCTACTGCCTGAGGATAGTTTTTACAGCCATATGAGACTTGTACGGCTGCATTTCAGGCGAAAGTAAATTCAATTCAGCAAATTATGTAGCGCAGGCAGACTCTTAGTCAAACAAGACTTCAAACGTCATAATATGAATGGTGCAAACAGAGGGAAGAGTTACAACTTTCTACTGTTCTCTTTTATTCTAATTAGACTTCGATTCTAAGGTTTTTACTACGTTTCTTGAGCTAAGGGTGTTATCAAACAGTGTTTTGATCCCATCTTTCCATTTTTGCTCTACATCACTTAAGTATCGTTTGTTCTCGTTAGGTGGACCTACCGGAAACAGCTAGTTTGCTTTGTCTAATTCTAGAATTTTTATGCGGCTAAATCGAGAATCAGAGAAGAAAAACTACTTTTTTGAAATCTAGTGTATAACATTGTCAAAAATCATTCCTTTGCAGAGTTGCCTTACTTAGTGAAAAGAGAGTAAAGCAGGACCAGTCAAAAGTTGAGGACATCCTAAGTATGAACAGACAGTCTACAGTGGAACAGGATTTCTTCAACTTTGTTGATGAGGCCAGGGAGGACGCATGTGAGGCAATTAAGTCATATTATCATTCAGAAGAGGAAATTGATGTCCGCATTTATTATCGTCGACTAGCCTGTCTAATTTTTGAGGTGTGTTTCAAATGCCGTTTAGTCATTTTTTGGTTTTTCCAGCTCTTTAGCCCATCATCCACTCGCCCACATTGATTCCTTGAAGCATAATCCATTGACTCACTGTTACTGTTACTGTTACTTTTACTGCAACCGCTGACGTTCCAGCTCCTGTCTTGCTTCCGTTGCTGGTATTTTTGCTGCTGCTCCTGTTGGTGTAGTTGTGTTAGTCATGTTGGTGCTCCCTCACTTATTTAATAAGCTTGTTTAGCTTGGAGGGGGCTGGGAACAAAGTACCAACGCTGTTTTTGAGAGTTTTTAACCTTTTTTGTTTTGTTTCAGTCTGTTTTTCTTTGTTTCTTTGTTTGTTTGTTTTATTTTTAATATGCAAGCAAACGCTAACATACGTACTTTCCCTAAACGTTCTCTGGGAACAATTTGGTATGACATGTAACATTTGTTAACCGGTGACGTCACGTAACGACGTCCCTCGGTTTATGTAGGGGGCTAAATTTCAACGAGTGAGCGAACGATGTTTGTCTCCCCCTGTAAAGCCCGGGGGGTACCCTATGGGTTTTGGGGTGGGGATGTGCCACACAGAAAAGTCAAATAGCGTATAACTTGGTGTACCTCGCCCGGACTGTGAAGTGTCTGGATTCGATCTCGATCAACTAGGACCTACTTATTCCGTCGAATGTGCTGTTTTTGTGGACTGAGGTTTCAGTGCCAGGTTTATTGCTAGTGTACTTGCCCGAGAGATACAAATTTGCGAAAAAAAAAAAGCAGACAAGACAATGAACTCGACTTGGTTCGCGAATTCCCATGCATAGGTCATTGCACTTGTTTTCCTTTTTAATCTCCAAGCCGAATTATTCGTTTTTTGAAGGAGCCCATTTTGATTTCCAAGCAGAATCAATTCGAATGCGAGATAACTGTTTACTGAGATTGGGAAGCAAGCAGCTTTTGAAAGTGCGAGCTGAATTTTAACACTTTCGTACTGTTCGAAGGCAAAGCAAACGAAATTTATTCGGCTAAA
>Ga0126336_10002203_pt1 | contig 10945 bp, 7 predicted proteins | sample SidCmetagenome_FD_92530 | JGI IMG/M metagenome (GOLD analysis project Ga0126336, IMG submission 92530) | Coral microbial communities from El Islote,Puerto Morelos, Mexico - Siderastrea C C metagenome | ecosystem: Host-associated > Invertebrates > Cnidaria > Coral | place: El Islote,Puerto...
AATTTTTTTTCCCGTTACTCGTTTTCTATTTTTTACCCTTGGAAAATTTTTCCCGTTACTCGTTTTCTCGTTACTGCGTTACTCGTTACTCGTTACTGCATTACTCGTTTTAGTAACACCCCTTCGGTTGAATTCATCGTTTGAGGTATAAATTTCTGCACTGGAAAAGAAGGCAATCAGTTGTAAAGAAACTCAATACCATCGTTTCTCAATATTTAAATGCCCCCGGTGTTTATTTTAAATTTGGCATGGTGGACCCGGCATTTCTTACCCTGCTAGCAGAGGTTTTTTGTCTTGCCCCTTCTTTTTCGTGGTCTTTTTTATGGCAGTCCTTACCGTTGTTGTTTTCTTCCACCGCGAGAAAAACCTCTGCCATGATACGATTCCTTTCCCTGTTGAGCATGCTCTGTCGTTACTACAGAAACGACTAACTTAAAACATGTGTCTTGTCTGTGATTGGCCAAATGATAACCTGCCTGTCAGTCAAACTACAAAGCACGGGGAAAGGTTGGCCAATCACAGACAAGATGCGTGTCTTAAGTTAGTCATTTCTGTAGTAACGACAAAACATGCTCAACAGGGAAAGGAATTGTATCGTTGCAGAGGTTTTTCTTGTGGTGGAAGAAAACAACAACGGTAAAGACAGCCGTAAAAAGTCTCGAAAAAGAACCTCTGCTATTAGGGTAGGCATTTCTTTGAATCAGCAGTTTATGTGGGCCCGCCATTTTTTAAGAAAGCGTTATTATTCATTTTTCTTGGCAGCCGTGTATCTTGCCCTTAAATCTTAAGTTTATTATACAAAAATAAATGTCTGACGGGCTTATCTACAATTTGATTTTTTATACCTGGCATTTATTTGGGGCCCAGCATTTAATCGAGGAAATATGGTACTTTTTATTCATGCATAAAATACTTCTTTATTCATAGCCTCTGGAATATTCTATATGTGCACACCCTAAAACCACCTTATTAATGTATGAAAAGGAGCATTAAAAGAGTATGGAGGAAAACAGCCTTGAATTGCTAAAATATGAAGTGGTAAGTAAATGCAGTCAGTTAAGCAAAGATGACAATAGGAATGACAGCGATTACAAAATAATGTAAAATGGAATTATAATTATTTACAAATAATTTGGTCTTTTTGGCAGTGTTTTTTATGTTTAAATTCTACTGGTGCTTTTCAATTCATGGTTTATACTCAAAGGGAAGCCATACAGATCACTTTTGATATCTATCCAGCACATCTGCTGCCATGTACATGTATGAGTGACATGTACTGGGTCCTTCCTGGCAATCCCCGGCTACTATATTTCCTCGAATAATAGCCAACCTTAATAGCCGACCTTTGAATAAATGCTGCACTATAGCCGACCTTCGAATAATTGCCGCATTCGAATACCCCCCCCCCCAATTTGGCCTCCCTTGAATAATGCCCCCCTTTTGAAGCACAGGAAAAGAATAATCTCCCCCAGCAATTATTATTTGAGGAAATTCAATGTTTTGATTTTGTAAAGCTCCAAAGTATTGACCACACTAGGAGAAATTTCATCCCTGGCTGTTTTCCAATTTTTCCTGTAAAAGCTTAGCTTTTACAGCCCCTGATGAAGGTGAGTTTTGTCTCACCGAAATATTGGGCAATAAAATTATTACCCTTCTTAGCTGTCCGATCAGCCTTGCAATTGGTTTTTTATTTAATAATAGTTGGTTTTCATCTGATGTGATCCCGGTTGGACGTAATTAACAAAATATTTAATCATTACCTCCATTTGTTAATTACACCAACAGGTGTTTGGATTGCAAGCAAATTCTTGTTGGCTGATGTTAACCCTATTTCGCCTGGGCTTTTTTTGAGTTTCTGAGCCGGGGGGGGCACAAAGTGCCCCACTATAGATCTCGAAAAGTATTCACGCTCTTGTGATGATACTTGACACGTTAATAGTACGTCATTAGCTTAACAGATTGGGGTTATGACGTGTCGATTATGACGTTTCATTACGTCACAATGACGTCACAAAGCAGCCATTTTGAATTTTGAGCCGCCATCTTGAATCCCGAGCATGCGGTCACACAGTTGACAATGACTTCATAGAAAAATATATGAATTTGTTCTAAGAAACATACTTAATAAAAACAAGCACGAAAAAGTAAAGGATTATCTTCCGTTTTCAAACGAAGGGGAAAAAATTCAAAAAAAGACAGAAAAAAGGCAAAAAACTAATCAAAACACCTCCTGAGTAGACGGTTGCTATGGAAACGTCAATCAACATAGACACGTCGTTGACATAGGAAAATTTTCTCTGATAAATTTCAGGAAAAGTCATGAGATTTGGTGATTATTCGTCCAGCCGTTTAACAGTTATAGTTCGTTAAAGTCAGCGCGGGCACAATGTGCCCCCCCCCCCCCAGGCTAAATAGGGTTAATAAGTAACTTTAAAGCAAAATACTAAGTGAATAAACCGGTAATTTTTATGATAACTGTATTGTTTTTGTTAACTAGAGGACATACCTTTTTTCATGGCATTCCCAGTTTTCAGTCGCGAGTGATCAGAAAGTTCACTCCTGAAAATTCACGGCCACTAAGTTTTCATTATTATTTTTTATTAAGGCTCTTTTTATGCCGTTTTTAGTACCAGCTCTTTTTACAGAGAAAATGTTAAAATTTTGAAGAGATTTATGGAGGTAAAATAAGTACATTTTGCAGACATTATGTGTACTTTATTTGTGGACATTTTAGTAACATTTTGTGCTTTGATTTTTGTTCACTTTTTACAGAGTTTTTGTTGTGATTTTGTGTTCTGGCTGTTACATCCTGTTTTGCCTTTCATGCTTTTTTACAGAGAAAATATGAACATTTTACAGTGATTTAATGTGTTAAACTGTAGATATTTTAGAGAAATTAAATGCACTTTTGATTAACATTATGTGCACTTTATTTGTGTACATTTCACTGACATTTTATACAGTTATTTTGGTTCGATTTTTACAGAGGTTTTATTGACATTTTATGTCGTCTATTTTACAGAGTTTTTCCTAGCCTTTTTTACAGAGAAAATGCGGAGATTTTACAAGGATTTTTACGTATGTTGTAAAATCTCTGTAAATTTTGGACACAATTTACAAGGAAAACATAAAGGTTTCACAAACATTGTATGCGATCTGGACGCGCAAAATGTGGTAAAATCTACATACATTTTATGGGGTTTATAAAATCTCTGCAAGTGTGCACGTTTAGAGACATTGCAATTTACAAAGGAAATGTAAACATTTTACAGAGATTTAGTTAACTTTCTTGAAGTCTGTAAATGGTCCAGATTTTCCAGTGCGCGTCTCAAGAAAAGTCGATTTGAGGTATTTTTGAGGCGCTCTCCTGGAAACACATAATGATTGCCCACGGAAATTTTTGTATCAAAAACTACACCAACATAAGTCCTTTCAAAAGGAGTAAACAAATTATCCAAACTCCATCTACTACTGGAGATATATCCCGGGAAATGAAGCATAGTCCCTGACTGTACGAGCATTCGGAAAAAGAAGCCATCTTTAAACATACTTTTCTTAAACAAAAACATTATTGATCCAGATGAAATACACATCGCTAACATTTATAGATTACCATTAACAACTGGATTAAGTTTCATCGGCCACAAAGGTTTTGGTAATTTTTTACCGATTTTTCAAATTGTGCATTTTTGCGGTTTTCACAGCAAAAAATGGCCCCTTAAATTGGACGCATCTCAAAATAAAAATTACAAGTTTTGGAGAAAACAAATTATGTCAATGAATCAGGCATGTCATAGGCTTTATTCTGACAAAGTTTCAAAATTTTGATTTTTGGGCCGATTTCCAACTTTGGTCGATCCTTACAGGCAGCGCCTCTTAAGAATTTTTGTAAGGATTGTGTTCTCAATTCTCATTAACCTGCGGATGGAAGGTCTGCGAGCAACAGGCGACGCGGGTTTCTTCTGCCAAAAAAATCAACGACCATAGGGTGACACTGCTCGTGTCTTGCGGGCTCATGCACTTGTTGTCTGTTTTGCGCTTTCAAACGCACACATGTCCATGTAAAATAGGTAGCAGCGTTTTCTTTAAACAAGAACTCGATTTGGAAAATAGATCTCATTTGTCGAAAAGGGAGTTCCAAATCCCTGCACCCCAAAGAACTTAAACTTAGGTCTTTTATAATCGATAGTGGCCCAGTTTTGAAAGTTCCAGCGGCTCAAAGTTGTACTTTTTTAAAATTTCGTTAAGTTACACTGTCCTCTGTACTTAATGTATTCATATAGAAAAACTCCACACAACGACTTTCATATTTAACTTACTACTGAGGTCTATCTAGATAAGGAATTTTCCAAAATCATTACCTGGGCATTTTTGCGAGTTACAAGACCTTGATTCTTTAGCTTGTCCCAGTCTACTGCAGTTTCGTCCACCGTTTTGGGGTGTAGGACTGGTGCACGAACGAGAGCGTTCCTGGGTTCCTCCTCTGCATCCCCGGCTACAGGGAGACCAGGCGCTCCACTGCGAGAATCGTCCGATAATAGGAAAACCTTTGCCACCGGGAGCACCAGGTTCCCCGGGGGGTCCCTGTGTACCTTTATGTCCTGGTTTTCCCATTGGTCCAACATCTCCTTTGTTTCCTGGAGAGCCAATGAGACCTTTGTTACCTTTTTCGCCTTTGACTCCCTGGGACCCCTTATGTCCTTGAGGGCCAGGTTTCCCAGGGGCTCCTTTTTCTCCCTTGTAGCCTGGGTATCCGGGAGCACCAGGATCTCCGGGAGTTCCCCGTGTACCTTCACGTCCTGGTTTTCCCATTTGTCCAACACCTCCTTTGTTCCCTGGAGAACCAATGGGACCTTTGTCACCTTTTTCGCCCTTGACTCCCTGTGATCCCCTAGGTCCTTGTTTTCCCCTTGCACCATGCATTCCTGTACGACCCAAAGGTCCTCGAGGGCCAGTTTTCCCTGGGGCTCCTTTTTCTCCCTTGTATCCTGGGTATCCAGGAGCACCAGGATCTCCGGGGGGTCCCTGTGGACCTGTTTGGCAAAGTTTGTCTGTGTTGGTGCATGCTTGTGTCAACTTCTTGTCGATTTCGTGACGGATTTGCTGTAATGATACTGTAGTTGATGGTGGGATAGCATTACGTCTCTCTCGGTGGCGATGGTTTGAAATTGTCTGCAAGGTTTTTGAGGTATCTGTTCAAAAAATATTTACTATGTAAATAAGTAATGTAATACAAATTCACCGGATGGTAATATACTGATAGTAATATCGTCACCAGTAGCCTCAGGCCCTTCGCATATTAATAACACAAAACGGTGGGAGACTGAAACGATCTTCAAACGCGTCATGGCAAAGAGAATAAGAGACGAGCCTGGGAATGATGCAAGTCATAGCTTCAGAAACCTTACAAAATATTCTCGATTAAACAGCCCCTTAAACTTTGTAACCCGGCGTATATTTGAAACCGAGATTTATTCCGGCTTCTAATAACTTCCATGTACGAGGTGCATCCATCACTAATCCTGACTCTCAAATTTGCAAGAATGTAAGCATCCGATCAACGGCTCAGTGACAATAAAGGCACCAAGAAAAGTTCTCGTAAAGATTACCTTGGAAGTGAAAAGTGGCATATTAATCTCATACCTTCAAGGAGCGAGCCCAATTGAATTGCACCAACAGCCCCAGGGGAGGTACTCTGGATTTCAAGTGACGGGAAGGTGCGAACTGGAGGACATAAATTAACCCACCCTCCCCCCCCCAAAAAAAATCTTTGGACCAAAATGAAACCAAAAATTCCCATACTGAATTTTGGAGCCATACAAGTATCCAGGAGGGTTAACTGACAATATTAAACGCAGAACAGCTGAGTACTTTTTGAATGGCTGGTTTTGTTTGTTTATTTATCATACTATCGCAATAAACTTTCCCAGAACTAGTAGTCATTCTTACAAACTACCCGAAAAAATTGTTGCCAAAATTTTCTTACCCAAAAAAATCCCGACATCGTGAATTTCAAACCCAAAAAAATCCTTCGCACCTCCCCGTCTCTTGAAATCCGGATTACTCCTCGTCAAGGTACGTAGTACAGCAGCGTGACAGATGGCGTGATGCCACCGGAACGACGCGTTATCATGTTGAATTAAAGCGAACTGTCTGACAACAAGCATGAAGAGATTTGCCAACTAATTATATGTAATTGTTATCCTATCTCGCACTTGCAAAAAGTAACCTGTCTACGAGAACAACCACGGGAAACAGAATACTGCTCGAATAGAGAAAAGACGCTGACGACGCATATTGCTTATCGAGAGGAAAAATGACTTGGCGGAGCAAATGGAGCCAAAATAATACCGACGTGCCCCGGCAACGTGCCAAATCTAGATAAAAAATTACCCTGCCTTTGCATTGTCGCTTCCGAAATACACCAAAAATGTACATCCGTCTTTGTTCGTGATATCCGTTTTAAATTTACAAGCTGTTAAAGACCTAACCAAGGAGATATTTAATATGTGGATTCGTAAACGGGTCTTTCTTGGCACTAAACCTCAAAATACGTGCCAGAATCTCACCAACCAAAAATTATCTGAGGAATGTAGAAATCATGACTTTCAACACCCTCCCCACCTCCCTCCCTACCTCGCAACAAAATCCTTTGCATCGAGTACTCCCTTAGTTCTTGGTTCTTGCATTCCTTGACCTCCTTATAACGACGAATGTTAAAAAAAGAATACACACCGGAATCCAACGAACCGGAAGACCTGCTTTGACCAATTTTGACCAAAAAATTATCCGAGGAATACAGAAATCATCGATTTCAACTTAACTGCTTCTCACCTCGCAACAAAATCCCTCGCACCAGCTACCCCCTTTACCCTCGGGTATTGCCTTTAATATCGATTTAATTATAATACGACGAATGTTTACTTTCTTTCTTTCCTTTTTTCAGTACGGTAAGATCATGACATTTATAGATTTGAAAATTGCTCTATAATTTAATGTCAGTAGTTTGCAGTAGTTTGTTTGTAAATCTGGTCTTGAAAGATCTGAAAGACTTTCATTAAGACCTCCTTGAGGATATTAACTAAATCATTCTGTTTATAGTGCTGTTAACACTTCATGTCAAATTACTTGCAATTAGGAGTAACTTACCCAAGACTACGCGATTCCTATCTCTCCTCTTTCCAGTCGCAGTTACCATATTTGATTGTAAAGATTCCTCGAACATTATCTGCACTTTAGTCTTTATTTCATCCTCGATTCGCTGAATGCGTTTTTCAATCTTTGCTTCCAGGGCTTCCACCTTCCTGTTTACAACCTCAATTTTCAGTAACAACAAGACGACGAGAATGAACGAAATCACAAAAACCAGAAGCGAACCTTTGTTGCACTTGTCGGTACATTTGGGGCGCGATTTATTGTTTGCATCCATGTTGTTCTTCAGCCAGTTCGTGGAAACATGCAGCTGATGCAGCGAACAAAAAACGAGATCGCTCAAATAATTAATTGTGCGCAACCTCTTATTACAAGAGTATCACTTACTTCAGACAAACAGGAAGATTTAATTATTCTTAGACGTTAATCAGGAATAGCTTAAAATAGAAAACCGGTCTCTGACCTTGAATATTTTTGACATCTTTCATACTCATTTACTTGAAACTGTCGTTATCGAAGCAATGATTGGACCTATTGGACCTTCTTGAAGATCTATCACGAAGCTTCACTGAAGCTTCGCTGTCGGTTATTGTGTACCGCCACTGGAATGTTATTACGAAGAAACAAACTTAGTTAAATGTTTTCTTTCCTTCATGTGCATCCATGCGCCACTAGTCTCCTATAAGATAAGATCCTTGAGATACTCTTACTAAAGTTCATTTTTCATTTTTGGCTTTACAAAATCTTGATGTCATTTTCAGTGTTCACACTCGTGGGATACGAAGAATCTGAGTTTCCGACGGGAATCGAACCCGTGACAATCCATACAGCGGTCGGACGCCATAACCACTGAGCTATTGGCAGACTCGTGGTTAACTAAGTCACATATTTGGTTAAATCTTTTCCCCAATAGTTTGTTAACTTTTTGATTCGTTAATTTTACGTCCTGGTAGCTTTTGTGATCTTGTACTTTTGCATGTAATTTAGAACTTGTGAGTAATTGTGATCCTGTAAACTTTTGAACTTGTAAATATACTTTATGCTTTTTCCATTTCATTTTTGTTATTTTCCTATTATATCAGTGGGCCGCAATTTTGTTTAGTGTGTTACACAGGCGAGCGCCCCGGCTTTATAACTAATATATAGATTTAACTTAGCCTAAAAGCGGAGCCCTCCTTTTTGTGTTTTTGTTTTGTTTTGTTTTTTGCTGGCACTTATTAATTTGTGAAAATACTCTCATTTAAGTCGTTAAATTAAAAAAAAAAAAAGAAAAGAAAAAGAAAAAAGAAAAAATTTATACCAAGGCTGAGGGCCGGATCCGGCTCGTCGGTGTTATACATTACGCCGGCGCTTAGACCACTAGGCCATGGCGTTAATTGTTATGTTCAGATGTTAATTTTATTACTTATTTCTTTCTTCGTGACAAGCTGCCTATCAACATGAAAATGCTGGTGTTTTTCATGGCAAAATGTGTTCAGACCGTCGTAAAAACCATGGTTGTGGACAAAAAAAAAACAAAAAGCACTAGTTCTGCTATATCTGGCGTCGAAACCGCTGCGAAAAGCTCCGAACTCAAGCGGTGTGCCGACCGAGTTCGCAACAGAACCGACAAGGCAAATTTGAACTTTTGCCTGAACTTTATCGCCTAATTTCTTTCGCCTAAATTGAACTTTTCGCCTTCCACCAAAAAGATAGCTGAGTATTCTTTTGAACTTTTTTTTCCATTAACAAATTTGTTTTTTACTTTTGCTGTCTTTGCTTGTTTTGCTACGACGCGGGTCAACATCCGATTTCGCGCCAAAACCACGGGATTCAGTACAGGGTTATATCCAGTGTATGCCACTTCATATTGGTGACCCTGTGATGCAGACGGAGGGAGGTACGTACGTACGTACGTACGTACGGACGGTCACGTGCCTATTACGTCACTATCAAAATTTCTTGGCTTGATAGGTTACCAAATTTCCTTAGCAATGGTGCTCTGCTGACGCGCTAGCGCGTTGGCTCCGCTATTATAAAAACGTTAGTGCGTAAGGGTTAGTGTGTTTGGCCGTTTCAGAGCGATTTCAGCGAGGAGAGGACAACTGCGAAGGTAGGACTCACTGGAATCGCTCTAAATGGCCAATTAAATATCCCCCACACACTCACCACAAATAAATCACTGAGGCAAGGTGAAATAATTGTAATGCATTTTTGCCTTTATTTTATACTCCTAAATACATTTGTTAAGTTCCCATATAAAACCCAATAATTGACGTTTATACGCAACCAGGACATGGACCACATCAGGTCCATCAGAAGCTTGGTGTACATATTTTATATTGGCCGTTTCGGAGCGATGGACAACAGTACTGTTTAAGTAAAACTTACTGGACTAGCTCTAAAACAGCCAAATACGCCACAACTCACTACATATAAATCACGGAGGAAAGGTAAACAGTTTTAATGTGCTTTTGCTTTTATTTTAAACTCCTATTCGTTTGTTAAGTTCACGTATGAAACCTTATAATTAACGCTTGTACAAGTCAACCAAAATGACCACATCATTAGCTTGGGACCGCTGTGCTACAGTTGCAAGTTTTAACAAAGTTACGTTATTTCTAAAAATGTTTCCAATTTTCTGAGAACAACACCTGTAAACTAGCTAGGGTAGCTAAACACTACAAATAAAACATTTCCATTCTACATTTACTGCCGGATCATGTTTTAGCGCCACGTACTTGCGCCCAGATGTACGGTGTTGGCGTCAGTCACACCAGGGATTCCCGCCCTGGTTACACTTAGCACAAGCCGCATGTCATTTTGCACAGTTGACCCACACCTGCACTGGAACAGTATCCTGGAACAGTAACAATAGCTACCCTATTAGTGCAAGCTGAAATAAATTGAAAACCAAAGCCAATACAAGATAATACAAGATCAATACCTGGACATCAATACCAATACAAGATCAATACCTGGACATCTTTGAGTGTCACATGTCCTTGTTTCTTAAGCTTGTCCCAGTCTACTGCAATCGCTTCCTCCGTTTTGGGGTCTGGGAGTGGTACATGAACGAGAGCGTTGCTGAGTTCCCCCTGCGCATGTCCGGCTACAGGAAGTCCAGGCACTCCACTGCGAATATCCACCGTCAATGGGAAAACCTGGAAATACATCAAGAGTTGACGGTAGTGAATCAGTGTAATTAAGAGGCAGTATTCGTGTACACTAAATAAATTGATGGCATTATTGATCAGAAACACAGCATTTCGAATGTTTATACACCACAACTACACAAGAGGAAGTAACTTGTTTGTATCATGATGCTGGACGTATGCGTAAAAGGTAACTGACTAAATACAACAAAGCCGTAATTACATGTTATACTTGTTGGATAGGAGGTAAACTTTGTTTAACAAAATGAAAAAGACAATTGTAACAAAGAAAACTGAAACTAACCTTGGCATCTACCACAAGTCTTTTTGCACATTGGACCCACACCTGGATAGGAACAGTATCCTCCGTTGGACCACCGCTGGCACACACTGTTAGCCTGCCTGTTAGCGCAAACTGAAATGAATGGCAAAATGATCAATAAACAGGGGCAAAGGCAGGTTTTCTCAATTCAGTTAGCGCTGGTAAGCAGCAGAGGTTCACTATAGACTTGATAGGGGTAAGTTTCCACTTACCTCCCCCCCAACCACCCCTCAATACTCAGAATATTTGGAACTGTATTAATTTGCCATTGAAAGCCTTTTTTTTTTCTAATGCGAGTATTATCGTAAATGGGAAAACCTGAAAAAGGATTTGGGGG
>Ga0126336_10002204_pt1 | contig 10944 bp, 5 predicted proteins | sample SidCmetagenome_FD_92530 | JGI IMG/M metagenome (GOLD analysis project Ga0126336, IMG submission 92530) | Coral microbial communities from El Islote,Puerto Morelos, Mexico - Siderastrea C C metagenome | ecosystem: Host-associated > Invertebrates > Cnidaria > Coral | place: El Islote,Puerto...
TGTCTCTCTCCACCCAGGTTTATACGACATACTGTTGGGAGTAACCATGCGATAGACTAGCATTCCATCCAGGGAGGAGTAGCGATACTCTCAGTTGTTACAAAAAGTTGTTACAGAAAGCTTCGGCCGGGTGGACCTCCTTGGCTCGTGTGCAACTTTACCTACCTCTTGCAAAACTGAAGGACTAAAGGTAAATGAACTGAGGAGCAAGTTAGAGGAAATGCGCCAAGCAATCTGTAATAATAGGCTACCCTTCGTTAACGGACCCTTTCCACTGAAGGGCGCCTTAAAGGGAACTTTCCCTTGGCCTAAAGGAACACTTGAATGTGACCATAAGGGTGTCCACTTACACCTGGTGTACTTTACCCATTAAGTTGGAAGGTAACATTAGGATATACCCTTAGTATATCTTAGTCTGTTACTGCACGCTTCCTGTTTGATTTATATTGTAAAATACCGGTTGTTCTCAGGATTTTAAATCTCTTCTCAGGATTTTAAAACCATCTGTCACAGAGTCAAAGTAACCGGTGATAATTTTTTTTTTGGCCAAGAAACTAAGTCAACGATTTCCATCGATTTCCGATTAACTGTTATCAATAAAATTGATTATATCGATTATTCGGTTCTTATCGATTGGGTACGCCAGCTATTAAGATAACACGGTTGAACATATTGTGCATATTAACAGGGATTAAAATCTCTTGGTATTAACCGTTTCAGCCCCTGTACAGTTGAAGACTAGGACACTGCAACCAAATTAACCAAAACTGTTTGAGTCAGTCTGTCCCAAAAGAACATGATCAAAGGGTTGCAAAATCAAACTCGAGACGCGGCTGATTACGTCACGTAATAAATCGTAAAATAAGTATTAATTAAAATACAGCAAGGAAGTCTCGTGACAAAGCCAGTATCACGAGTTGGTTTTCTTTCTCAAAACATAAGTTAAACGTTTTAGTGCTTTACAAATAAAGGTAATTTTGTTTGGTGGAATCCATAAAAATAAAACGACATAACAAAGAACCTGTTTCGATGGCAGTGTGTTTTCGGTTGTAAAGGAAACAAAGCATTAAAAGGTACGATCCTTGTAGTCGCATTATCAATCAGCGCGCAACGTTTAGTGCATTGAACAAACCAACCACTGTTTGCATCAGATATAGCACTAGTTTGATTTCAATTTTTACGAAAACTTAATCCCGTAGCTAACAAAATAACATGAATAAACAGTTAATCAAAACGGAGACAAAAAAACACTCTATCACTCCGGAAGCCTTACTAACCTGGCCTTGCGTGGATTCGCTCACGTCTGTCCGGTAGCTATCAACTTATGCACTTTTGCCTATTTACTTAAATGATTCACATAAAATTAATGTGAATAAATGCTACTGAAATTAAGCGCTCAGTTGATTGACATGAAGGTCCGGCTCAAGGTTGATCCCGTGCCAAGCTCCTGACAACAGAGTTTCGAAACCATTTACTATATAGCTTGTGACTAGAAGACTGAAGATGAAGCCTGAATTAAACATTATCGTTGAATAGGTGCTTGTTGTTCATCGTGGCTGGTACAACAACAGTTAAATGTATTATCGCTTTTCTCAGTCACCATAACTATAGTCATTCTCCTGGTCACGGGATTTGGACCAATGAGTTTTACTTCGTTCCAAATCGGATAGTGTCCTGGGCGTGCACGAGACGAGCGGTAATGTGGCAACGCTGTAAGTTACAGCCGGACTGTGCTTCGGTTCGCTAGGTTGGCCCGAAAGACAGTCACGAGAGGCCCAAACAAGGGAGCCTGTTCGTGGCCGCCCTAAGGGGTATGGCTTTATAATCGTTTTAGCCTCAAAATGGGGATGAATTTTAATCACTTTGGTTAGAAAGTCTTTTAAAAAATGGGTACGGATTTTACAGACCAGTTCTAAAAATGGGAATGGATTTTAGAAGCCCGGTCTGAAAACGGGCACACCTCCACCAAAGATTCCAAGGGCTTTCGTCCGACGGTCACTGGGACATGGAAAGATAAAATTTAATACCTATTTAAAAAATCAATATTTAGTAGAATGATTGCTGTTTTCCTTGTATAACACTAATCCTAACCATCGATGACGTAGATGTCATGTAGTTATTTGAGATGATTTTTTTCGTAGAATCGAGTGACTGGAATGTACCTCCAGTTATTATTATTATTATTATTATTATTATTATTATTATTATTATTATTATTCTTCTTCTTCTTCTTCTTCTTCTTCTTCTTCTTCCACAAGTGACATCCGTCCCAGTCGGATTCAGGAAAACATCAATTTGACAATGCGTCGACGCGGGTAAATGTCACATCTTTGAGATAGCACTTACAAATCTGGTTTTCTATTGTTTCGTTCCACATCACTGAGTGCTATGCAGTGTATATTTCCTGGTGGGCTGAATGGGAAATATGTTGTTTGAGCCGAGTTTTCCATTGACAACCGGCCAGAGCTATGTAACAATCTACCCAGTGATATAAAGCAATTGGTAGACAGTAAGTACTCATCGGGGGCGAAGGGGCGGGGGGGTAGATAACCACCTTGATGGAAATAAGTACATGTAAATAATTAAGACCATTAACGCTGTAGATAATTAGTAAATTACAATAAGATAAAATACGTACAATGGCCGGCATAAGGGAATTCTTAAGTAAGATTCGTCGCGTACAATTTTAAACTTAAGTTTAATGACATAAATATAGAAATAATTACATTTTAGAATTTATTTATATTACAGTATTTTATCTTTATATCTTTTTATTGTCAATAATCGTTTGCAAATACGTATTAATTCATGTACATACTTTTTCAACTTCGGCTTGTATTTACCCTTTGTGGGCTTCCTGTAAAGAAGCTTAAATTAGTTAAGTGGAGTTCCGCGTTAAATAAAGTATTAAATTACATTACATTATAGTTTAAACTTAGCATGCGTATACTCTTTCTTAGAAATCGACCTTCCTGACCTCTCTTGATCAAATTCATTTTCGCAACTTAACATAAAAAGAGGAACCATTAAAACTGTCCTCGAAACTTTGACAGTATATTGTCAGCGCAGTATACATAGACTCATCTTGAACACGAAACTCGCCCTTGATGAAAAGGTCGAAAACAGACGGTTCCCGACAACTACTGGCCTTAGCCGATATAACGCGTATAGCACATTAGCGCATCGACATGGGACTTCCACAAGCACAGAGAGCTAACTTAGCTTTCAACTTGCTTTTGGTTCATTTGCCGCGCGAGCAAAACCAATTACGTTGCACTGTTTGCTGTATAATCACTGTATGTACTAGTTAAGTTAGATGTATTATTGTTACATCGCTGTATTAAAGAACTGACCTTACAAAACTCAAGGCTGTTTCACAGCTCAAACTATAGATAAAAATAAAAACAAGCTTTATTTTCCTGACTGGGGTAATAATCTTATGTTAGTGCATCATCAATCTGCCATCATTATCAAATCCACAGCTATGCATGCACATTTGAATACACTTCACCTGATAATTCCACGATATCCATACTTTGTTATCTACTACACTGCACAACGGAGTTACGTTAACCCAACAAATAGACTGTAATACTGTTAACGAGGCAACTACTTACCACTTTTTTGTCAAAAGTGACTCAAATAACGTTACTTTTGCTGACTGTGCCTAAAAGCTGCAGCACTGTTGACTAAGCAATACAACAAAGCGATCGAGTGGATCTCGTCTAACTGCAAAATTATGACACTCTGCACGAATCAGTCCCAGGCTACGTGCGCAGTGCATTGCGACAAGAATAAATGATTGAAGCTCCAAGTTCAGACATTGTCACGGTACACCGACAAAAGATTAATGTTCAAAAACTCATGCACCGAATTGAACACAACCTGAAGTAAGAGCGTCGGGCGAATCACGTGCAGACTGATTGAACAGAGCTCTGTCGTTGCCTAAATTGAAAACTATTTCTTTCTCTTATTTTGCCAGTAACAGTACACGATTGTATGAATAATTTTTTTGCGACAGTAGTCAAAAGTTAGTTAAAGGCTGAAATAAGCACTTTTTCAGTCGAGAACAGGAAAAGCAGAGCACGTAACTGCAATTAAAATAGATTGTTATAATGAACAATGACACTGCTTAAAAGAACAATCAATTTGAAGTGAATCATCTTTTGTTGTTTCTCAGCTATGTAACGTGGTTAACCCAAAATGCTAACAACTTTAAATATTATTTCCTGTTTTGCTGAAGTCGATCGAAAGAAACACATTCTAACGTTGAATAGATAAAATTGGCAAACGGATGAAGAATACAGTACAATTCTTTAATTACTAATTAGCGAGTGCAGAGTTGGGTCGCATAATTATGATGGTCTTGGGTGAATCGGTCTTTTACTTATAAAAAAAAGTTTCTAACGTGATGTTCGACTCTTCTTCTTCCTCTTCTACAGCGAGCAAGGAAATGCAAAAATATCTAGCCAATAACAGCAATTGAGACGGATACATGTGTTCCATTGTTTTACATACCAAGACTCTACGATGGCACAGTAGGCTCTATCCTGGGAAATGGAAAATTGTTCCAGATAACAGGAGTTCGAGATAGCGAGAGCAGTGCAGTTTGGTTATGAGTTCTTTATAAGAACAGGCGACTAGTTACTCTATTGGTTTCAGAGTCCTCTTTATAGGTCTCTACGTAAAATATTGGCTATCTATAATGTTCCTTACTTCAGTGTCCGCTCTTTTCAACTCAATCAACGAAAACGATGGCCACCGTAGGACTGCCATTGAAGGTACACCTGTGTATGAACATCATCCCTTAAAATTTAAGACTTTTTCCATTTTTAAGCGGAGAGCAATTCTATAATTGTGCAACTTTGTGTCTTGCTTTCATTTAGCCAACAATCATAATCACTCCAGTTCGAGATGAGAAGTTGTAATTTTGGCCAAGGGAAGTCGCACTTTGTTCGAAATAGCCCAGGATTCGCGGAGACCAGTAACCGAGTTCAAGATATGCCATGGTAAATGACTTTAAAACAGTAACCAAGTCCAAGGGAAATGGGCACCAGATCGAGATAGTGAGAGGTTCGAGCTAGTCGGAGTAAGATTGCATGGAAGCCACAGTTACGTAATATAAGTCCCTGTTTATTTAAGGACAAGTAAAGTGACTTGAGAAATAAAAAAGTTCGTAATTACTATGAATAAAGATAGAACGAGCCTGCCAGAAAGCGTAACACAATGGTCAGTACACACCACTACGCAGTAAGTAATCCGTGAATGCTTTGTTGTGAATTGGACCAATTTCTAAAGAAACATCACAAACCCTTACTTTGCCTCCCGCTATAGTAGCGGATCATAACGGTTGACTCTGATTTCTGAACGGTTTATGTAAGGAAAAGCGATTTAAACAGACATAAAAATGAAAATTATTAATATAAATACAAAGAACAGCAAAGGAAAAATATATGCGAAGAAACTCGACAAAAAAGAAACGCTGATATGGCTTCTCCATGATCTAGGCATCAACCCAACTGAGCTTGCTTCATGCTTAGCCAGAATATTAAACATCTGAAGCAATTATTCTCCCTTTGGTCCTTTCCCATGTGCCATTTTATTCCACGTAATCAATGTATGACGTGTCTTTCAGACTTGAATAATGTGACATATCTTTAATACACCACAATCGTGTTTATAAAGACTGGGAAATTAAAAGACAATATAGCGACCGCGGCATCTAGTGGTCGCTTTTGAAAGACGCTGAGATGGACGAAATCTTTAAACATCTGTCGCTTTCAGTCCTTATATAGCAATACTGACACCGTCAGAGCAACCTAATACGTCTCCTGAGAATCGAAGCACTCGGCTTTCACTGTTTACATCGAAAGCTTTACTTACATCAGATGAACGGTGAAAATAAAGCGCTTTACACAAAACGAAACAATTCGATCCGCCAGACATGGTTGAAACGGAAGCATCCGATCAGTTCAACTGGTTCAGTGTCAGAAAAGCAAGAATCGAATACACGGTCTGGTATCTTTACAAAGTTTGTTTTCGTCTTCTATTACGCCTTCTAGTCAAAGCTGATTGGAGAATGTTGTCCTATAGCTATAGGTCAACAGCTACGTGCCTCAATTGGTTCGAGATCGTTTAGGGGATTCCCCGAATTTTCGACAAGCTGTCCGTCATCCGCTTTAGACAGACAAGGAAATGGCAGTGTAAATGGCAACTCCACTTGTTGTCAGAGGCCTGGAGGGTCGTCGACGTCCTGGCGAAAGTTAATAATAGTAAGCTGAGCTACTGCGGACTCAGCCCGCTACTACGGACTTACACGGAAACACAACAGGCCGTTTTCACTTTTATATTTCTATAACGTTATATTTTTATAAGGCGGTCACCAGATTTTTCTTCTGTTGATATCAGTTTCCGCTCTCAATTGTGTAATTTATAAGAAAGTTGTTTCGAAACCTGCGCAGCAAAACGTTATCTGTTTGGAACAGTTCGAAACTTTACTTTGGACTGACATTTTCAGTTTCCACTTTAATCAGATTGACTAAACTTCGTGTCAAATGAAAAGATCTATAATTTAGCATCTCTATATTCATCAACATTTTGGTTAATGGCACTGCCTAATGCGGGTGAGGTGGGGTTGTTCCTAGCAGCCAACTTCTCAAATTCATTTATGGGGCAAACTTGCCACAATGGAAACTATCAGATTGCCCCCTGCCAGAAAGTATAAGGAGATATAGGCAGTGGAATTAAGATTTATTTTGTTTTTGTGTTAAACATAATCTCGATGTGCATCTACGGTACGAAACAAAGGGATCTGGGAAACAATCTCTTAGTTGAAATTCACGGAAGTACATGTATAAAGACCCGTCAGGCCTTAAGCAATACATATTTATCTGTATAAAGTTGCTATCGGTGATAATAACATACACTGCATGTTTGTTTATCCTCAATGGCTTGATTTCCGAACAAAACTCATGGTCATGAGATGATCATGGGTGAAATCATTGGCGTGCTGCAGCACTCGTGTTCTTTGGCGCAATATCGTGAAAGTGCAAAGCAAGCACATATTTTAGTGATTAAGCTGAACAAAATGAATACCAACAAAATTTTCATGTCAACAGCGGGTTTCTCAATTGTAAACAGGCATTCATGGGCTTTGCAATTCATGATTAAGAATAAAAGTTCAATTACTGGTCAATGTATCGTATCTAATGATGTTATCTCGAAAAGTCCTGTAGGTACCCCCGCTTTTGCAGCTTAATTGTAAACTGGTGCCAACTCGTGATCACGTCCTTTCGGGACGAAATCCAGCCACAAACCACGAGGCCATCGACCTTTCCTATCTTGGAAGGCATCCAAAAAGATACGTACACATCAGTCACCTCCACACCCACGTCTTTCAATTTTGCAAAAAGGTTAAACTTGCTTACTCTCCCACGCGTTTCGTCCGACTGTCGCAGACTTCATCTGGGAGTTTCACAAATTAATAGTTACAAGCTTTTCTTACACACAGCGTAAACCATAGAAAACTTCTACGGGCTTGTTACGCTAAATGTTTGGTGTAAGTCATGACTAAGCTGTAGGATATTTAAGACAATACACTTGCGTCCTGTGGATTTAAGTTCACAGACTTAGCACTGAATTCACAATTTAAATCTGTGGTCCCCAGCACGGATTCAGTACTGTGGTCCCAAAAATAAACATGTCTCGGATATGTAATATATTAAATATGTCGGACATACGTTTCACCTTCGTCACGCCTTGCAAAATGAAGTCCGCGATTGAGACGCGTAGGAGAATATACAAGTTTACCATTTTAAAACTGAATTGATATATGTGGGTGTGGTGGTTTCGCTTTTGTAGACTGGGGGACCAGGCCGCTAGAGGCCTAGGACGCCGTCTCATGTTCTGCAATTTTATTTATTTATTTATTTATTAATTTTGTAACAGGAGCTTTCAAGGTCATGATATTCAATAGGGGAGGGGAAGGACCTTGCCTATCAGGTAACAACAGCCCTTGAGACGGAGAATCAAGCTAATGTTGCGAAAAATTTTTGGAATGCTTACGTAATTTACTAAAAGTAAACATTGCTTACATTGCTTCAAGCGCGTTGTATAAATAGATTTTGAGAAGCGATGTCTGTCATTGAGTTCGACCATAATACGCTACTTCATGTATTCAAAAACGCTAGAATCTACACTCGGCTAATTTCGCTGAATCAAAACATTTCAAAGAAAAAAACTTGAACAGTCTAAAATGAAAAAGATTTGATTTTCAAAAGTAGCCGTTAGTTCATGACGTGGTCACGTAAAACTACCGGTACCGCACTTTTATATCACGCACGCTGTTTATTATTGCAAAATATTGAAAATGCAAGGGTTGTGCAGAGAATTCAACAGATTGATTCTAACAACTACGGTAACTTACGACATTTTGCGGGCTGATGGGCTCCTGGCGATATTCATTTTTTTAAAATTTCCAAAAAACTGATCTCCAAAATCTAATGCCTTATATTTAAGGTAAAAGACGCTGTCTTTATGAACCTAGTGGCTCACGATCGCAACTGTCGGAACTTAACTCCAACCCATACGGGCCCGTCTTTCACGAACCACAGGTTTTCATGCTAAAAGATTATTTCAAAAAATTGTTTTGAAAATTGGCAAACAGGTAGAGACATAAAATACCTGTACTCAGTGTAGTGAACTTTCTAAAGGCTGAAATGCACGTCTCATGTTTGACCATGTTCAGGTCCTCACTACGCTACTTAGAGTGCTTATAATATAATGTTGTTGATGAAAGCGCTATATTTTTTCTCTTCAGGCCAGTGCCCTAGGAACTTGGTCGCCCTTGAACAGCCACCTGCCACCCTCAAAGAAAAATCGGAGAAGGCTTTTCGTCGATAAAATAAAATTTAAGGTTGTTCAGACAGCTATAGAAAGTGCCTTCTTTAATCTCCCACAATATTGTGGCAGGGACAGAACTAACCTTCACACGAGGTTAGTTTTCCAAGCTTTCTCGTGAACATGATATGTTGCTACCCTTACGTAGAATAACCTTTAAGCTACATGTGGTGGTCAAGTATTCAATTTTTGTATAATTTTATAATTCCTTGAATAAAGTTCGTTTATTGTGTTGTTTGTTTTTGCACACTTATATGATAGCATTTGTCTACACACATTTGAAGGTCTATTAAGATTCCTTCTACAATGTGCTTGTACTAAATTTAATCCTTTCACCAGGAAAAAATTCCAGCTGGCGACTATATAAAGTCAGCGCGGAATGTCTTTCCACGGATGACTGGTAGGCCTTCCGCTTTCCTGATTGATCAAAAATCTTATTACTCAGGATGTTTTCAATGTGGCCCTGTTACCCTTTGATTATTGTTGTTTAGAATAATCACATATAATTATGACAGAACAGAGTACTATTCTTTTGTTAACAGAGAAGGAAGGCGTAGGTATAGGCTTTACTCTGAGCTTACAGCTGTTTTATACTGTGTGAAAACTTCATTTGATTTTTAAAACGTGAAGTTCCGCATTTGTTGTTTGGTGTTGTGAACTTAATAACGTCGTGTTTAGTTAAGTTTAGTTACAATGGAACGCTTTTCAAGAGGCAACATGAGATTTAGTCATGATGGAAGGCCATAAGACACAAGGAGATTACGCACACTTCAAATTCACTGAATGTAGCACACCAGCCTAGTACCCTGCCGATTGTTTCTGGCTCCTCTTACATTGCAACCTCGTTCCCAGGAGACGAAGAGAAAAGGCCCTGGAAACGAGGTTGCGACTAATCGGGAAATCATGACGTCACCGATTGGCATCTCCACTTGGTGCAAAATGTCATTTCCTCATCCAAAGCAATTAGTTCCCAGGCTTTTACCGTACTCCGCGCTCTCTTGCGAGAGGAAGAAAACGCCCTGGGCCAAGTTGATAGGCCACAGATGACATTCACGTTGACCTCATGACACTTTCAATCTAGCACGAGAGTTGTGATGATTTTTAGGAAGCCACTACGTAAAGAAATGTCTTAAGCTTGTTTGGTACATGGCTAGCCCCGAAGAGCGAGGAAATGGCAGGAAAGAAAAGTCCAACCTTTGTCCAAGGATCAGTGGCGTGGAGCGACAAAACCTTGATCTCAGCATTGTCATAGATTATCGAACATTCAACCACTTTAGCAAACGACAAAAAAATACGTAAAACTGAAAAAGACTGTAACATTAAGTAAAGTCAGAAAATATGAAAAGAAAATGGTGAAAATTAAGGAGGTATTCCTGTTTTGAAAAACGATTAAGTTACAGAGGTTCGTATGAGCACTGACACTTGACAAGAATCACATGAAGTTCCGGCAATAATTTGTCCAAATTTACGATGTGCTGTCAAGTCGAAAGGAGGAAATCACGAAATAAATAAATCTTTCGTGTTTGATTATTCGAAAACCTACGAAAACTGGTAAGTTAAAGAGATTGGTAGATTGGAAAAACAAAATAATGAACATTCGGACAATCGGTGATTATTAGTCATTTGCTGTATTACAACAAGAATCATTGAAAGGCGAAGAACCGATCAGAATATCAAATAATCGATGCATTATACGACTGACTGAAAAACTGAACAAGTCCTCGATCAATATTACCTCACCGCACAGCACGTTTAAAACACACTTTAGCAAAGTAAAGCATAAATCGACTTCTTACCTTGAATGTTGTCAACATCAAAGATCACTGCCTTACATGGTGGTTAGTTAGGGAAGGTACGTTTTTTTCTTGGAGGGGGAGGGCTGGGGAATTTTGGTATTTTTTCCCAAAAAAGTGTTGGCCCGCCCTTGCGTTTTAATTAAAAAACTCCTGACCCCCCACCTTTCGGTGACTGACAAAAGTGCGACCCTCCCCTCACTACTACATGATGTTCCATGCTGTAGAAACCTCAGAACGTTTCGCTTGTGAA
>Ga0126336_10002205_pt1 | contig 10942 bp, 8 predicted proteins | sample SidCmetagenome_FD_92530 | JGI IMG/M metagenome (GOLD analysis project Ga0126336, IMG submission 92530) | Coral microbial communities from El Islote,Puerto Morelos, Mexico - Siderastrea C C metagenome | ecosystem: Host-associated > Invertebrates > Cnidaria > Coral | place: El Islote,Puerto...
ACTCGACCAATTCCTTTTATAGCCAACACATAGTGTGCACGCGAAATCATCGACGCCATGTTGGTGTATCGTTAAGAAAAGTTTTGCGGTTAACTCCTTTTGTTTTGCCATTAGCTCCTTCATGATCAGTTGTCAAAGCTTGCGAAAGTTAGCTCCTTTTGTTGCCGCCACATCATTGTCATTTGAATCTTAGGGACTGGTTGCAAACCCTACATTAGTTCGAATTTCGGTCCTGGCATGTCTCTCATTGAAAATTGCATACTCCAACGTTAATCTATCTGACCCTATCTGGTCAAAGAGAATGCTTAGCCAGACAAGGAATTAGCTACAGGGGCAAGTTGTCAATCATCCGATGAATATTTGTATGTCGTGGTGCCAAGGCCGAAAGAGACCCTAAAACTCTGATTGTACGCTATTGGACGTCACAACTGAAAGGGTTGTTCTGACACGGAAGACTAAGAGAACGCAGGGAGGCCCCGACCCATTTATTTTGTTGATCACGAGATGCTTGCACAAGTAACCGCAATGAGGTATTTTAACAGGCCAAATCTCGGTGTCCTTCATGGTGGAGCCCGCGCGTTAGCGCGCCAGCGGCTAAGCGCGGTTCGGGACGCCGACGTAACGGTCACGCAGTTGTTATCAAGTAGAATGTTCGTTTACTTATCCGAACAACGAATCAATAAACCTAGAATAAAATAAGCTGTAGATTCTAAATGTATAGTGTACAAATACAAGTAAGCCGTCAAATCTCATTTAACGCTAAGACGTTGCAATTTATATGCGAGTCTGACGTTCTCAACTGGAGTTGGTGAACTGGAGATAAGAACTGATAAATCCGAGACAAATTATTCAAATTCCGCGGAGTTACCAAAATAGTTTCCTCAACGCTAAACCATTAATAAACCAAAGTCAAAAGACTTGTCAAGTTTATTTCAAGACTTGAAGTTGAATATCAGTCTGTGAAGACGTAATCTGCTGGGATATTTTTCAAACGCGGCCGCAGTTATAGTTGGCTTATAATCCGCTACCGGAATCTACAGTTATTTTGTTCATAATACTCTCACCCTTTGGGTCTCTTTCATCGGCTCGATCTTATTATAAACCATTAAACAGAAGTAATAGTTTTCCGGAAAAAAGCACCATAGTGAAAAGTTAGACTGCTATTTGGTTTATTTTATACTCGTTTTGTTTTGCAAAAGCCGTGTTCATACGGATCGAGTTGTTTATTTATCGGTTTCGGTTTGCTTTTATAGCGTCTGGTATTTCGCCTCTTGACTGATCTTTTCATCTTCAGAAAATTGTCATGCAAAAATTCGGGGTGAACATGCACGATATTTCCATTCGTGCGATTATCGAAAAATTATCCACCTATTTCGTAGCCTGCGTCGCAGACGAAGCTAAACCCTTGTTACTAGCCGAGAGTTAGATTACGTCTGCGACACAGTCTACCCATTTCGCCGAGGATAAACTAATTATTTATTTTGTTCATCGGCTACCAATTTTGCGAGTAATGCGAGAAAGCACGTTCGAAAGCACGAGTGAGCCAATCAAATGCTTCCATCGGCACCCCTTGGGATTTGAAACTACCGTGAAAACAAAACATGTTTTGTGTTTTTTCAACTGATGGTATTTAGGAGCCACAAGCATTCGGGACTTGCTTAGTGTAGCCTGCGTAGCTGGCGGTTTTGTTGCAATTGGGGAGGGCGGGCAAGCGAGCGAGCGAGCGAGCGGCGAAGCCACGAAAACGAGTGGCGAAGGTAACGTACAGCCGTGTAGCTTGTTTCAAGATACAACGAAGTCGATGATCGCGTGAATCTATGCAGAAAGAGATGGAAAACGGTTGCGAATTTGGCATTCGCTCACCCAAATGTGTGAGAAGAACTAGCGTATCCTCTGAGAATACCGTCTGCTCAGGCTTAAGATCAATTTCTCGGTCTTCGCGTCGAACCGATTCAGGCTCGATAAGGCTCTAGAAGATGCTTGCTCTGCCATTTTGATTTTTGTTTCAGCAAAAAGATCTGTTGTGTCCCTTGGAGCTCTCCCTTTGGAGATTACTAAAACATTTGATTGACGTGTGGACATTCTGATCCAATTGGACGGTCCGTACGTCAGCGTAAGGACTACTCAAAAAGGCATCGAATCCGGGCAGGCGGTTGTTTCATTCCTTCCTCCCCATTGCCCTTGCGGCTTCTCCGCTCGTTTTCGCGGCTTCACCGCTCGCTTGCGCTTGTTCCCCAACAAAACCGCCAGCTACGCAGGCTAGCGTAGTGATGATTTCAATTTTTTTAACTCGCTTATATCTCTCTGATGTAGAATTTTAATTTAATTTAAGTGGTTTTAGAAGTGTCAACAAGCAACCACCGCAACTGGGTGTACGACAATACAAAATTTGAAGACATTTTATATCATTTAACCCTTGTCACTAAATATTGTATCTATTGGCTGTATTTAGGACAATAATGATTTGCTCTCTGAAAGCTTTCCTATTTTCTATAGAAATAAGCTGGTGACTCTTCTTCTATCCTGTAAGTTTCTTATTGCGTAGTTGTTCGTTCAATATGGTAAAACATCATTGTACAAACTCATACTCGGGTTAAATACATTAACTAACTAATAGAACGTGATAATTTTTTTTTGAATAGTCAAGGTCAGCAGCTTGTGTTTTGCAAAAGCTTACTTTGATAAAGTGTCATAACTGAAAGCAATTTCATGCGGGTCGACATGTCGCATAAAACTACTGGGTAAATGATTATGCCGCAGTTCTTGAATCAGTGAGGATGAACGTTTTAGAAAAATGTTAAATTCAGACAGCTAACAAATAATGTGTCCAATAGAGTTGGACAGTACAGACCGTTCGCCGATGAAGAGGCGACTGATTGTCTCTTCGTGTCTCATCAAAGTGGAGAAGACACACCTCTATGCGGTTCATCTGTTGAGCCATGCCAGACTCTTTCACAAGCACTTCTGATGGTTAGGGATGGAGGAAATATTTGTCTTGATGGACGAAACAGTGAGTTACATCCATATAGCTGTCTTCCAGAGACTTATAGTACAAAAGGAACGGAAATAAATTAAACTTTATGGACAAAAGTATGACAATTCAAGGTTGGTTGTCGAAGGCACACATTTCCTGCAAAAGACGTTTCGGTCTAGTTTTTGAACAGACTAAAACTCGTGCTCTCAAGCTCACTCTCTCAAACCTTGTCTTTCAAAACAGTGGAGTCATTCTCCGCAATGTAAGGTGCTTCGATGTTGTTATAACCAATTGCAAGTTCGTGAACTGTAGGGAAGCGGTTGTTATGGAACAAGAAGAATCAAGAGCCTGTAAGAGGTCCTCTCTTGTGATCGCCGACACTGAATTTTTGCACAACAGAGTGTCCGTCTTTGTCTACCTGTTTAAAGAGTTATTTATTTTGACGATCTCGAGGTGTGTTTTTCAAGGCAAGATAGGACGGTTTAAAGTTACCTCCGACAATAGGAATTTAACCGGTGCCGTATACGTTAAAGCAGAAAACACAAGAAACAGTTCACGTGGTCGGCTTGATCGCCGATTCCATATTTCATGAACTTGCTCACGAATACAATGGCTTTGCGTTGTCATTTAAAGTACTAGACCTCTCTAGCGGCGGAAATTTGACATTTTTAAACAACACCGCCATATACACAAGTGTATATGGCGGATTTAAAGCGTTTTTGACTAAAGTAAAGATTAATTCGACCTATGGTTATGCCATTATGGGCAGTGGACCTCCCAAGGTAATGGCCAGTGTTGAAGGTGTAAAAGTGATCTTGGACCAATGCATTCTAGCAAATAACAGAGTTGGTATAAGAATGGCAACCATCACTTGTCAGGGGGTCATGTGTTCACCAAGCAGCCAAGAGCTAGTTGTTAAGAATAGTACTTCTTCTAGGGGGAAATGAGACGCGAGGCAAGGGTGACGCTGTCAGGTTTAGGGTGAGGGAAGAGGGCTCACTACCCAGACCGGCTTTTATTGAAGCCACGGTGCTCCTAGAAAACGTCACCTTTCAGGGATTACACGACTGTGCATTGTATGTAGGGGTGCAAAAAAATGTAAAGGCGCGCATCTCTGTGACTAACTGCAGGTTTTTAAATAATTCCGAGTTTGTTTCTCATTCAGTGGATGAACGACCAACTGTACAAATTGAATTTCACGACGAAGATCCTCCGAAATGCCTCAAACAAAAGAACAAAAAAGGTAAAAAATTTTTAGAGAGTATCAAAACTCAAATACCAGTGATATTTGAAGACAGCATCTTCGAAAACAACGTTGGTATCTCAGCAGCTTTGAACCTCTTGAATGGAAACGTTACCCTCAAAAACTGTACCTTCAAAGACAATGAAGGCTTGACTCTTGGAGGGGATGTGTATATGCAACCAGGTTACGGCAGGCTTAACATAATCAAAAGTACGTTCCTTCAGTCTCGTATGAAAGATGGACTCTCTTATGCCCAGCAACGTCGTATCTCAAGATGGGGTGGGTTTCTGCATTCTGAGAGCGCCGGTCCAATCATTGTTAAAAGTTCCTCCTTCACGACAAGCGTCAACAGAAGATTTGACCCAATCTTTGCAGCTACTAAAACCAGCTCAATAAAAGTCGATGCTGCGTCCGTTTTTCGATGTCCGTCTGGAAAGCAAGTTAAATTGGACAATATGGTAACAACAGAGGGATTTGCGTTTACAACGGGAAGTAACAAGTGTTGGATAAAGGTTAATTACATCAAACTTTTTTGCGAGGAATGTCCTGATGAGTTTTACAGTCTGCAGAGAGGATTTGCAACTGGTTTGGACATCAACAAGACGACCGCTTGCCTTAAATGTCCATATGGAGCTTCGTGTGAAAATGGAAACATCAAAGCCAATGAAAACTTCTGGGGTATGAAAATTTCAACAAATGCTACAAGTCTTCAATTTTTTCCCTGTCCATTGAAATACTGCAGAAGTCCAGGCGGTTCCAATCATTACACTTACAATGCTTGTCATGGCAACAGATCAGGCGTGCTGTGTGGCAAGTGTTCTGATGGAGTACAGTGAAGCCCTGTATTCGACGTCGTGTAGAAAGAAGGAAAAATGCAACGATCACTGGTTTTGGTTAGCAACTGCCATCTACGTTGTTGTCTTTGTAATTTACTTCGTTTTTAAGCCTCCGATTTTCTCACTGTTGTTTAGGCAGACTCTGTGGTTTACGACGACACCCAGGACGGGGTATGTACGTCCACCACCACACGACGCCGAGAAAGAGCAAGATTCTGGCTATCTAAGGATTGTCTTTTATTTTTACCAAGTGGCGGAGCTTGTGATGATAGAGTCCCCTGAGAAAACTCTTCACATGGTTTCTTTCATCCCTGCAGTAACTGCGATTTTTAATTTCCAGGTAAAGACATTGGACGGTAGAATTGGCTGTCCATTTCCTGGTCTCAAGTTGTTACCAAGGAACTTTTTCTGTGTTTAAAGCTCCTGGCAACATTGCCTACCATTGGTATCATCTATGCTACCCATCGATCCGCAAGTAAGTCTAAGTACATTTCACAACCATCACTGAAATTATACCTGGCTGTTGCTTTGGAGACATTGTTGTTTGGATATGAAAGGCTGGCAGATACGACCCTTAAACTCATGCACTGTGTTCCTAAGGGGATGAATTGGCGCCTTTGTCTAGATGGTAAAGTTCAGTGGTGGCAGTACCTGATGATCACCTTCATAGTGGTGTTCATCATTCCCCTCATCTTGGTTCTCTTCTGGGGATCACTGTTGCTTGCCAAAGACAAGCTGTCAGCCAAGGCATTCTTGATAGCTTGTGCATTCCCTCTGCCCTGTCTTCTTGCATGGATCGTTCCACAGTGTAAGAAGACAAGAACCCAAGGTATCCTCCTCACAGGAAATAGTCATGATGCAAAAGAAATCAAAAACGTTCTCCATGATCCATTTCGCGAGCCCTCTAATGGTGACCGGGGGACACTGTATTGGGAAAGCGTACTGACTGGCCGAAGGTTAATCATGCTGACTATCCATACATTTGCTGCCGATCCCATGGTAAGATTTGTCATCCTTAACTGCGCATGCCCCTTGATTCTTGTCCATCATCTCGCAGTGAGGCCATTCAGCGAACGCAAAGCCAACATTTTTGAAACCTTGTCGCTGACCAGCTTGGTTGCTATTTGCACATTCAGTTTGGCAGAGGCCACTTATTTCTTCAAGGGAATTGAGCTCACCGGTCCCAGTCAAAGCCTCTTCCACGTTCAGCAGTGGATCGAAATCGGTCTGCTTGGCCTCGGTCCAACTGCAGTGTTCATTCTTGTGATGCTTGCTGCCTTATCCCAAGTGCTCCGTTTGTTCTACCACTTCATCAAATCACTTTTACGTGTACTTCCTGTGGTGCTTTCATATGTAACGCATTGCAAATGCTTCATTCAAGATCTATCTCTGGGTCGTTTATCGATGTCGCAACATCTGCTACTTTATTGGGACCCCGAAGAACCTCAATACGTTACATAAGCTTATTTTATCTCACATTACGATCCTGGTTTTAATCTGTTAAAAAGAGAGTTTAGAAGGTCCAGTATTCTCCAAAACGAGGATTTCTACTAGCAGTGCTAAAACTCGATCTCTTGATACAGGCTAAAGGCCAAAGCTAAAGGTTTTTGTCTCTACTTTTTAAGGCCAATGGTTTTGCTTCGGATACATCGACAAATAAAGTCGTCGACAGGTCCTTTTTTCCAACCATTTTCATCCAAGCCTTTTACTTAGGGGGAAACCTTGGCGAGAGCGTCTACGAAGCGTTGGGTTTTAGAGTCTAAAATGTAACAAATGGTAAACGCTTAGCAAACCTCCCAAGTGCATCCATAACTCGATGGTTGCACAGCTGTGATGTTTACCATTGCTTTTATAACAGAACTTCGCGCAGTTATTTAACGCATTTATGCTTGCGCAGTCACTGAGAAAAACTGAAAAACGTTGAGCATCTGGCCTCTAAAAACCGTACCCGCCGTACTGTTAGCAACCTCCATCATTAGAGCATAAGAACTTTACGTCTATTGCAAACTTAACTCGAGGAATATAGGTGTAAACATAAACTACGAGATATCGTAGTGGAGTTGAGCACATTCCTGTGGTTATTTTCGTGAGCTGTCGTGTAGGTTCGCTGATGTTCGCGAGGTCTTCGATATTCCCAAGAGAGGAACTTCGCTGTATCATCGGGCTATGTCGGCTATGTCTTTAGGCGCGGAGGTATCAGATAACAAGGGTGTCTATGGTCCTGCTGTTAGAGGGATAACTGTGCCGTTTAAGAATGATTTCACGATCAGTAGTATTCAATGTGTTGCAGTAAAATTTAAGAAAAAGTAGGTTAGATCACAGCGAATAGCGATGTGTTCTTGGGATAGGTTTTTGTCAGGGGCATATCGTGATTTTGCTTGTGTTGATTGTGAAGCATTCGATTCCCGGTTTTCATTACATAATATTCTTGTATGGCGCAATGGTTTATTTTGCCGACGTGACTGAGAATGGAATTCTGTGTTGGGACATTTAATTCACCTTTTTCGTCCTCTGTCTACTGGCGATTGTTATTCAAGGGATACATGTAAAGGATTGTGTTAACAAGAGAAAACAGGAAACGCGAATGGAATAATTTGTTCTTTTAAGAAGAGACAAAAAGAGACATTTTGATATTCTATTTTGATGTAATACGAACACACTTATTGGGTGTGCTAATCGAAGATTAACGATTTTGGAAACCTAACAGCTGGCTGAAATGCGGTTGAAAGGTTTTCAGACGGTTGAGAAACAACACAAGGACAATATTTGATCTGATATGTAAACTGGTATGGCTATTTCTTGTCCTTTTTAGTTTCCTGACTAAACTAGCGATCACGTTCCATACAAACCCTTATAATTTGCCACTTACGTGATCTGCTCGCGAGCCTTAGCGCCCTGTGCAACAACCACAAGATCTTGTGCTTGTGACGGTTATTAAAACTTCCTGATTAGTTCGCACGCGCCACATTGCGTCACATAATCGCGCTCGAGTAGTAGGCATTCGTCAGCGTGCGCCCGTGGGAAAATGGTAAAAGCTTCATTATAACCAATAAGGGCGTGCGGATACGTTGTAAGCCAAATTTGTACTTCATCAGAAAGAGACATAATTTTTGTTCTTAGGCCCACACCAAGTTTTAGTTTTGGTGGAGGTTTTGGTGGGTGACAAAACCGCAGCATTTTTTGATGAGTTAAGGCAATTCGACTCAAATGATAATTAGTGAACGGTATTTAACACTAGCATTTCTGTTTATAATGCTACTTCAGGTAGCCCTAGCTTTTGATGAGTGCCGGGACGTCATACCGTGTAACCATTCAAACCAAACCTCTCGGTACTAGCTCTTACCTACTATGCTGTTTGCATTTCTGTTTTGTTTTTCTTTTCTTTTTTTCAAAAAATGAACTGTTGCAAAAACACTTAAAAAACAAACAAAAAACTGCAGTATAGCACGGAAGTACTGGTGAAGAGCTTTTTTTTAGAATAGTTACACGGTATGGCAGGTCCTCACCAAAGGAGTGGCAGCACTCATCCAAAGGGACTGGTGGGATTGAAAGTGTTAAGCAACTACAAGAGAGGATAAAGGGTAAGAGAGCTACTCCCCCATAAAGGCCCTATCCCCATCGTAATCTTTCTTAAGTTGTTCTTATAACGAAATGGCGAGAAATGAAATTCAAGTACCTTATTGATTTTAAAACAATCACCCTCGATTTCGCAGCAGTATAGAACTCGTCATTCTGTAAAATTTCGTGATTTTAATTTTAACCAATTTTGACATTTTTCGTCGGGACGTCACCAAGTTGGCGCCCAATTTTGTTTTTAGTATTATGGGGTATCTTATGACGGTTTCTGAAAGAGCTTGTTACAAGGATCTAAAACTGAAAAAAAATTGAAATATGTTCATCCAGCCAAAGATATAACGTTTTGAAATTTGAATCTCCCGCCTAAAAATAAATTGAGAGGGAATATACGTCGGAGGGCCTATGTGCGGGATTAACTCTCTCACCCCTTCATCCTCTCTTGGCAACTAATATCGATGGACACACAACATCATCCCACGCCTGTTTAGCTAGAACATTATGCGTGCACCGGAATTACTCTTGGAGGAGCAGTCGTGGAAATTTGCTATACCCCCGCGACGTACACCCACGGAGAGTCCCAAATCTCGCTTAGTTTTTTTTTTTTTTTTTACCCGGAGAGGATTTTCCAGGATTGAAAATAAGCCATTGCAATTGTCTCCTTCATGTTATCGCCATGCCCGTGACATGTTTTTTGATTCTAAACATTTCGATTGTGTGTACGCTCATGAAAAAAAAACAGTTTGAAAAAATATATTGTTTTCTTCGTTTCATTTCGATGTAAATTTAGCAGGCGTTACTATCAATTTTTTATCTTCTAATTTTTTTTGACTAGTTGTTTAATGAGTTGCCTACGAAAGCGGATTTAAAAAATTAATGAGTGAAGTATAACAGGCAGGCTCAGCCGTGGCTGTTTTGGTGTTATTTCGCGATTTTTCACTTTCGTCTGTTTCTAAACAAATCGCTTTTTCGTTCAACGAATACCGTAAACTACCGCTTATAAGCCCCCCCGCTTATAAGCCCCTCCTTTTATAGGCCCATCTACCTGTAAACAAAAAATACATACGGTTATAAGCCCCCCCGGATATAAGCCCCCCTTCAGTTTTCCTTGTTTCCTTAATATCAAGCACACTCACAGAACACTGCGATGAACTCTGAGCTTCTGTTTTGTTACCTTCTGTGTTGTTACAGTTTTGATTTTGTTGTTAAAATTGAAATGAATTCGATTTATTATGACGTTTCAAAGTTAATTAAAAACTGATAAATTAAAAAGGTATTTCGATCAACACTGCTGTGGCTCATTTGGATATAAGCCCCTCCGTTTATAAGCCTACCCAAAATCCTTACGAAGTTGTATAAGCCCAGGGCTTATAAGCGGCAGTTTACGGTATACCGTTTTTACATCTCCTTGTAGTTCTGGGAAACTTTCCATGTAAAAATTCAAAAAAAACACATGCGGGAATTTTTTAAACAAACTGCCCGTGATATCTTAAGATAGTTTGAGCGTTTACAATTTCTTTAATTTGCAAGCAAAATCCACCAAACATTGTGACTGTTCTAAAATTTATCTAGTAACTGTATGGAATTGTTCATCAAATTTTGATCTTGCCATGACACTCATATTCATTAGTTTTTATATCATAGTTTTTCAAAATTTTGAATTATCCTGTTTTGAATGAAAATTTTTAACTTTCTTACCTTTTTAGCTCATTCAAGTGTTATTTTTATCGGTCTTAATTACCGTTTGGTAAATTTTGATGGGTTTGGGAGGTTTTGGAAAAAAACAAGAAATCCAAGATGGAGGATCCAAAATGGCCACCCTTTGGAAATCTCAACCTAATATAATTCCTGCGTGACTTCATGTCATCAGGTCATGCTGCGGACGTCAGAAGAAATAATTTTAGAGATACTATATACCCTCGACGTTTCGTTGTCGTGCCTTCAAAACTCTCACAGTTAGGGCTCAGGAACTTCAAAAAAGTCCGGGGTAAATAGGTCTAGGAAATCTGGACATTGTTAATTGTAAATCTGCACAGTAGGCAGAGCTAATGATTGGCTAATTTCAAAATTGGGTTCATTTAACATAGGAAGTATGTTGTCCGTGAACAACCAAAAATTACACTTCCTATTTCCGTTTAAAGAAACAATGGTTTGGATTTTTAGGTGCTTTAAAGAATTGTTAATTGAGTAACGCAAAACCTAGCTAACGAGTAAAAAAAGTACCCAATGGTATTACAAAAAATCATACTAAATAAACTGTTTATTACACATTTTTCTTTGGAAAATATACGTTTTTAACAGTAGCCCTGTCAAAGA
>Ga0126336_10002206_pt1 | contig 10939 bp, 5 predicted proteins | sample SidCmetagenome_FD_92530 | JGI IMG/M metagenome (GOLD analysis project Ga0126336, IMG submission 92530) | Coral microbial communities from El Islote,Puerto Morelos, Mexico - Siderastrea C C metagenome | ecosystem: Host-associated > Invertebrates > Cnidaria > Coral | place: El Islote,Puerto...
CCAAAATGACCCCGAAAAAGGAGCTATTTTAACTCTCCTTGCAGAGTTAAACTGAAATTTAACTCCAAAAAAAGAGTTAAATTTAACTCCAGAGGAGTACAATCCAGAGTACAATCCAACTCCAGAGGAAAATCGGATTTGATTTGAGAAAGAAATAAAAGGATTTTTTCTTTTACACACTACCACAAGGGCAAGGTCTAAATTACCTGAGATATTCGGATTTATTTGCGATGTCAACCGTCAGTGTGAAAAACAGTATTAGTGCTGCCGCACGCAACCCTGATCGATGGCGTGGGAGGAAAGCCGGGAATTGTGGTTTAGACAACGGCATAACTTGACAACCGCGTGAAAAAAACAATGTTAGTGCAATTGTTTGTAATTGTTGCTGATGTTTATCTAATCAGATTGTGTTGATCACGAGCGTTATTCTTGTCGAAATCTATTGAAAAACGACATTTTATTCCTGTATTACATTGCAATCGGATTACAAAACAAGCAAAGGAATCTTTAGGTTTGAAATTTGGCAGCTTTTAAATAGCTTTGTTTGACTTTCGCTGGTCCACTCCTGACGTATTAGCGACGGTTTGTGCGATGATAGCAGGATAATAGTTCGTTTTGTAAACTGTGGCCTGCGTGGGGTCGCAGTTATGAAAAATGTCTTTATTGTAATAATAGTATATCACTAATAATCGCCAAGAAAACCACTAGCTAGCTTTGCGTTGAATACTAAAAAAACACACCTGTCTTGTATGCTCTGAGCTCTCACACTGGGAGCCACACAACGAAGCAGGCACTAGGATCCTAGCCTAGATCAACTGGAAGCTTCACCGGGGTTAATCTCTCATAAAGCCAGCGTAAGGTAGTCCGATTGGAGGCAGTATAAGAAAAGAGGCTGCCTTTCTCATAGAGCGGACAGAACCGCAAGCATAGCAGAAGGTCCAGAAGGAACTCATCTAGAACAAAAGTAAGCATGAGGGTTTTTCAAGTATTTATGGAGTTTGGGTCGGACGAGAGGCGCCGAATATTTCAGTACTTTCCGCTGTGTGTTCTCATCGACTCTTGTGCCCTCTCAGAGTAATCTTTAGTAAGCTTTCGTCGACTCGAGTTCTCTTTGGCTATCTCCTTATGCATGAGAATCGACGACAGTCCAAGCTCTCCGGTTCCTCCGTCTCCTGCGCTCAGTGTCAGAACTTCGACAGGACTAAATGTCACTGTTAAGCGATTCGTGTTTATCTTTCAATACGCTGGTGTTAAATGTGCCTTTTCCAACTTGCCGGGCTATATCAAGCGGTGCTTCGTTGACGTACGAGGTTATTTATTATTTTGCTTATGGTATGTTTCTGCCGTCATAGATTTCCACTAGCACATGGGGTCTTCTTGCATTTAATTCAGTACTTGTAACTGCTTTTGCCTAGATTTTAGATTTCAGCGAGTTTTAACATTTTTTATTTGTACTTTTTTACACTGCCCAAGGGCGCAAGTGAAAACCTCTCGTTATTATAAGAATAACGAGTCTGTAAAGATTTCTACCGGGTGTAATTCATGTGTTGTTCCCTGCGTCTTACGTCAATCATAACCGAGATGATATTCTAAGGCGCCTGGGGTGCACGTGCAACTTTGCAAGTGCAACGTTGGAGAAATTAAGTGACATCGTCCTTATAGGACCCTGAGCCAGGACAACACTGAACATTTCGGTGTATGAAATTACTGAACATAGCGTATTATGTCATAGTCCAGACTAGACCAGACCAGGTGAGATAGCTTCTAATATTTCCTTCTATGACTCATATTAGAACTAAAGGGTCGCTCGGGACCGGTTTTCACCGGCCACCCGAAGCAAAAGCACCGAGATGTCAATCAGGGAAGCGTAGTTACTTTATCCAGCATAAATCTAGCGAGAAGCATAAGCTGAAACACTGCTGCATCAGTCTGGCATGGCATGCAGAAGGGACTCGATTAAGAACAAAATAGGCCTGATGGTTTTTCAAGCAAATATAAAACCCGGGTCTTGAAAACGAACCAGAAATATTTCAGTACTTTCAGCTGTGTGTCGTTTTATCTATTCTCCTATACTCTCGAGGAGTCGAAACTCTCAGCGACTCTCACGTGCTCTAGAACCCTCCACTTTTCTGAGTCGACTAGAGCTCTAGTCGATGGCGACTATCGCCTTATAAAAATCGGCGATAGTCCATTAGCTTTCGTCCGGCTACATATCAGTCATTCGTTAATCTTACTTATGTTTAAATATGTAATGCTGAATGTGACTATCCCTCACTATACGCCACGCTTAGCTCAGGTTTATTCGCTTCTGCAGCTGCGTTGTTCATTTTCCAGTATATTTTTATGGACCATTAAAAAAGGGAAAGGGGTGGTAGGGAAAGAGCGACTGCGATGGAGAAAAAGCCTTGCAAAGTAGAATTAAATGAAAGAAATTGTTCAGAAAGGAAGGGCGTCTTCAAGCTCGGAAGTCAAGTGAAAACAAATCATACCAAATGGCTCTATCCTAATAGGTTCCATGGCGGTTTTGAATTACAACCGTTGCGTAAATTCCTCAAAGCTACCGATACATTCTTCATTCCTCGCTGTCGTGCTTACTGCTACACCTTGCGCGATATCAGCTACAGAGGCTAGAATGGCCCTTAATGGAGTCTCTGTTGAAGTGGATAACTGGCAAAATAATGACTGAGGGTTAAGTTATGGATCATGATTTGAAAATGATCTTCCTGCTTTTTATAGGAACATCTTTGGTGACTTTGCCTCAACAAAGGAGCCTCAAAAAAATGTAAACTGGCTCTGTCGTTCACTTTTCCATTGGTAACTTAACGTTTAGGGACAGGGGATGACTATCCTCAATATTACAGGGATATGAATTAAGGCATAAAAGGGAGCACCGATAATGCCTGAACTAGACTTGCTTTTATACCATAAACAAAGAGGACTGTACCAAGCACTTTTTATTTTATTTAACTCCAAAACCAAAATACACTTAATGTGCGACAGCGCAAGAACATAGCTCCCATCCAGGCATAAAGGTTTCAGGTTTACAGTGTTGTAAATTAATTGATTTTGGAGTGGACTTTAGTTTGGATCATCCCAGTGGCCATATTAATCGAGTAGGTGATTCAAAGGTGTGTTTTACGGTTCTTGGAAATAAGAAACAGAGACTTAAAATTATAAAGGTATTTCTTCACCTACATACATGTATACGAAATATACAAGAGGAACCATTAATTGATAATTAATTGGTTATAAAATTTACAATACACATGAAATATAACCGACTATCAATGTTAGATTTAAAAGAAATGTGGAAATGATTTGTTGTTGTTGTCTTTGAGAGAGTTGGGGATTCCAAAGACGCGCACCAGTAGATTGAAGTAACTCATATTGAGTCACGGTAACTTCAGTTGACTCCTGATAACTCGAACCTTCAAGAGGGATAAGAAAAGGTTTGAGTTATCGAGGGTAAAATTATAAAGAAAGTGACCTGAAGGGGAAAATCATAGTACCGGTACCGGTTACAGGTCAGACCGCCAACACCAGTTAGACCGCCATGGCACAGATCCTGAAGCACTTCGAGTTAATAGCTGATTCACGGTCTCAATGGGGTGTTATCTTTTATTTTTTGATCATCCTTAAAAATCTTAGTTTTTTTCATTTTCTCTTAGCATGAACATTTTAAAAATCATGAAAATAATTTTGAGATGTGTACTTTCTGCATTGAGTAAAACTTCAAAGAGATAAATGTAAACGACTCTGGAACCGTAAAGGCCGGCTGTTCCCATGCGATTTTTTGTGCACGGATTTTTCTCGCACTCAATCTCGCGATGAAAACTGCAAGTGTAAACTAGCGGCGATTTCAGTGCGGTCGCCGCGATAATGCGGTCGCTGCGATTTTTTACTCGAATCGCAGAGAAATCGCAGCGAACTCGCCGCTAGTTTGCGCTAGCTTGCGACAAAAGCCAGTGCATTGCAGAGCGCGACAAAAATTGCATCAAAAATCACATATGTAAACGGGCCTTAAGAAAAGAAGAGTTCAGCTTTATATCAAAAACTGCGTGAGAGGCTAAACTATAAACAGATAATTCGACGAACGCACTTTAGATCAGGCGCATAGAGGCAAAATGCTGCCTTTTCAGGTTAACAATGCAGTTCTAATGAAGACATTGACAAGTCACTTTAGAACTGAGGCTGAGAAGTGTCCATTTTGAGTTTGCTTAGATTTGGAGAACGGTGGATGTATTAAAGATCCGTTTGTTTACACAGTCGTGCGATTTTTTGTGCAACTTTTGTCGCGCTCAAGCTCACGATAAGAATCGCACTGTGTAAATTAGCGGCGATTTCAGGGCGATTTCCGTGCGATTTCTCCCTGTGATATCGCAGTGGTTTTCCCGGCCGGGGAATGTTTCCAACTTGTTAGAAACTTGATGCAACTTGGCAAACATCCTACTCGAATCACACAGAAATCGCAATGAAATCGCCGCAAGTTTACACTAGACAACCCCAACCGTGACAACCGTGTGAAAAACAATATTAGTGCAATTGTCTGTAATTGTTGCTGATGTTAATCTAATCAGATTGTCTAATCACGAGAGCGGCCTACGCGGGGGCGTAGGCTTGAGATATGTGTTTTCTGTAATAATAGAATATCATTATCGGTTTATCATCTTGAGATTTGAGATTTCAAATTTCAGTTTTGAAATTTGAGATTTGAAATTTGAAATTAAATTTGTCAAAAATTCCAAAAGGTCTCTTATGCTCTGAGCTTGAGTTACACGAAAGAAATCAGTCAAGTTTAGATTTATTGACTCGAACTGATTGCATGTGAGCAGACTTTACCGAAAGGTTTCAGTAGCGTATGCATATGTTTGTCTTACGTCACATGTCAAGTGATTTTTTCCGCTTGCAACTGAGTGTGTAGTGTGTTTTCATTTGACCAAAACACCTGGCATCGGCCGTATAAACCCTGAGCTAGTCATCACAGCTCCAGTATGTACATTTATTGAACCTAATGTACTTTTCAAGAGACAAGCAGGTGAGATATCTTGTGTGACTCCCACAGAAATGATAACCTAAGGCCTAGATAGGTCCGGGACGATTTTAAAACACTAAACAAGGGATACTGAAATGCGAGGTAAATTTTAATCGACTTAGAGTGGTTGATTAGTTAAATTACTCTGGTAACTCAAATAACAAAGACAAAACTTTGTATAAGACATACCAGTAGGTTGAGAATGATCACATTCCTTGCATCCTTCTTTCTTTATAATGACTTTGTAAATACAGAACTCAGTAAATGTACAGTCGGTCAGCCCAAGACAGAACAGGGTTAAAACCGACAGAACAGCGTTCAAAGCCACCAGGTATGTGATAAGGTGATAATAGCTTATCCAGCCTTGAACAAAAAAGACAGCATTTCAATTTCCACAAATTCTACCAAGCAGAAAGGATGTCTAACAAGGAGATATGAGAAACAAGTCTCGGAAGTAAGAAAGAACCTTATTTAATCAGTAATTAAAATTCCTTGCCTATCCTATACGAAAAACCTAACAACTCGGAACAGCCTAAGAATCTATCCGGGGGTACATGCTGAAAGTGTGACAGTGTGACGAAAGAGAAAACTCGGTAACCTCTCGACAGTTGCCACTACAATTTATTTCCTGATGATATCACGATACTTAACACATGCTTGGCCCATGGTTGAAGAATCCTTTTGATCAAAGCCACAAAACCCACAAAATCTCATCAGCTTTGAACGATAAGGAAGGCTTGTATTCTTAATCCTAGATGGGTCGGTACAAAAACATAAAAGACCCCTTTTGTCCCGGTCTTTTGTCGCTCCGTTCGCCGATTTTATTTTACGCCTCATTCCTTTCTACGGGGCTGTTCACAGGTTACGTTTCAATTTCGCAGTAGTTGTGAGTCTCATTTAATTGTTCAATTAGCCTGCAGTTTGGGTTACGATTTCGGGGAGGTCTAAAGCTTTGAGGGGAGGTCATAAGGAGCATTCCATTCGTATAGTAAGGGTATTAGCGACGATATATGTGACAAGGAAGTTTGTTTTGTAAAATGCAAAGTCCTTAGGCTCGAGATATGTATTTTCTCTAATAATACTACTACAGTACATCATTGTCGCCAAAAAACTAGCCTAGTCAATAACTGTCGAAAATGGAATAAAAGGCAGAAAAACTACAGTCGCATTGAATCCTCTCTCGATTGATCTCTAAAAGTCTGATAAAAAAATCATTCACGTCCACAAAATGTCAGTCAAGATCAACCAATAAAAACACTTGAACAAAACAATAAGTCGATTGAATAACCAATCGTGTGTTGCGTCTCACGTCAATATTATCATTTATTTTGTACGCTACCTTTGCACAAAGTCGGGCAGTTCAAGTGGACAACACTGTTCCGGTGTATGAATTTACTGAACCTAATATATTTTTCAAAGCAAGACCAGGTGAGGTTACTACCAACATTTGCTTGTATGACATTGACTTCCATGCAAAAAACTAAGGATTTCGGAATGGAATTTATTTGGATCATCCAAGTAGCAATAGCAAGTAGACTGGATGATACAAAAGGGTAGCTCGAGACCGGTTTTCATTGGCCATTAAAGGTCATCAAAGCCGATCAAAGCAAAAGCACCGACATATCAATCAAGCCAAGCGTGCTCAGCATTTGTCATTATCTGACAAACAATAGCGCCCAAAAGCAATTTCTCAATAATTTTCTTGTATACATATTATTATTCTATCTAGAACAAAGTAAGCACGATGGTTTTCCAAGCATTTATGAATAGATAAACATAAATCCCAGGTGAAACAAGATCAAGAACTGTCTTAACGCTCAGCGACTATGATCAGTGCGCTCTAGAAACCCAACTCCTCAAAGGCGACTGTCACCTTATGAGAATCGACGATAGTCCAAGCTCCCGTTGGGCTGTAAAATCAGTCTTTCGTGTGAAGAGCAGTTTGAAAGGCTTTCGTCGGCTTTATCGAATCTTTCACTATACAATTTTGTTCTGACAAGTTTATCCGCTTCTGCACCAGGCTTCGCTGTTTATTTTCTAGTGTATTGTACATCTGCTTAGGGATGGACCATTAGAAAAGTGAAGGGGGTGGTAGGGAATGAGCGATTTTGATGGGGAAAATATATCGCAAAGTAGTAGTTTACTTAAACGAAAAAAAAATCGTGCAGAAAGGAATGGAATCTTCAAGCTCGAAAGTACAAGTCTAGTGAAAAAAAAATAGTACCAAATGGCTCTAGCCTAATCGAGGCTGCATGACGGTTTTAATCGCGCAAATTCAGTAGCTGCGAATACATTCTCCATTCTTGGCCGCTCACCGATATACCTTGCGGACGTCAGCTACAATGGCTAGAGTGGCCCTTGTTAAAGTCCCTGTTGAATAACGAGGGGCTATAATAAACACACACAGCTACAGGGATATTTGAAAATGATCTACCTACTTTGATTGGGAACACCTTTGTTATGTACAACAAATTGTTATAGTGTATGTCAGTAAACTGGCTCTGTCGTTCCCTTAACTTTTCGATTGGTAACTTTACGTTTAGGGACAAGGGATCATTGTCCTCAGTACAACAGGGATATCAAAGCATTAAAGAAATAACCAAATTTTCCTGAACTAGGCCTAGCTTTTATACCATAAACAATGAGGACTTCACCAAGCATTTCAAGTATTTTACTTAACTCCAAAATCAAAATACACATGATATGTACAAGAACGTACCTCTTACACAAATAGTTCAAATATAAAAAGATTTCAGTTTTACAGTGTTGTAAATTAAATAATTTCGGAATGGAATTTAATTTGGATCATCCAAGTAGCAATAGCAAGTAGACTGGATGATACAAAAGTGTGTTTTATAGTGCTTTGAAATAAGAAACAGAGTCCTTAAATTATAAAAAAAAGGTATTTCTTTACCTACATACATGCATACAAGATATAGAATAGGGAACATTAATTGATAGTTAATTGGTTTTAAAATAATAAAAAAAATGTTGACAATAGGGATGAAATATAACTATCAATGTTAGTTTTAAATGAAGTGCGGATATATTTTTTTCTTTTGTTGAGAGAGTCAGTAGGGATTGTAGAGATGGGCACCACGAGAACGAAGTAAATACAAATCATATCGAATGTAAGTAGTAAGTTTTTACTAGATGCCTGACGAGTTTGAGTACGAGAAAATTACATTGGGAAAAAGTCTTGGAAGGAAGGACTGATGAAGGAAGTAAGGTATGAGTCCACTGATGTTAACACAAAGCAAAGCTGTGATGATCAAAATCAGGGGCCTTGACTGAATAGTGGTCCAGTTTGTGATTTAGAATAAGAGAAAGGTATGATCATTACCAGTTTTTTAAAATTATTCTCAATGGTTTAGGTAGGCTGAAGAAGTACTAGAAGGCCCCACGATTAAACTACATGAAAAGGAAAGGATAAATTAGAGGAAATAGAGCAGCGGGTAGCTACATACAGGCCCCGGCTAATCATAACAATAATGTCGTAGTTCACAAAGTGTCTATTTTCAGATAGGACACCTACAGTCTTTGACAGCTTTAAGCAAAGTGCACTGTGTTTTTCCAAGTCAAGACTTTTGCACGTTGTTGTGGGGCTTTCTATAACATTTGCAGTGCCTTTGTTGTGGCCTTTAAAACTTGGAAGACTTGAATACCTGCTTTACTTGGAGTGATTGTTGTTATTTACCGGCATACTAAAAATAGATATAAGGAGGCAACAGTTTCTTCTCGTGTCACGTGCATATTCAGATATCGGTTGTACATATCGACTGAGTCATGCTTTAACAGAACTTAGTTTTGTAAATAACGATAGGCCTTGATTGACCTGAATGGCTAATGATGGTAGCGTTTGCCTAGAGTAAACGGAGGGAAAGTTTACTGTGGATACCTTTTGCTTGAGTTGAAACGACGTTGCAAATGGGCACGGTTCGTTTCGGTGGAAATGTGTTTCAAGGTCTAAGTCGCCTGAGATATTCGGATTTAATTGCGTCGGAAAAACTAGAGTTTTCTTTGGCAAGATGTGAGTGTGAAATAAGGTCACGTGACATATTCGGAAAGCCAACGCAGCATGGAAATTCGCGGGATAAGGTTCCGTTCCTAACATTCTCTTCCGGAGGCTAACCTTTTCAGATTAACCTGCATTAGCTTACAGAAATATCGCTTTAAAAGGCCCTCAAACAAACTGAGAAAGCAGAAAAGGACATATCAGGTATTTTACTCCTCGTACGGGTTACTGGTCAGGAGTGCTCAACAACAAAATGTTATAGGAACCTCCTAAGTCATGTTTTATGACATTGCCACGCATGTTGCGTACTCTGTGTTTAATAATTAACTACCGTGGGAAAAAAATGTTCCTCAGCGCCAGCGAGCAGAGTGATATCGACTTTTGTTGCTAGCAAGCTCTATTATATAGTTTCACGTCTCCAGCAAGGAAACTGTTTTTTCTGCCGTCTGATTTTTCACCGCTTGTTAGAATCGCAGTTTCCCAGCAAGCATATCTTGCTTAGAGTACAAAGTTGCCAGCCAAATTGCCTTTTTTAAAATTCCAGCCAGCACATTTTATATGTAGTTTAGATCAGAAGTTAAATTCGAAGCCACACGTAAATAAGAAGATTTGTATTGTCTGATGCGGCACGTGAAGTGGTATCGGGTCGTTTTAAGTTCCGGAATACTTTGACCACGGAGAATTAACCTTTGCTTTTTCGCGGGCTTACAATTCATTTGCGAATTGTGAATTCTTAAATTAATTCCAAAAAGACCCTTTATCTCCAAAACATCATATATATAGTATATAAGCTGCCGACAAGAGCGGCTTAGATCGTTTTAGTAACGTTGTAGTGCATTCCAGGGATTAGGACTTCGGTTTATTTAAGAGACTTCGGTTTCCCAGTTGTGAAATAATTGAAAACTATATCCTTTTTTTCAATAGCCAAGTCTTCAGCCCTACCCCTCCCTAGCCCCTACCAAGCGGCACACCATTGCTAATAATATAACAAAAACAATCATTCACTTACAGAGTCATGTATTCAGTTTCCGTGGTGCTCCTTTGAATATCTGCACACACAAGGGCGTCATCTTAAGACTGAAGACGAAAATGCCCTGCTTTATATATACTTCCGTAGTGTAGCACTTGACAAACTTGAACGGCATACGGAAAGGGCTAGTTTTGGAACTTCTTTCTTTGTAGTTCAGGGGTGGAGCACTTGAGAGACTTCGACGGTGGACATAGAGAGCGAGATCCGCAAGAATCCATGATCCAACGGTTATCAGAAAGGACCAGTATGACCTAGAGATCAAAGTCAAAATGCGACGTTTAAGTTGAAATGGCTCAATTCAGTAACCATTTAAGAATCCTCCTTACTAAACCCACTACAAAAATACAAGAAGCAAAATTGGTCGAAAGCGACCGAGACTTGTAAGGCGAAGCATACGAAAACGTGAAGTAGGAGTCGTGCAGGCCTCCCAACCCCATTTTATAACTGTAACAAAGATCAAAGTAGAACGTTGGCGTAGTTTTTAGCCCCCATATCAGCCCGATTTTGCCCCCTTGCCCTCAGACATCGAAAGCAAACCTCAAAAACACAAACCCCTCAAACCTACCAAACTCAACCAGCAAGGCTCGGTGACCGATAGTTCATAAATGTTAACATTCTCGGACCTGTGCTCTTACAAGCCATTACATAACAGTGAAAAATATGTCTGTCACGGTAAAAAAGCCCTTGTAAGAATATTTTAATAAAGAGTATAAGCTAATATTGATCACTCAGTCTGTCCGAATTTTGGAAGATGGCGTTTTTGAAGGGTTTGCGTTTTCGAGATCTGTGTTTTCGAGTTCTGAGTTTTCGAGACACCCTGCCGAGAGAAACATGCGACTTTTCTCGAAATCCCATAAAATGA